>Ga0209051_1001773_pt1 | contig 17126 bp, 11 predicted proteins | sample AraplaCvi_mMS_r2_2_FD_184286 | JGI IMG/M metagenome (GOLD analysis project Ga0209051, IMG submission 184286) | Arabidopsis root microbial communities from North Carolina, USA - plate scrape MF_Cvi_mMS_r2 (SPAdes) (version 2) | ecosystem: Host-associated > Plants > Roots > Endosphere | place...
CGGTCATCGTCCGCCGTCTCATGCGCTTCATCCCTAGAACTGGATCCTGATTTTCCGGCTTATTGTCGGAATTCATTGGTGGATCAGCCACCACGCTCTCAGGGAGCAAACTCATCGGACCCGAACGGGTCTTCGTATTTGTCGATCACGCTTGGTTGTTGATGGTTTCGCAGCAGGTTTTATCTGAAGTGTACAGGCCCCGGACCGAAATGGTTCCGGCTGCGGTCTGGCTGCTGCCCTCCCCCTCGCATCAGGCGCGACTTTCATTATCCGGCGCGGCTACAGTGGACCGCATTCTTTCTGTTTCAACAGCAGTCGGGAATGCGCTCTCGCGGCCACGCCGAGGAGCACAGCTTACATGGCAGACAAAATGCTTATCGATGCGTCTCACGAGGAAGAGACGCGCGTCGTTGTCGTTCGCGGGAACCGCATAGAAGAATTTGACTTCGAGTCGCAGCACAAGAAGCAGATCCGCGGCAACATCTATCTGGCAAAGGTAACGAGGGTCGAGCCCTCGCTGCAAGCCGCTTTCGTCGATTACGGCGGCAACCGGCACGGCTTCCTGGCCTTCGCCGAAATCCATCCCGACTATTATCAGATACCGCTTGCCGACCGTCAGGCGCTGCTTCGGGCCGAGGCCGAGGAGCATCGCCGCGATGAAGATGTCGAGCATGTCGAAACCGCGCCGATGGTCGATCTTTCCAAGCAGGATCAGCCGGATGTCGGCATCGTGCCGGCAGAGGCGCCGGAAACGGCTGCTGCGACGGAAGAGCCGGCAGCGGCAGCGGTAGAGGCCGCTGCATCGCCCGAGGCCGCTGAGGAAGCGCCGGCCAAGAAGGCCAGACCGCGCCGCAGCCGCAAGAAGGCAGCCGAGCCGGCTGCCGAGACGACCGCGACCGAGGACGCCGTTCCCACAGACGTCGAAGCCGAAGGCGCTTCGAGCGTCGACAACGAGGATGACGGCTCGACCGGCGGCGCGATGGCCGCCATGGTGGAAACAGACTCGATCTCCGAAGACGTCGACACCAGCAAGCGTCGCCACGATGATGACGACGATGATGACGATCACGGCGAAGAGGAAGTCATCGAATCCGTCGGCGCCGAAGACGCGATGGAGGAAGTGCCGGATCGCGTGCAGCGCAAGCCGCGCAAGCAGTACCGCATCCAGGAAGTCATCAAGCGCCGCCAGATCCTGCTCGTCCAGGTCGCCAAGGAAGAGCGCGGCAACAAGGGTGCAGCGCTCACCACCTATCTATCGCTTGCCGGCCGCTATTCCGTGCTGATGCCGAACACGGCGCGCGGCGGCGGCATTTCCCGCAAGATCACCAACCCGGCCGACCGCAAGCGCCTGAAGGAAATCGCGCGCATGCTCGAGGTGCCGCAGGGCATGGGCGTCATCCTGCGCACGGCCGGCGCCAACCGCACCAAGGTCGAGGTCAAGCGCGACTTCGAATATCTGATGCGCCTCTGGGAGAACGTGCGCACGCTGACGCTGGCGTCCACGGCTCCCTGCCTCGTCTATGAGGAAGGCTCGCTGATCAAGCGCTCGATCCGTGACCTCTACAACAAGGATATCGGCGAGATCATCGTTGCCGGCGAGGAAGGCTATCGTGAAGCGAAAGACTTCATGAAGATGCTGATGCCGAGCCATGCCAAGGTGGTTCAGCCCTATCGCGACATTCACCCGATCTTCTCGCGCTCCGGCATCGAAGCCCAGCTCGACCGCATGCTGCAGCCGCAGGTGACGCTGCGCTCCGGCGGCTACCTGATCATGAACCAGACGGAAGCGCTGGTTTCGATTGACGTCAACTCCGGCCGCTCGACGCGCGAACACTCGATCGAGGACACCGCGCTGCAAACCAACCTCGAAGCCGCTGAGGAAATCGCCCGCCAGCTTCGCCTGCGCGACCTCGCCGGCCTGATCGTCATCGACTTCATCGACATGGAAGAGAAGCGCAACAACCGCGCCGTCGAGAAGAAGCTCAAGGAATGCCTGAAGAACGATCGCGCCCGCATCCAGGTCGGCCGTATCTCGCATTTCGGCCTGCTGGAAATGTCGCGCCAGCGCATCCGTGCCTCGGTTCTCGAATCGACGACGCAGGTCTGCTCGCATTGCGGCGGCAGCGGCCATGTGCGTTCGCAGTCCTCCGTCGCGCTGCATGTCCTGCGCGGTATCGAGGAATATCTGCTCAAGAATACCACGCACAATATCAGCGTACGCACCACGCCTGACATTGCGCTCTACCTGCTCAACCACAAGCGCCAGACAATCATCGATTACGAAAACCGTTTCGGCGTCGCTATCGTCATCGATGCGGACGGTTCGGTCGGGGCGCAGCATTTCGCCATCGATCGCGGCGAGGCCGTGGAGAACCCGGTCAAGATCGAGACGCTCTTCAATTTCGCAGCCATTCCCGAGGATGACGAGGACGACATCGTCATCGAAATGGATGAGGAAGAAGACGAGGAACTCGAGGAAAAGCCGGCAGCCACTGAGCGACCCGTCGCGGCACGCTCCGAAGGCGAAGGTGACGGCAACCGCAAGCGCAAGCGCCGCCGGCGCCGGCGCGGCCGCAACGGCAATGCCGAGCAGCCGGCATCGGCAGCAGGCGAAGCCGGCGACGAGGATGAAGACGGCGACGACGAGGGCGGCGAAGGTGATGAAACCACCGAAGCCACGTCCGAGACGTTGGCTGAGAGCGAAGAATCGCAGCGCCGCAAGCGCCGCCGTCGCGGCAAGCGCGGCGGCCGCCGCAACCGCGCCGAGGACGGTTCCGAACTGACGGCCGGCGAAGCCGGTGAAGACAATGGCGCTGACGAGGGCGGCGAAGAGAGCGAAGGCGACGACGTTTCGAACAACGGCGCTGCTGGAGAAGCCGAAACAGTCGAAGCGGTTGCCGAGCAGGCTGGCGAAAGCCAAGCCGCAGCTGCCGCTGTCGAGGGTGCGGCTGTTGTCACCGAGGATGTGAAGCCAGCCCGGGGCCGCGGCCGCCGCAAAGCCGCCCCAGCGCCTGTGGAGGAGCCAGTAGCAGAAGCAGCTCCTGTCGCCGAAGCCGAGCCGGAGCTGGTCGAGGCCTCCGCCGATCTCGAAACGCCCGCTCAGGAAGAGGCCCCGGAAGAGGCAAAGCCAGTTCGCGCCAACCGCGAATCCAACATCACCTCCTCCGAGCCGACTGTGAAATCCACCCGCAGCGAAAATGGCGAAAGCGACGACGGCAAGCCGAAAAAGGCCGGTTGGTGGCAGCGCCGTGGCTTCTTCTGAACGCTGATTTTCGGACGTAAATGATCAATCCGGCCGCGGCGACGCGGTCGGATTTTTGCTTGTGGCAACGGCACCTTCAGTGAAGTTGAACCCCAAGGGATGGGCGTGTACCTTCATCATATTGGTACAGCCGAGGTGGTCATGCGGACGACGATCGATATCGATGACGGCTTGCTCGACGCAGCAATGATCGTCACGGGATTGGCGACAAAAGATGCCGCCGTCGAACAGGCTTTGCGAAACCTCATCGAGAAGCACCGCCGGAAAAATGCGATCGCCGATCTCGCAGGCATAGGCTGGGAGGGCGACCTGGAAGAGAGACGTTGCGACCAGCCGGACGACGGACAGTGATCGTCATCCACAGTCGGTGGTGGATCGTGCATCAGCGCGGGACAAGTGTGGCCAGCCAGGTCCGGGAGATCGTCAACACCCCCCTCATCCGCCTGCTGGCACCTTCTCCCCGCGCGCGGGGAGAAGGGGATATGCCGCAACGTCTCCATCCGTCGCCAGTGTCTCGCGGGGCACGTCCCCTCGCCCCGTTTACGGGGAGAGGGTTAGGGTGAGGGGCAGCCGTCGGCGCAGCGCTTCGCTATCGATTGGATCGACGAGGCGAGGTGAACAATACGCCGCCTGCGGTCAGCCCGCCGGCGGATAGAGCAGGTCGACGATGTAGCTGGCGTCGAAGCGGGAATCGAGCATGCCGTAGGTGGAGCGCCAGCCGCCGGCAAGGCGCGTCTCGATGAAGGCATCGGCGATGCGCCCTGCGCCCAGCCGATAGAGTTCGGCGGCACCGGCGGCAAGCGCCAGCTGCTCGACGAGCAGGCGCGCGGCCCCCTCGTCCTGTTCGCAGAGCGCGATTGCAGCGCGCAGCACGTCGATCGTCTTCTTGCCGGCCGGACCGAGATCGCGGGCAAGACCAGCGAACACCGTCTCGAACAGGTCCTTGCCGCGGTTGAGCACGCGCAGCACGTCGAGCGCCATGACGTTGCCGGAGCCTTCCCAGATGGCGTTGACGGGAGCTTCGCGGTAATGGCGGGCGATCGGGCGTTCCTCGATATAGCCGTTGCCGCCGATGCATTCCATCGCCTCGTAAATCAGCGCCGGCGCGATCTTGCAGCACCAGTATTTGGCGACCGGCGTCATGACGCGGGCATAGGCTGCCTGCTCGGCATTGCCACGCGCCTTGTCGAAGGCGTCGGCCAGACGGAAGGACAGTGCGGTGGCGGCGGCGACATCGAGCGCCATGTCGGCCAGCACGCGCGTCATGATCGGCTGGTTGACGAGCATCTTGCCGAAGACGTTGCGGCCGCGGGTGTGGTGTACGGCTTCGGCCAGCGAGGCGCGCATCATGCCTGACGAGGCCAGCGCGCAGTCGAGCCGCGTCAGCGTCACCATGTCGAGAATGGTGCGGATCCCGGCATCCGCGCCGCCGAGCAGGAAGCCGAAGGTATCGGTGAACTCGACCTCGGCAGAGGCGTTGGATCGGTTGCCGACCTTGTCCTTCAGCCGCTGGAACTGCAAGCCGTTGGCCGAACCATCCTCCAGCAGCCGCGGCACGAGGAAGCAGCCCATGCCCTCCTTCGTCTGCGCCAGCATGATGAAGGCATCGCTCATCGGAGCGGACATGAACCATTTGTGGCCGGACAGCCGGTAGATGCCTTCGCTGACCTTTTCGGCAGCACTGCGGTTGGCGCGCACATCCGTGCCGCCCTGCTTTTCCGTCATGCCCATGCCGATGGTGACGGCGGATTTCTGCATGGCGGGTTTGTTCGACGAATCATATTTGCGCGAGAGGATTTTGGGCGCCCAGTCCTTCTGCACCGCGGGCGAGGCCGAGAGCGCGGCAACGGAGGCGCTGGTCATCGTCAGCGGGCAGAGATGGCCTGATTCCAGCTGCGCCGTCAGATAGAAGCGGGCGGCGCGAACCTTGTGGGCCTGATCCTTGGCATCGGCATCGGCCTGCGGATCCCAGACGGAGGAATGCAATCCGACCGACATGGAGCGGCGCATCAGCGCGTGCCAGGCGGGGTGGAACTCGACGACGTCGAGGCGCTCGCCGCGCGGACCGTGGGTGCGCAGCTGCGGAGCGCCCTGGTTTGCCATGCGCGCCAGCTCCTGCGCCTCCGGCGAGGTGACGTAGCGGCCCATGTTTTCCAGGTCTTCGCGGATGCCGCGCGGCAGAGCGGCCGTCAGATCGACGATCAGCGGATCGGACCGATAGGCGTTGATGCCGGACCACAGGCTCGGCTGGTTGAGTTCTGCGAGTTTTTCGTCAGTCCGGTTGGCGGAGGTCATAATTCGCTTCTAGTGTAAGAACCCGGCAAAGGGAAACCGGAAGTTATGATTCGGTTCATTCTGCTCTATCGGAATTCTGGCGAAAATGCATGGGGACATAAGCCTTTGCCCACAGCGCATGCTTGCCCCGGCGGGCCGCACTCTTTATAGACCCGCCAGAGACAGCAAGAGGCAGGGTCATGGTCTTTTTCCCCCACCGCCACCTCATCGGCATCAAGGGCCTCACCGAGCAGGATATCACCTATCTGCTCGACAAGGCCGACGAAGCCGTCAAGATCAGCCGCCAGCGAGAGAAGAAGACATCGACGCTGCGCGGACTGACGCAGATCAACCTCTTCTTCGAGGCATCGACACGCACGCAGGCCTCGTTCGAACTTGCCGGCAAGCGGCTCGGCGCCGACGTCATGAACATGTCGGTCGGCAATTCCTCGGTGAAGAAGGGCGAGACGCTGATCGATACGGCGATGACGCTGAATGCGATGCGCCCCGACGTGCTGGTCATCCGCCATTCGAGCGCGGGGGCGGCCGCCCTTCTCGCCCAGAAGGTCTCCTGCTCGGTCGTCAATGCCGGCGACGGGCAGCACGAACATCCGACCCAGGCGCTGCTCGATGCGCTGACGATCCGCCGCGCCAAAGGCAAGCTCTCGCGCATCATCGTGGCGATCTGTGGCGACGTGCTGCATTCGCGGGTGGCGCGCTCCAATATCCTGCTGCTCAATGCGATGGGCGCCCGCGTGCGCGTCGTCGCGCCCGCCACTCTGCTGCCCGCCGGCATCGCCGATATGGGCGTCGAGGTCTTCCATTCGATGAAGGAAGGACTGAAGGACGCCGATGTGGTGATGATGCTGCGGCTGCAGCGCGAACGCATGTCCGGCGCCTTCGTGCCTTCGGTGCGCGAATACTATCATTTCTACGGGCTCGACGCCGAAACGTTGAAGGCGGCGAAAGAGGATGCGCTAGTCATGCATCCCGGCCCGATGAACCGCGGCGTTGAGATCGCCTCCGAGGTGGCGGACGGTCCGCAGAGCGTGATCGCCGAACAGGTGGAAATGGGGGTCGCGGTGCGAATGGCGGTGATGGAGACGCTGCTCGTATCGCAGAACCAAGGCCCCCGAACCGATGGATTGAAGGCATGAGCAACCCGATCGTCCTCCAGAACGTCCGCATCGTCGATCCCTCGCGCAATCTCGATGAGGTGGGCTCGATCATCGCCGCAAACGGGGTGATCCTGGCTGCCGGCAGCGCGGCGCAGAACCAGGGCGCGCCCGAAGGCGCTGATATCCGCGACTGCGCCGGTCTTGTCGCCACGCCCGGCCTCGTCGATGCGCGCGTCCATATCGGCGAACCCGGCGGCGAGCACCGCGAAACGATCGCCTCGGCAAGCCGGGCGGCCGCAGCCGGCGGCGTCACCTCGATCATCATGATGCCGGACACCGATCCCGTCATCGACGACATCGCGCTCGTTGAATTCGTCAAGAAGACGGCGCGCGACACCGCTGCCGTCAACGTTTATCCGGCCGCCGCCCTGACCAAGGGGCTTGCCGGCGAGGAGATGACGGAGATCGGCTTGCTGATGCAAGCAGGCGCTGTCGCCTTTACCGACGCCCATTCCAGCGTTCACGACACGCAGGTGCTGCGGCGGATCATGACCTATGCGCGCGAATTCGGCGCCGTCATCTGCTGCGAAACGCGCGACAAATATCTTGGCGCCAACGGCGTCATGCATGAGGGGCTTTTCGCCAGCTGGCTCGGGCTCTCCGGCATTCCAAGAGAAGCCGAGCTGATCCCGCTCGAACGCGATCTCAGGATCGCAGAGCTGACACGCGGCCGGTATCATGCCGCGATGATCTCGGTGCCGCAGTCGGTCGAGGCGATCGAACGCGCCCGCAGCCGCGGCGCCAAGGTGACCTCAGGCATCTCGATCAACAATCTGGCGCTCAACGAAAACGACATCGGCGAATATCGCACCTTCTTCAAGCTCTACCCGCCGCTGCGCCCGGAAGACGACCGGGGCGCCATGGTCGAGGCGTTGGCACGCGGCGAGATCGATATCATCGTCTCCTCGCACGACCCGCAGGATGTCGATACGAAGCGACTGCCCTTCGGCGAGGCTGAAGACGGGGCGATCGGCCTCGAAACCATGCTGGCGGCGGCTCTGAGGCTTCACCATGGCGGCCAGGTGAGCCTGATGCGGCTGATCGACGCCATGTCCACCCGCCCGGCCGAGATTTTCGGCCTTCCCGCCGGCACGCTGAAGCCGGGGGCTGCGGCCGATATCGCGCTGATCGATCTCGATGAGCCTTGGCTTGTCGCCAAAGACATGCTTCTCTCGCGCTCGAAGAACACGCCGTTCGAAGATGCGCGCTTCAGCGGGCGGGCGGTCGCGACATATGTCTCGGGAAAGCTTGTCCACGCGCTTTAGGAAACGGTGTCCTTTAAAAACGGGATATTAGGGATAGGCCACGGAGGGGCTGAGGCGGCATATGTTATCCAATCTCATGTCATGGCAGATCACGCTGCCGATCGCGCTTGCCGCCGCCGTCATCGGCTATCTCTTCGGCTCCATTCCTTTCGGCCTGATTCTCACGCGCGCCGCCGGGCTCGGCGACGTGCGCAGCATCGGCTCCGGCAATATCGGCGCGACCAATGTGCTCAGAACCGGAAGCCGCAAGCTTGCCGCGGCGACGCTGCTGCTCGATGCGCTGAAGGCCTCGGCCGCAGCTTGGATCGTCGGTTATTTCCTCGGTGAGGAGGCTGCGATCATCGCCGGCTTCTTTGCCTTCATCGGTCATCTCTTCCCGGTCTGGATCGGCTTCAAGGGCGGCAAGGGTGTCGCCACCTATATCGGCACGCTGCTCGGCGTCGCGCCGATCATGGTCGTGCTCTTTGCCGCAGTCTGGCTGGCAATCGCCTTCACCACCCGCTACTCCTCGCTGTCGGCGCTGGTCGCCATGCTTGTCATTCCGGTTGCGCTGTGGATACTGGGCAACGAAAAAGTTGCGGCCGTCATGGCGATCATGACGCTGATCTCCTATTGGAAGCACAGGGCGAATATCTCCCGGCTGATGGGCGGGACGGAAAGCAAGATCGGGGCAAAGGGATAATGGATGCGCTGAGCGCGGGACCAAAAGGCACTGTGCTGAGCGAACGGCAGAGAATTGCCTGGCTGCGCCTTATCCGTTCCGACAATATCGGTCCTGCGACCTTTCGCGACCTCATCAATCATTTCGGTTCGGCCGAGGCAGCGCTTGCGGCACTGCCGGAGCTTTCGGCGCGCGGCGGCGCCACGCGGGCAATTCGCATCGCCAGCGAGGCCGAGGCACATCGGGAACTGGAGGCGGCGCATCGTTTCGGCGCCCGCTTCGTCGGGATCGGCGAGCCGGACTATCCACAGGCGCTGAAGCAGATCGACGGCGCGCCGCCGCTGCTGGCCGTCAAGGGCACGCTTGCCGCCGCCAAACGACCTGCTGTCGGCGTCGTCGGCTCGCGCAACGCCTCGATCGCCGGCGCCAAATTCGCGGCGATGGTGGCGCGCGACTGCGGCCGGGCTGGATATACCGTCGTCTCGGGCCTGGCGCGCGGCATCGACACATCGGCGCATCGGGCAAGCCTGGAGACGGGCACGATCGCGGCCCTTGCCGGCGGTCTCGACCAACCCTACCCGCCGGAGAATATCGGCCTTCTTGCGGAGATAACCGGCGGCAACGGCCTGGCGGTCAGCGAGATGCCTTTCGGCTGGGAGCCCCGCGCCCGTGATTTCCCGCGGCGGAACCGGCTGATCGCCGGTATCGCGCTTGGCCTCGTCGTGGTGGAAGCGGCAACGCGCTCGGGATCGCTGATCACCGCACGCCTTGCCGGCGAGTTCGGCCGGCTGGTATTTGCCGTACCGGGCTCACCGCTCGATCCGCGCTGCCATGGCACCAACGGCCTGCTCAAGGACGGCGCTTCGATCGTCACCGCACCCGCCGATGTCATCGAGGCCTTGGCGCCGCTTGTGCAATTCGAGCTGTTCCCGTCGTCGATGGCGGAGGAGTCGCCGCGTGACGGTGGGGCAATGACGATGCCGCCCGGCGATACGGATCGCAACCGCATCATCGATGCGCTCGGGCCGACGCCGGTCGAGATCGACGATATTATCCGCCACACCGGACTGTCGGCATCGGCGGTCTATCTGATCCTGCTGGAACTCGACATCGCAGGCAGGCTGCATCGGCATCAGGGCGGTCTCATCTCGCTTTCCGATTGAGCTTTGCGCGATACGGGCCGGCCGCTTTGCAGCAGCCGCAAGACGTAAAATTGTAGCTAACCCCTTGACCGCAGCGATTTCCCTGTCCATGTCGGAGGGCCGGCATCCATGTTGCGGTGTGTGTTGCGCTGGTTTCAACGCTGGCGTCGTTTCCTTTTTTAGAGAATCATCATGAATGTTGTAGTGGTGGAATCGCCTGCCAAGGCCAAGACGATCAACAAGTATCTGGGTTCGGGATACAAAGTGCTCGCCTCCTTCGGCCATGTGCGCGATCTGCCTGCCAAGGATGGCTCGGTCCTCCCCGATCAGGATTTCGAAATGCTTTGGGAGGTCGACGGGGCCTCGGCCAAACGGATGAAGGATATCGCCGACGCGGTGAAATCTTCCGACGGCCTTTTTCTCGCGACCGACCCGGATCGCGAAGGCGAAGCGATTTCCTGGCACGTCCTCGACATGCTCAACAAGAAGCGGGTGCTGAACGGCAAGCCGGTCAAGCGCGTCGTCTTCAACGCGATCACCAAGAAGGCGGTGCTCGACGCGATGGCCGATCCGCGCGACATCGACGTGCCGCTGGTCGACGCCTATCTCGCGCGCCGCGCGCTCGACTACCTCGTTGGCTTCAATCTTTCGCCGGTCCTCTGGCGCAAGCTGCCCGGCGCACGCTCCGCCGGCCGCGTCCAGTCGGTGGCGCTTCGCCTGGTCTGCGACCGCGAATCCGAAATCGAGCGGTTCATTTCGGAAGAATACTGGAACATCTCGGCGCTGCTGAAGACGCCGCGTGGCGACGAGTTCGAGGCAAGGCTGGTTTCGGCCAACGGCAAGCGGCTGCAGCCGCGCGCGATCGGCAACGGCGAGGACGCGGGCCGCCTGAAGGCGTTGCTGGACGGCGCGAGCTATGTCGTCGACACGGTCGAAGCCAAGCCGGTCAAGCGCAATCCCGGACCGCCATTTACGACCTCGACCTTGCAGCAGGCTGCCTCCTCCAATCTCGGCTTCTCCGCATCGCGCACCATGCAGATCGCCCAGAAGCTTTATGAAGGCGTCGATATCGGCGGCGAGACCGTCGGTCTCATCACCTATATGCGAACCGACGGCGTGCAGATGGCGCCCGAGGCGATCGAGGCGGCGCGCCGCGCCATCGTCGACCAGTTCGGTGAGCGTTATATGCCTGAAAAGGCGCGCTTCTATTCCACCAAGGCCAAGAACGCCCAGGAGGCGCACGAGGCGATCCGCCCGACCGATTTCTACCGCTCGCCCGACCGCGTGCGCCAATTCCTCGACGCCGACCAGATTCGGCTCTACGACCTGATCTGGAAGCGCGGCATCGCCAGCCAGATGGCCTCGGCCGAAATCGAGCGCACGACGGCTGAAATCACCGCCGACAACAAGGGCGAGAAGGCCGGGCTGCGCGCCGTCGGCTCGGTCATCCGCTTCGATGGCTTCATAGCCGCCTATACCGATCAGAAGGAAGACGGCGAGCAGAGCGACGACGGCGACGAGGTTGGCCGCCTGCCGGAGATCAATGCGCGCGAGACGCTCGCAAAGCAGAAGATCAATTCGACCCAGCATTTCACCGAGCCGCCGCCGCGCTACTCAGAAGCCTCGCTGATCAAGAAGATGGAAGAGCTCGGCATCGGCCGCCCCTCCACCTATGCCGCGACGCTGACGACGCTGCGCGACCGCGACTATGTGACGATCGACAAACGCAAGCTGATCCCGCAGGCCAAGGGCCGGCTGGTGACGGCTTTCCTCGAAAGCTTCTTCACCAAATATGTCGAATACGACTTCACCGCCGATCTCGAGGAAAAGCTCGACCGGATTTCCGCCGGCGAGCTGAACTGGAAGCAGGTGCTGCGCGATTTCTGGAAAGATTTCTTCGCCCAGATCGAAGACACCAAGGAACTGCGCGTCACCAATGTGCTCGATTCGCTGAACGAGGCGCTGGCGCCGCTGGTCTTCCCGAAGCGGGAAGACGGCAGCGATCCCCGAATCTGCCAGGTCTGCGGCACCGGCAACCTGTCGCTGAAGCTCGGCAAATACGGCGCCTTCGTCGGCTGCTCGAACTATCCGGAATGCAATTACACCCGCCAGCTCTCCTCCGAAAACGGCGGAGAAGCGGATGGTGCCGCCCTCAACGAACCGAAGAACCTCGGGACCGATCCGACGACCGGCGAGGAACTGACGCTGCGCTCCGGCCGCTTCGGCCCCTATATCCAGCGCGGCGACGGCAAGGAGGCCAAACGCGCTTCGCTGCCGAAGGGCTGGAAGCCTGAGGACATCGACTACGAAAAGGCGATGGCGCTGATTTCGCTGCCGCGCGATATCGGCAAACATCCGGAATCGGGCAAGATGATCTCGTCTGGCATCGGCCGCTATGGGCCGTTCCTGCTGCATGACGGTTCCTATGCCAATCTGGAAACGATCGAGGATGTGTTCTCGGTCGGCCTCAACCGCGCCGTGACCGTCATTGCCGAAAAGGCAAAACAGGCGCCGGGCCGCGGTTCGCGCGGCACGCCGGCGGCGCTGAAGACGCTCGGCGATCATCCCGATGGCGGCGCCATTACTGTTCGCGACGGCAAGTACGGTCCTTACGTCAACTGGGGCAAGGTCAACGCCACACTGCCCAAGGGCAAGGATCCGCAGGCCATTACCGTCGAGGAGGCGCTGGCGCTGATCACGGAAAAGGCCGGCAAGGCGCCTGCGGGCAAGACGAGCAAGGCGAAAGCCAAGCCGAAGGCGGCGGCGGCCGAAGCCAAGACCACCAAGACGGCGGCCAAGCCAAAGGCAACGAAGGCGAAAGCGCCCGCGAAATCGAAAAAGAGCTGACGTGAGCAGAATACCGCGCGACAGAACGAACCCTGCGGGCAAGCGCCCGGGCAAGATCGGCCGTGCCGGCAAGGATGCTCCCGCCGTCGAGCCGCTGAATATCGTCCACGGCGCGCTGCCGTCGCGGGAGGTGATCCTGCGCTTCATCGCCGATCATCCGCAGAAAGCTTCCAAGCGGGAACTCGCCAAGGCTTTCGGGCTGAAAGGCGACAGCCGCGTCGAGCTCAAGCACATGCTGCAGGAGCTCGAGCAGGAAGGCATGCTGCAGAAGAACCGCAAGTCGCTGATCCGCTCCGGCGCGCTGCCGCCGGTCGCCGTTCTCGATATCACCACGCGCGACAAGGACGGCGATCTGATCGGCCGGCCGGCGGAATGGCCCGAGGATCAGGGTGTCGCGCCCGCCGTCGCCATCCGCCAGCAATCGCCCGCAGGCCGCCAGGGCAAGGGCAAGGCACCGGTCGCCGGCCTCGGCGACCGCATTCTGGCGAAGATCTTCCCGGCCGTCGATCGCGGCGGGCCGGCCTATACGGCGCGGATCATCAAGGTGATCGACAAGCGCCGCGGCGCCTCGATGGGCGTTTTCCGCGCAGCACCCGGCGGCGGCGGCCGGCTGCTGCCGATCGAGCGGCGCGGCGAGGAGATGGTCATCGATCCAGACTTCACCGGCGGTGCCAAAGACGGCGACCTGGTCGAGATCGAAGTCGCCCGTCTCGGGCGCTTCGGCCTGCCCCGCGCCAAGGTGCTTTCGGTCGTGGGTTCGGTCGGCTCGGAAAAGGCGATCTCGATGATCGCCATCCATGCGCACGGCATTCCGCATGTCTTCCCGCCAGCCGTCATCGCCGAGGCGGAGGACGTAAAACCGGCGACGATGTCGCATCGCGAGGACTGGCGCGACGTGCCGCTGATCACCATCGATCCGGCCGATGCCAAGGACCACGACGACGCCGTCTATGCCGAACTCGACCCCTCGCCCGACAACCCCGGCGGCGTCATCGTCACCGTGGCGATTGCCGACGTCTCCTGGTATGTCCGCCCGAAGTCGCCGCTCGACCGCGAGGCGCTGAAGCGCGGCAACTCGGTCTATTTCCCGGATCGCGTCGTGCCGATGCTGCCGGAGCGCATTTCCAACGATCTCTGCTCGCTGAAGGAAGGCGTCGACCGCCCGGCGCTGGCCGTGCGCATGAGCTTTTCCGGGGAAGGCCGCAAGATCGGCCACACGTTTCATCGCGTCATGATGAAGAGCGCGGCCAAACTCTCCTACCAGCAGGCGCAGGCGGCGATCGACGGCAAGCCGGACGACAAGACCGGGCCGATGCTCGAGCCGATCCTGAAGCCGCTCTGGCACGCCTACGAGGTGATGAAGCGCGGCCGCGACCGGCGCCAGCCGCTGGAACTCGACATGCCGGAGCGCAAGATCCTGCTGAAGCCCGACGGCACCGTCGACCGGGTCCACGTGCCGCCGCGGCTCGACGCGCATAAGCTGATCGAGGAGATGATGATCCAGGCGAATGTCGCAGCCGCCGAGACCCTGGAAAAGAAACGCCAGCCGCTGATCTACCGCATCCATGACGGGCCGACGCTTGCCAAGCAGGAAATCCTGCGCGAGTTCCTGGCGACGCTCGGCATCCCGCTTGCCAAGGGCGGCAATATGCGCGCCAACAACTTCAACGGCATTCTGGCGAAGGCCGACGGCACGCCGCACCAGACCATGGTCAACGAGATGGTGCTGCGCTCGCAGAGCCAGGCGATCTACGGCCCCGAGAATATCGGCCATTTCGGCCTCAACCTGATGAAATACGCGCATTTCACCTCGCCGATCCGCCGTTACGCCGATCTCATCGTGCATCGCGCCCTCGTCGGCTCGCTCGGCTTCGGCGAAGGCGGCATCACGACAGAGGAAGAGGCAGCGCTCGACGATATCGCCGCGGAAATTTCGACCTTCGAGCGCCGGGCGATGGCGGCCGAGCGTGAGACGGTCGACCGGCTGATCGCGCATCATTTGAGCGGACGCGTCGGCGAGGAATTTGCCGGGCGGGTCTCGGGTGTTACGAAATCCGGGCTTTTTATCGCCCTGCCGGAGTATGGCGCCGACGGTTTCGTCCCGATATCGACGCTCGGCACCGATTATTTCATCTATGACGAGGCGCATCAGGCGCTCTCGGGTGAACGTACGGGGCTCGGCTATCGCCTTGGCGACAACGTCACGGTGAAGCTTGCCGAAGCAATCCCGCTTGCCGGCGCGCTTCGGTTCGAGATGGTCAGCGAAGGGCGCGCGATGCCGGCGGCGGTGCGCTCCTTCCACAAAGCCGGCCGCCGCGACCGGGGCCAGCTTCGCAAGAAGCCGGGAACGAGGCCACCGCGCGGGCGGCATTGAAATGTTCCGGCTGTCCGAAAGCGGCATTGGGCCAGATTCACCAGCCTATGCGGCCTGAAGAGGAAGATGCGATGAGCACACCGACCGAACCGGTCGTCCGCTATGGCGACAGGCCCGAGGCCGAGCGTCCGCTGGGACGCTCCATCCTGCGCGGGCTGATGAACCGCTGCCCGGCCTGCGGCAGCGGCAAACTTTTCCGTGCCTTCCTGAAGCCGGTCGATCATTGCGCGGCCTGCGGCGAGGCGATGCATCACCAACGCGCCGACGACCTGCCGCCCTACATCGTCATCCTCGTTCTCGGCCACGTCCTGGTCGGCGGCTACATGCTGACCGACATGACCTTCGTGCTGCCGATATGGGTGCATATTGCCATCTGGGCACCGATCACCGTCATCACCGCGCTCGCCTCGATCCAGCCGATCAAGGGCGGCGTCATCGGCCTGCAATGGGCGCTGCGCATGCACGGTTTCGGCGGCGAGAGCGATGGTCCGGACGATTATGACATCCCCGGACGCCCGGAGTGATCACTTTCACCTTCCAGACATATTTACCGTGTAGTGCCAGCGCTCCACCGACCACCACCCAAATGCGGCAGCCGACGATCCTCAACCCGACATGGTAAGCATTTCTTGGCCGAACGGGCTTTACATTCCGCAGATGGTCACTCACATCGGAAATACTGCGAAGCGGCATCCGTCACCCGGATTTGGCACGTCTGTGTCTATCTGTCCGACGGGGACCGGCCGATTCGCTCGCGCAGCTTTCTAAGGATGGATAAATGTCTCAGCCGAGAAACGGCACACCGGGCGATGTCGAGGAAATCCATTGGCCTTCTCTGGTGGCAGCCATCTCGTCGATCTCAGCCGTTGGCATAGCAATCGGCCTCGGGCTCCCGCTTCTTAGCATCATCCTGGAAAAACGCGGCATCTCGTCTACACTGATCGGGCTGAACACGGCGATGGCAGGCGTCGCGGCGATGGCCGCCGCACCCATCACCACCAGGCTCGCGCATAAATACGGCGTTGCGCCGACTATGCTCTGGGCGGTGCTGATTTCGGCGCTGAGCGCGCTTGGGTTTTATTATGCCCAGGATTTCTGGATGTGGTTTCCGTTGCGTTTCGCCTTTCACGGCGCAACGACGACGCTGTTCATCCTTTCCGAATTCTGGATCAATGCCGCCTCGCCGCCGTCCAAACGCGGCTTCGTGCTCGGCATCTATGCGACCGTGCTTTCCCTCGGCTTTGCGGCCGGGCCGCTCTTGTTTTCGATCCTCGGCAGCGACGGCATCTTCCCCTTCCTGATCGGCGCCGGCGCTATCCTGCTGGCCGCCATTCCGATCTTCATTGCCCGCGACGAGAGCCCGGTGCTCGAGGAAAAACCGGAGCTGCATTTCATGCGCTACGTCTTCCTGGTGCCGACGGCAACGGCGGCGGTCTTCATCTTCGGCGCGGTCGAAGCGGGCGGCCTGTCCCTGTTCCCGATCTTTGCCGTACGCGCCCATTTCACCGAATCGCAGGCCGCACTTCTGCTTACCATGATGGGCGTCGGCAATGTCATCTTCCAGATCCCGCTCGGCCTGCTTTCCGACCGCATTCCCGACAAGCGGCCGCTTCTGGCCGGCATGGCGCTGATGGGCTTCGTCGGTTCGATGATGCTGCCGCTGCTGGTTGACAACTGGCTGCTGATGGCCGGGCTCCTGCTTTTCTGGGGCGGCTGCGTCTCCGGCCTTTATACGGTCGGCCTCAGTCATCTCGGCTCACGGCTGACGGGCTCCGACCTTGCGGCGGCCAATGCCGCCTTCGTCTTCTGTTATGCGATGGGAACCGTGGCCGGGCCGCAGGCAATCGGTGCGGCGATCGATGTCGCCGGAAATAACGGTTTTGCCTGGGCGATTGCCGCATTCTTCGGCCTCTACGCCCTACTTTCCGGCATCAGACTGATGTTCATTCGAAAACGGACTTGACTTTTCGGGCGGGATTCGTAGTTTCGCGCCAGAATTTGCCGTGGAGCCCATCCGGCTTCCACGGCTTTCATTTTCTTAAAGGCAGGACGACCATGGCCAAGGCTACAACAATCAAGATCAAGCTGCTGTCGACAGCCGACACCGGTTTCTTCTACGTCAC
>Ga0209051_1001775_pt1 | contig 17122 bp, 14 predicted proteins | sample AraplaCvi_mMS_r2_2_FD_184286 | JGI IMG/M metagenome (GOLD analysis project Ga0209051, IMG submission 184286) | Arabidopsis root microbial communities from North Carolina, USA - plate scrape MF_Cvi_mMS_r2 (SPAdes) (version 2) | ecosystem: Host-associated > Plants > Roots > Endosphere | place...
CGCGCCTGGGGGCCGCGCCGCCGCTCGGGCGCATGGCGCTCGGCGCCCTCGTCTCGGCGATCTCCTGGCTCGCGCTGGCGGCGGTGATCCACGTCGACGCGGCGCGCCACGCGCCGACCAGCGTCGGCTGGGTGACGGCGTTCTTCGCGCTGTTCACGCTGGCCGAGCTCTACGTCCTGCCGGTCGGGCTGGGCCTGTTCGCGAGCCTGGCGCCCGCGCGCTTCCGTGCGACGACCATCGCGGCCTGGTTCCTCGCGGCGTTCGCGGGCAACCTGCTGTCCGGCGTGCTCGGCACGGCCTGGGAGCACCTGTCGCCGGACGCCTTCTTCGTGCTGACCGCCGCCGTCGCCGCGCTGGCCGGCGCGCTGCTCTGGGCCCTGGGTCGCGCCGCGGCCGCCCGCGCGCGATCCGGTCAGTAGTTGATCTCCCAGCCCAGCAAGCCGCCCATCGCGGCGACCCAGAGCAGCCCGAGCGCGGCCGCCGCCACGACGACGGCCCAGGCGCGCGTCAGGCCCGGCGCGTCCGAGCGCAGCAGGCGCCACGCCGCCCACGCGGCGCAGGCGCCCGCCGCCACGACGACGAGGCCGCCGACCTGGAGCAGGCGCACGATCCAGTCGTTGCCCGTGCGGTAGATCGCGATGTCGGTCGACAGCAGCGGCAGGATGAAGGCGATCCACGCGACGAGGTAGGCCAGGTCGACGGCGACGACCGCGCGCTGGATCCGGCGCAGCCTCGCCACGGCGGGGTCGGACGGCGCCGCCGCGCCCCCGGCGCGCCGCGCCAGGGCCGCCATCGCCCAGTACGCCACGCTCAGGCCGAAGGTGCCGACGACGAAGGCGAGCACCGCGAGCGTCAGCGGCGCCGAGCCCACCGCCGCGGCGGGCTGCAGCACGGCGATCGCGTTCTCGCTGTCGACGATGGTCCGTCGACCCTGCGCGGTGTCCAGCCGCAGCGTGCGCGTCCCGTCGACCTGGCGCCACGTGGACGGGGCCACCTCCCGGAAGCGCAGCTCGCGTTGCTGCAGGCGGTCGGGCATCGCGATCGTGCCGTCGGGCGCCGCGGAGATCACGGTCTGGTCCAGCAGGTACAGCACGCTCAGGAAGCCGTGCTCGACGCGCCGCGAGCTCTGCCAGCGGCCGGCGAGCGCCTGCGCGTCGGCCGCGGCGGTGGGCAGGGTCGGCGGCTCGGCGCGCGGCGGCGGCGGGAAGTAGCGATCCATGAAGCCGTCGAACAAGGCCTTGCGCGCGCCGTAGGCCGCCTCGTCGCGCCCGCGGCTGTTGAACGAGAAGAAGATGCCCACGCCCTCCTGCGGCAGCAGGTCGAGCTCGGTGTGGAAGACGATGGTGTCGCCGCCGTGGCCGAGCACGGTGCGCCCGTTGTGCTGGTCGAGGAAGAACCCGTGCGCCATCGTCTGGAAGCCGGGCGCGGCGGGCTCGCTCGGGCGGTGCATGCGCTCGGTGGTCGCCGCGTCGAGGATCGCGCGGCCGTCGAGCTGGCCGTGCTGCAGGTGCGCCAGCATGAAGCGCGCCATGTCGGCGGCGGTGACGGAGGCGCTGCCTGCGGGGGCGGTCACCACGACCTCGAACGGGGACGGCGGCTCCGAGGCCGTGCGGTAGCCCTGGGACACCAGGGGCGCCAGGGCCGCCGGCAGCGGCTGGGACAGCGTGCTGCGGGCCATCCCGAGCGGCTCGAAGACGTGCCGCACCACGTAGGCGTCGAAGGGCTCCCCGGAGACGCGCTGCACGATGTAGCCGGCGAGCGCCGCGCCGTAGTTGGAGTAGGCCGGCACGCTGCCGGGCGCGAACATCATGGCGCGCGGATGGGTCTTGAGGTACTGCTCGTTCGACTGGGCGCGCGCCACGTCGTAGTCGAGGATGTCCTTGAGCCCCTCCTCGAAGCCGCCGCGGTGGTTCATCAGGTCGCGCATCGTCACGGGCTTGCCGTACGGCTCGGGCACCTTGAAGTCGAGGTAGTCGTTGACGTCGCGGTCGAGGTCGATCCGGCCCTGCTGCACGAGCTGCATGACCGCCGTCCAGGTGAACAGCTTCGTCGTCGAGCCGGGGCGCACCAGCGTCCGCTCGGGATCCATGGGGCGCCGGGCCGCGACGTCCGCCAGGCCGTAGCCCTTCTGCAGCAGCACCCGGCCGTCCTTGACGACCACGACGACGGCGCCGGCGATGTCGCCCGCCTCGAGGGCGTAGGGCACGCGGCCGTCCAGCCAGGCCGCGAGGTCGGCCGCGTCGAGCGCGCGCGCCTCGGGAGCGGGCGGCTGCGCGCGCGCGCCCTGCCCCGTCGCCAGAACCAGCGCCGCCGTCAGCGCCCTTGCCGTCCATCGCAGGCTTCGCACGATTGCTCCAGGTCGAATCGGTCGGCGCAGTATATCGCTCGCTTTTCCCTATGCGAAAGTTTTGTTCCAAACGTATAAATGAGGGACATCCACCAGGAGTGCCGCATGAGCGCAGCCGCCACCGCCCCGTCCGCCCTCGACGAGATCTTCGCGCCCGTCAACCGGGCCGACGCGCCCGGGCTCGTCGTGGGCGTCGCGCGCCACGGCCGGCCGCTGTACCGCCGGGGGTTCGGGCTCGCGAGCCTCGAACTGGGCGTCGCCAACACGCCGTGGACGCGCATGCGCATCGGCTCGACCAGCAAGCACTTCACCTGCCTCGCCGTGCTGCTCCTGGCCGAGGACGGTCGGCTCGACGTCGACGCGGGCATCCGCCGCTACGTGCCCGAGCTGCCGGCGCTCGCCGACGAGCCGACCCTGCGCCAGCTCATGACGCACTCCGGCGGCCAGCGCTGCTACCTCGACGTCGGCTTCCTCAGCGACGGCATGGCCATCAAGCCCGAGGGCGTCGCGCTCGCCACGCAGGTGCGCCAGTCCGAGGTCAACTTCGCGCCCGGCGAGAAGACCCTCTACAACAACGGCGGCTACCACCTGCTGTCGCACGTCGTCGAGCGCGTCGGCGACCTGCCGTTCGAGCGCTTCCTCGAGGAGCGCATCTTCGCCCCGCTCGGCATGGTCGACACGCGCTCGATCCCGAGCGACTTCGAGATCCACCGCAACATGGCGACGCTGCACGTCGCGCAGCCGGACGGCCGCTGGCGCCGCGGCATCTTCCCGACCGAGGAGGTGCGCGGCGAAGGCGCGATGGCCTCGACGGTCGACGACATGCTGCGCTGGCTCGCGCACCTGCGCGGCCCGCACACCGTCGGCAGCGAGGCCACCTGGGCGCAGATGACGACGCCCGTGCGGCTCGCCAACGGCACCGTCGTCCCCTACGCGCTGGGCCTCATGGTGCACGACTACCGCGGCGTGCGCGTCATCCACCACGCGGGCGGCGTCATCGGCGGCAGCTGCCAGATGCTCACGGTGCCCGAGCACGCGCTCGACGTCATCATCATGACCAACGGCGCGCCCGTCAGCGCCGTCGAACTCGCCAACCGCGTCATCGACGCGACCCTGGGCGACGCGCTGCCGCGGCCGCCCGAGGAGCGCGCCACGACCGGGCGCTTCGCGGCCGTGCTGGGCAAGCGCTACTACGCCCGCGACAGCGGCTTCCTCGCGGGCTTCGGCGACGCGGGCGGCAAGCTGGGCCTGTGCCTGATGAACAACCCGCCCATGCCCTTGCGCGACGAGGGCGACACCCTGCGCCTGGGCTTCGAGGACATCGCGATGGGCCCCTTCACGCTGCGCACCGCCGACATCGCCGACCAGGCCGAGGCGCCCGCGGCGCTCGAGCTGACCGAGTCCGGCCACGTGCTGCGGCTGCAGCTGCTGCCGGACGCCGCGCCCGCGCAGGCCGTGGCGTGCCTGCGGGGGCGCTGGCGCGCGCCCGACCTCGACGCCGACGCGGTCGTGCTGCAGGAGGACGGCGCGTGGCGGCTGCGCGTGTTCGGCCGCTACGCCGTCAACGAGATGGTGCTGGAGGCGCTCTCGGACGACGTCGTCGCCATCACGCACCCCCGCATGCCGCAGCTGCGCGCCGCGCTGTCCGTCGAGCGCCGCGACGGCGCGGTCGCCGCCTTCCGCGTGAGCACGGGCCGCACCCGCGGCATGCGCTTCGAGCGCGTCGGCGATTGACGCGCGCCGACGCGATTCTCCAATCGGGAAATCCGTTTGAGGCTCTGCTAGAGTTCGACGCATGAAAGCCAAGCACCCGGCGTCCGCGGGCGAGTCCGGCTCGCCCGGCGAGACGATCCGCGCCCTGCGCCTCGGCAAGGGCCTCACGCTCGCGCAGGTGAGCGAGCGCACGGGCCTCGCGATCTCCACGCTGTCCAAGCTCGAGAAGGGCAACGTCTCGCTGTCCTACGACAAGCTGATGCTGATCAGCAAGGGCCTGTCCGTCGACATGGCCAGCCTGGTCGACCCGAAGCCGCAGATGCCGCGCCGCCCCGGCCTCGCGGCGGGCCGGCGCGTCGTGCACCGCGTCGGCGACGGCCAGCTCGTCGAGACCCACAGCTATCGCCAGATGTACCTCGCCACCGAGCTCCTGAACAAGCGCATGACGCCGATCTTCGTGGAGCTGCGCGCGCGCACGCTCGACGAGTTCAAGAAGGAGTTCGGCGACCTGATCCGCCATCCCGGCGAGGAGTTCGCCTACGTCCTCGAGGGCGAGGTGGAGTTCCACTCCGAGGTCTACGCGCCGCTGCGCCTGCGCGCGGGCGACTCGGTCTACTTCGACAGCGAGATGGGCCACGCCTACCTCAAGGCCAGCGACGAGCCCTGCCGCCTGATCGCGACCTGCTCGCCGCGCACCGAGGAGGACGGCCTGCTCGCGGCCGTCTTCACGCAGGCCTCCGACCGCCATGCCGAGGACGCCGCCGCGCAGCCGCCCGCGCCGCCGGCGGCGCCCGCGAAGAAGCCCGCGGCGGCGCGCGCCACCGTCGACAAGCGCAAGCGCGCGAAGGCCGTCTAGCGGCCATCCAGCGCTAGGCCGCGGCCGCGACCTCGCCCAGCCCCGCGCGCGCCAGGCGCGACACCTCGCGCGGCGAGAGGCCCTTGAGCCGGTGGTCCGACCACACCTGGCGCCAGCGCCGCGCGCCCTTCACGCCGTTCCACAGGCCCAGCATGTGGCGCGAGGCCTGCGACCAGCCCTGCCCCGACGCATGCAGCTGCTCGAGGTAGTCGACCATCTCGGCCTCGACCTCGTCGCGCGTGCGCCCCGAGGCGGGCCGCCCGAGGAAGCGCTCGTCCCAGCCCGCCATCGTCCACGGGTCATGGTAGGCCTCGCGGCCGATCATCACGCCGTCGACGTGCGCGAGCTGGCGCGCGATCTCCTCCTCGCCCTGGATCCCGCCGTTGATCACGATGGTCAAGCGCGGGAACTCCTGCTTGAGCCGGTGCACGATCTCGTAGCGCAGCGGCGGGATCGTGCGGTTGTCCTTCGGGCTGATCCCGTTCAGCCAGGCATTGCGGGCATGCACGATGAACACCTCGCACCCGCCGTCCGCCACCGTTCCGACAAAGTCGCGCACGAACTCGTAACGCTCGACCTTGTCGATCCCGATGCGGTGCTTCACCGTCACCGGCAGCGAACACGCGTCGCGCATCGCCGCCACGCTGTCGCGCACCAGCTCGGCCTCGCGCATCAGGCAGGCCCCGAACGCGCCGCGCTGCACCCGCTCGCTCGGGCAGCCGCAGTTCAGGTTGACCTCGTCGTAGCCCCAGTCCTGCGCCAGCTTCGCGCACGCCGCCAGCGCGTCCGGCTCGCTGCCGCCCAGCTGCAGCGCGACCGGGTGCTCCGTCTCGTTGAAGTCGAGGTGCCGCGCCTGGTCGCCATGCAGCAGCGCGCCCGTGGTGACCATCTCGGTGTAGAGCAGCGCGCCGCGGGTGATCAGGCGGTGGAAGTGGCGGCAGTGGCGGTCGGTCCAGTCCATCATCGGCGCGACCGAGAGGCGATGGACACCGTAACGTATTGATTTATCTGAAGAGTCTGGCATTTCTGAGCCCGCGGGCCTGCACGCGCGACAGCCCCGGAATTCCCAGGGACGCACACGCCAGGTGCCACGACTTCGCTGCAGCGGGGTCGCCACTCGACCAAGGAGCTGCCGGAAGGCGCAAAGGGATGGCCGGCATTATCCCCGTCCAGGGCGAGTGCCGCGCGCAGGGGCGCCGCAAGGGCCCATGCGGTGCGGACCCGGCGGGCCACAACCTGGAAATAGCCGGAAAACGGTTCAGGAACGCTTTCCTTGGCTCCGGAACGCTTTTTTCGGCTCATGAGCACCTCCTTGGTGCTCCTCAGCGCTTTTTCAGGCTCGTGAACACTTTTCTTGGCTCCTGAACGCTTTTTTGGGCTCCTGAACGCTTTTTTGGGCTCCGGAGCCGACGTCGCAGGGAACCGAGCCCAAAAAAGTGTTCCGGAGCGTCGGAATCGGTTCGGGCCCGTGCGCCTTGGAACGCGGGACGATCGCCGGCGGTGCCCGCCCCGCTGGCTAGGGCGCCACCCGGAATACCGTGCCCATGCCGCCGTCGCCGGGTTGCTCTTCGCGTCCGCCCTGGTTGCAGGTGCCGTACAGGAAGCCGTCGGTGCCCACGGCGAGCCGGTCCATGATGGGGAAGCTGCCCGCGCGAAAGCCGTGGAAGGAATGCGTCACGGCGACGCGGCCCTCGGTGCGCAGTTCGTAGACGGTGCCCGCGCCGGCGATGCCGCCGAACAGCGAGGTGCCGGCGATGCGGCCCTCCGGCGTGCGCACGAGCCCGCGCGGCGCCTGGGGTTGGCCCGGCGTTTCGTCGAACGCGTGGACGACCGTCGTCCGGCCCGCCGCCGTGATGCGGAAGACCGTGCCCTTGCCGCCGGGCCCCCCCGATCCCGCGGTGCCGAGGAAGGCGCCGTCGTCGACCGGCAGCAGCGAGGCGTTCGGGTTGACGCCCTCGTCGCCCGTGAAGGCGTGCAGCGTGCGGATCGTGCCGTCGGGCTGCATGCGGTACACCGTACCGTTGCCGCCGGCGCCGCCGAACACCATGGTGCCGTAGAAGCTGCCGTCCGCGCCTTCGGTCAGCCCGAGCGACTGCGAGCCACCGTCGGCCACGAGGCCGAAGAGCGCGAGGTGCGTGACGACGCCGTCGGGCGTCATGCGGTAGACGCCGCCCGCGTTGCCCGGGCCGCCCGCCAGGGTCGTGCCATAGAAGTTCCCGTCGCTGGCCGGGACGACGGGCGAGATCGGCGCGAACGGCGTGCCGTCGCAGCACGAGAACGCGTGCAGGATGGTGAATCCGCTGCCGTCGGCCTCCACGCGATACAGCGTGCCGCCGCTGTTCGGGCCGCCGTTGGGGATGACGCCGTAGACGCGCCCGTCGCGTCCCAGCGTGGGCCGCGTCTGCGAACCCAGGCCGTCGACCGCGGTGACGAAATCGTGGAGCACCGTCTCGTGGCCGTCCGGCCCGATGCGAAAGAGCATGCCCGCGTCGGACGGGCCGCCGCCGTAGGTCGTGCCCATCAGCGACCCGTCCGGCAAGGCCACGAGCCCGCCCAGCGGAGAATGGCCGTCGCGCCCGGCCGCGTCGTCCCGGAAGGCGTGGACGAGCGAGAAGCCGTGGAAGCCGGCCGGGGTCGTCGGCTCGTGCGCGCAGGCGAGCGCGGCGGTCAGGGCCAGGACCGCCAGGCACGCCGCGAGGCGGCAGCGGGACGGACGAACGGTGGACATGGGCGGCTCCTGGAACGTCGTCGTTGGAGCAGGGATTCTGCGAACGTCCGTCGTCCGCCGACATCGGGGAAGGCCCCGAGCAGATCGGTGCCGTCGGGCGTGTCGGTTCGGGCGCCCTCGATCCGTCCTTGCGGCCCCGCGCGCCGTGGCGCGGCAGGGCGCCGGGCCGCGGGTCAGGCACGCCGCTCAGAGCGACTGCACGTACTCCGCCACCGCCCGCAGTTCGGAGTCGGTCAACGTCTTCGTCTCGTCGCGCATCACGACCCCGTGCGGCCGCAGTTGCGTGCCGAAGATCCTGAGCTGGGCGAGGACGTAGTCCGCGCGCTGGCCCGCGAGGCGGGGAAACGCCGCCGCGCCTTCGCCTTCCGTCCCGTGGCAGGAGGCGCAAGGCCGGACGCCGCGTTCGGGCGCGCCGCGCGTGAACAGGCGCGCGCCGACGTGCGTCAAGGTCGACACCGCGCCGCGGCCGGCCATCGGCGCCTGATCCGCGTAGTAGTCGGCGAGCCCGTCGATGGTGGCGTCGTCGAGGAGGGCCGAGATGCCCCACATGTACGCCTTCGACCCGCTCTCCACGCGCGTCTGGGCGCGGAAGTCCTTGAGCTGGGCGATGGTGTACTGGCGCATCTGCCCCGCCAGGGCCGGGATGCCTTTCGAGGGACTCCGGCCCGCATCGCCGTGGCAGGACGCGCAGACGTGGATCGCCCGCCGGACGGTCTCCTGGCCGGCCGGCACGTCCTGCGGCATCGCCGCCCCCGCGAAGGCGAGGCCAAGAAGCAGTCCCACGCACGCTCGACGCATCATCGCCATCCTCCTCGGAGCCCTGATGGGCGCCATTGTCGGGCGCAGCCAACAGCGGACGTTGCGCGAGATCAAGGCCAACGCGGCGAGCCGGCACGAGGCCGCGTTCGCGAGCCATGCTTGATCCCGGTCAACCGACGGTGCGCGGTTGGCGCCAGACTTCCCCTCTCCCCCTCGCAGGCCCTCCGGGGCCGCCGAAAGAGCAGCCGCATGTCGCCCATCGATCTGTATCGAAGCAAGAGAGCCACGGCCTGGGACGCGGTCGACCTGATCCGCGACGGCGACCGCCTCATCGTCCCGACGGGCGTCGGCGAACCGCCGACCCTGCTGTCGGCGTTGTCCGATCGCCGGCGCGAGCGGCGCGACGTCGTCGTGTCGCAGATCCTGGCGATGCGCAAGTACGGCTACATCGATCCCGCGACCACCGAGCACGTGCGCCACTCGGCATTCTTCTATGGCGGCGCGACGCGCGCGGGCGGGCAGCAGGGCTGGATCGACTTCGTGCCGAACTACTTCTCGGAACTGCCCTCCATGATCGCCCGCGGCGAGATCGGGGCGGACGTCGTGCTCGCCATGGCGTCGCCGATGGACGCGCACGGCCACTTCTCGATCAGCCTGGGCACGGACTACACGATGGCCGCGATCGAGCGCGCCCGCGCCGTGATCCTCGAGGTCAACCCGAACGTGCCCTTCGCCTGCGGGAACTGCCATGTCCACGTCTCCCGCGTCGCGGCGATCGTCGAGGACGACGCGCCCATCCTCGAGGTCGGGCTGCCCACGATCGGCCCCGTGCAGGAGGCCATCGGCCGCCAGGTCGCGGACATGATCGAGGACGGCTCCACGCTGCAGATCGGCTACGGGGGCATCCCGGACGCCGTGGTCATGCAGTTGACCGACAAGCACGACCTCGGCGTGCACACCGAGATGCTGGGCGACGGCATCCTGGGCCTCATCGAGCGCGGCGTCGTCACCAACCGGCTCAAGACGTGGATGCCGGGCAAGTCGATCGCCACCTTCGCGCTGGGATCGGCCCGCCTGCATCGCTTCATGGACCGCAACCCGGCCCTCGAGATGCACCCGGTGGACTTCACGAACGATCCGTTCCTGGCCGCGCGCAACGACAAGCTCATCGCCATCAACGCCACGCTGCAGGTCGACCTGCTGGGCCAGTGCGGCTCCGAGAGCCTCGGCCACGCGCCCTACTCCGGCACCGGCGGCCAGGCGGACTTCGTGCGCGCGGCCAACCGCTCGCGCGGCGGCAAGGCCATCATCGTGCTGCCGTCCACCGCGGTCGGCGGCTCGATCTCGCGCATCGTGCCGACGCTCGCGCCGGGCACGCACGTGAGCACGAGCAAGAACGACGTCAACTACGTGGTGACGGAGTACGGCGTCGCCCAGCTGCGCGGCAAGTCGGCGCGGCAGCGCGCCCAGGCCCTCGTCGGCATCGCCCACCCGGACTTCCGCGACGAGCTGGCCGCGCAGGCCGCGTCACTCGGCTACGCCTAGAGAAGGTCTGCAAAACCCCGGACGGACCCTCATTGCCTGAGCCAGCATGAGCCGCGAGGCCACGAAGCAGATCAGTCTTGGCCTGAACCTGTCGACGAAGAAGACGTGCAAGCGCGAGTTCCTCGACGAGATGGAGCGTGTGGTGCCGTGGAAGGCGCTGGTGCAGATCATCAGGTGACGAACATCACACGTCGGCCGAGCCGAGCTGGGACTCGTAGACGAAGGCGCCCGGCAAGGTGCGTGGCACACACCGTCGACCGCTTGCGGCCCGCATCCAGCCTAGCGTCACCCCCCATTCATTCGGATGCTGCGCATCTGCCCCACCGATGCGCCAGGCGCGCCCGCGCGCCTCGGCGCGGGAGCGATGCCAGACGACCGCCGCGTCTCAGAGCCCCTTGCAGTTGGCGTAGAACGACACCGTGGCCGGCCAGTCGCTGAAGATGCCGATCACGCCGACGTCCTGCGCCAGGACGTCGATGACGCGCAGGATGTCGCCCTCGCGGGTGATGGCGGCGTCGATGGTCTGGTAGTACGAGCCGTTGTTGCCGTCGGCGAGGATGCCGCTGCGCTCCATCGACCAGGTGATCAGGTCGAGGCCGGCCGCCTTCGCGTCCTTGGCAGCCTGGGACGGGATGATGTTGTTGGACGCGTCGAGCGCCAGCAGGGCCCAGGTCGGGGGCGCCCAGATGTTGATGCCCTGCGCCTTGTACGACTGGAGCTCGGACGCGCCGGGCAGGTCGGCCGGCACGTTGGCGTCGTCCAGGAAGACCGCCTGCTTCGCGTAGGCCGGGTCGTGCGCGATCCAGTACAGGATGTCGTCCTTCAGGAAGGATTGCGGGTAGACGCGGTGGCCGGGGATGCCGGCGAGCTTGTACTCGTCGATCATCTTCTGCGCGTAGTCCTGCTGGCTGAAGCCGTCGAAGGGCATCGGCACGACCGGCGTCTTCAGCTCGGGCGTCATCTTGACGCCGAAGCGGCGGAACAGCGCGATGCTCTCGGCGTGCGTCACCAGCGTGCCGCTGGTGGGGCCGGCGTAGAGGTCGGTGCGCCACGTGGGCGTGCCGGCGACGTACTCGTCGACCGTCTTCGCGCGCGGGTTGAAGCCGTCCATCTTGCCGCGCAGGCTCTTGAACTCGGCGACGGTGATGTCGCTCGTGCGGCACTCCGCGGCGGCCGGGGTGACGACGTTGCCGGCGTCGTCCAGCACCGCCGGGCGGAACGGCGTCGTGCACTTGGCGGCCAGCGGCGTCTGCAGGATGTTGGTGGTGGTGTGCAGGTCGTTCTGCGCGTGGCGGCAGACGAGCTGCTTGTCCTTGGTGAAGGCGACGTCGCACTCCATGATGCCGGCGCCCATGCGCGCGCCGGCCTCGTAGGCTTCGAGCGTGTGCTCGGGGAACTGCAGCGGCGCGCCGCGGTGCGCGATCGAGAACGTGCTGGTGCGGTAGACCTCCTTCGTCTTGGCGCAGGCGTTGAGCTCGCGCTTCAACTTGCTGTCCAGCATGTCGTTGACGAGGAAGAAGGGCCGCGGGCCGAGCTGCGCCGACGGCATCTTGTACGCGCCCGAATGCGTCTGGGCGGCGCAGGCGGGAAGGATGGCGGCGGCCAGGACGGCGGCCGGGGCGAGCTTGAAGTACGACAGGCGCATGAAATCCTCCAGGGATGGATGTGTCTAACCTTGCGGCAGGCTTGCCGCAGGCTTGCGGCACGCTATGCGCCGTGCGTGTCGATACCGTGACGATGGCCCTGCGCCCGCCGGGCGGGCGTCTACCCGGACAGGGTTGCCGAGTGCATGGAGAAGATGAAGGCCGGCATGCGAGCCAAGGTCGAACACCCGTTCCGCGTGATCAAACACTTCAACCGTCCGCGGCGCCGTCATGAAGCCCGACAGGGGCCGCCCAATGCTCGGGGTGGCTCCCAAACCGCGTTGTTCAGAGCGTCCCTGGCAGCTTCGCTCCAGGGTCAGCGCGTATCGGACGACAGCAGGTCCGCGGCGTTCGGATTGAATGCGTGCGGCCGCGCCCATCCGGCCACGGCGCCGGCGGAACCGGTCGCGACGGGGACCACGCCCATCCACCAGCCGTCGCCCAGCGTCGAGCGACGCCACGTCGCGGCTGCGAGGGTCGCGACCCGCGCCCGGTTCGTCGCGTCGTCCGTCCAGCTCACGACGGCCAGCCCGCCGGAGCGTGCGTATGACGCGACGGGCCACGCGGTGTCCTCGGCCTGCGCGGACAGACGCGTGGCAGCCTGCCACCCGCCGCCGGCAGGCGAGAGCCGCGACCAGATCGACCCCTTGTTGGACGCGTCGAGCGCCTGCCAGGCAGCGACGATGTCGCCGCCCGCGTCCATCGACAACGCGGGGTAGTGGACACCCTGGCTGCCGGAGATCGCCTCCGGCGTCAGCCAGCCGCCGGACGCCGGCGCGCGCGCGACCACCATGGTGTTCGCGTCCAGCCAGCCGATCGCCGCGCCGCCGGCGGCGTCCAGGCCCGGCTTGGGGTTCCAGGCGGGGTGGCCGTTGGCGGGCGAGACCCGCTCCTCGGTGCTCCACGTGCCGTCGGCCGCCATCCGCGCCGCATGGATGGCGGTCGGCTGGTAGCCGGCGCCCTCCTGCCACGCGGCCAGCACCTCCCCGGACTCGTTGGACGCCAGGTCGGGCAGCCAGGCCGTCGAGGCCGCGGAGGACAGTCGCGTGGTGACCCACGCGCCGCCAGCGGCCTCGTGCGCCGCCTTGATCTCGCCCCCCTCGGACCAGAGGACGGTGAGCGCACCGCCCGGCCCGACGGCCAGGTGCAGGTCGGAGGCGAGCCGGGGGGTGGCGACCGTGGCGGGCGCGGAGAAGCGTCCGGCGCCCGCGCGCGCGCTCACCACCAGCCTGGAGGGCGTCAGCTCCGTCGCGACCGTGAGGTAGGCGATGGCGGTGACGTCGCTGTCGGACAGGCCGACGGCGACGAAGCCCGCGCTGTCCGTCCCGCCCGGAACCGGATGGGAGGCGCCCCAGCCCCTGCCCGGCACCTTGTCCGCGTAGCGGGCCCCCGAGGCGGCGCTCCAGACCGCGACCGCGTGTCCCGCCGGGTTCTCGGCAACGAGCGGCGCATCGGGCGGCGACGACACCGCGAACGGCCCCTCGAGCAGGTGCGGCGCCCGCCAGGGGGCGGCGACCGCGGCCTGGGTGCAGGCCAGCGAGAGGCAGAGCGCCACAAGGGTCTCGCGGCGGGCAAGGGGGTGGGTCATGGCAACGCTCCGGACGGGTCGACGCAGACAGGCTAGGTCGCGTCGGGTCGTCCGCCTTGATTCAGCGCAATGCGATGCAAGAGTCCCTGCCCTGCGCCGGCACCACGCCCGCGGCTACCCGCCCGTCGACGACCTGCACGATGCGGTCGCAGCGCGCGGCGAGCTCGGCGTTGTGGGTGACGAACAGGATCGCCATGCCCTGCTCGCGGTTGACCTCCCGCAGCAGCTTGAACACCTTGTCCGCGGAGGCGGAGTCCAGGTTGCCCGTCGGCTCGTCGGCGAGCAGCAGCGGGGGCTGCATCACGAGGGCGCGCGCCACCGCGATGCGCTGCTGCTGGCCGCCGCTCAGGCTCGTGGGCGGGACGTCGCGCCACGGCGAGAGGCCGACGCGCTCCAGCAGCTGCTCCGCCTTGCGCCGCATGTCCGCGTCGGGGAAGCCCCGCGCGCCGAGCATCGGCATCATCACGTTCTCGCAGGCGCTGAACGCGGGCAGCAGGTGGTGGTACTGGAAGACGAAGCCGATCTCGTGTCCGCGCAGGCGCGTCAGGCCCGCCTCGTCCAGCGCGCCGGTGTCGACCCCCGCGATGCGCAGGGTTCCGGAGGTCGGCCGGTCGAGCAGGCCCACCAGGTTCAGCAAGGTGCTCTTGCCCGATCCCGAGGGCCCCATCACGGCGCAGAACTCGCCGCGCGACAGGCGCAGGTCGATGCCGTGCAGCACCTCCGTCTCGTTGGGCTGGCCCACGTTGAAGCGCTTGGTCACGCGCTCGAGCTCGACCACCGGTTCAGCCACGGATCGCCACCACGGGATCGAGGCGCGCCGCGCGCAGGGCGGGCGCGAGCGCCGACAGCAGCCCCACGACCGTGGCCACGCCGAGCGCGAGCAACAGCAGCAGCGGCGGCATGGTGATGGGAAACAGGGGCGAGCCGTCCGGGTTCACGGCGATGCGCCGCCAGAGCGCGAGGGCGACGAGCGCGATCGCCGCCCCGACGACCGAGCCGGCCAGCCCGAGCAGTCCGCCCTCGATCAGGAAGACGCGCAGCACCTGGCCGCGCGAGATGCCCATGGCCCGCAGGATGCCGATCTCGCGCGACTTCTGCACCACGGACACGACGAGCACGCTGGCGATCCCGAACGCCACGGACAGCGCCACGAAGACGCGGATGGTGGTGTTGGCCGTGGTCTGCGCGGACACCGCGCTGAAGAACTGCGCGTTCGTGGTGATCCAGCTGTCGGCCTCGACGCCGGTCGCCGCGGTGATCCGGCGCGCGACCGCCTCCGCGGCATAGACATCGCCCACCGTCACCCCGATGCTCGAGACGCCGCCCACCAGGCCCAGGAGGCTCTGCGCCGTATGCAGGGAGAGGTACACCGTGCGCTGGTTCGCGCCCTTGCTGCCGAGGTCGACGATGCCGGCGACCGTCAGGGTCAGGTCCGCCCCGCTGGCGGCCGACAGCCGCAGCTTGTCGCCGACCGTCGCGCCGAGGTCGCTGGCCAGTTCCGTGCCGACGATCGCGTCGCGCGGTCCGAGCCGGGCCTGGCCCGCCACGATCTTGGAGGGCACGTCGACGATGTGGAAGTAGAACGCGGGATCCACGCCCGCGATGGAGATGGCGCGGCTCGCGTCGCCGCGCACCGCGAGCGCCGAGCCGTCCGCCTCGGGGGAGACGACGCGCACCTCGCCCAGCGCACGGATCTGCTGCGCCACCCCTTGCCACTGGTCGATCGAACGCGTGCGCTGCAGCGGCGCCTGCACGAGCGCGTCCTCGACGGCGTCGCGCGCCAGGCCGGGGGGCGGGCCGAGCGGCCGCGCGACCTCCTTGGCCGGCAGCAGCTGGATGTGCGGCTGCGCGGTCAGCACGCGCCGCACGAAGTTCGCCTGCAGCCCCGCCAGCAGCGCCGACATGAAGACGATCACGCCGACGCCGATCGCGATGCCGGTGACGATGAACAGGGTCTGCAGGCGCCCCTCCCGCAGGAATCGCCAGGCGACGATCCACTCGAAGGGAAGGACCGGATTCACGGGCTCGTCTCCGGGCGCGGACGCACGCGCGCGCCCTCCCCCGCGTCCGCCGTCGCCGGCAGCACCGCGTCGCCCGGGGCGAGGCCGGCCAGCACCTCCGCGTAGCCGGCGCCGCGCACGCCCAGCCGCAGCGCCTGGCGTCGCGCCCGTCCGTCGGCCACGACCATCGCCCACGGGGCCGCGGAGTCCGCGTCGCGCACCGCGTCCAGCGGCACCAGGATCGCCCGCGCCCGGCTGGCGACGAGGATGTCCACCGACACGGTCATGTCCTGCCGCAGGAAGTCCGGCGGACGGGCCACGTCCAGCTTGACCTCGATGGAGCCGCGCTGGATGTCCACCGCGGGGTTGATGTAGGCCACGCGGGCGTCGAACACCTGCCCCGCGAAGGCGTCCACGGACGCCCGCGCGGTCTGTCCGACCGCGAGCAGGTGGATGTTCTTCTCGTCGATGTCGACGACGAGCTGCACCGGCCCGGCCGGCGACAGCGTCATCAGTCCCGCGCCGGGCTGCACGACGTCGCCCGGCTCCACGTTGCGCGCGATCAGCAGGCCCGCGACGGGCGCGACGATGCGCGCGTCCGCGAGGCGCGCGTGCGCCACGGCGGCGGCGTGGCGGGCCTGCGCGAGCGCCGTCGTCGCGATGGCGTCGTCGACGCCGTCCGGCTGCGCCGCGCGCTGCTGCGCGACCGCCGCCGCCCACTGGGCCTGCGCGAGCGCCGCGGCCTTGTCGGCGTCGTCCATCGCGGCGGGCCCGATGAAGCCCTGCTGCAGCAGCTCGGCGTCGCGCGCGCGCTGGCGGCGCGCGTTGAGCAGCGTGGCCTCGGCCTGGCGCAGGGCCTGCGTCGCCACGGGCGACTCCACCTCGACCACCTGGCGCAGGCGGGCCAGCGCCTGGGCGACGCTGGCGTCGGCCTGCGCGGCGGCGGCGGCCCACTCCGCATCGTCCAGTTCGACCAGGGTCTGCCCCGCGCCCACCGTCTGCCCTTCGTCGACGGGCACGCGCCGCACGTTGCCGGAGACGACGGTGCCGATGGTCACGCGATGCGGCGCCTCGACGTGGCCGGTCGCCACCACCGTCTGGGCGAAGTCGCGCTGCACGATACGGTGCACCGGCACCGTCGCTCCTCCCAGCAGGCGAGGTGTCGCGAGCCCGGCCGCGAGCAGCAGCGCGAGCCCGCCCGCGAGCAGCCAGCGCGACCGGGTGGATGACGGCCAGGCCATCGACGCCGGCAAGCGCAGCGCCGGCCACGGGCCGCGGGCGGGAGCCTCAGTCCTGGTCATTCGCGTGGGGGCGGATCTCGCCCTCGACGATGAAGTACATCACCAGCGAGCGGCGCCCCTGGCGCGGCAGGTCCAGCGAGATGCGCTGCACCTGCCCCTCGCGCACGCCGACGATCACGTAGCGCCCGGGCGGCAGGTCGATCAGCAGGTACGGCCCGTCCAGCCGGCGCTGGAAGACCTGGCGGCCGGCGCCGTCCTCGATGGTGACGTCGACGTCCGCGAGGTAGGCGCCGGAGCCGTGCGCGGCCGTCCGCAGCGCCAGCGAGTAAGGAGACGACGCCAGGAGCGACTCGATCGCGGCCACCTCTTCGGCGCCGATGCCGCCGACGACGAAGTCCAGGCCGCCCGGCGTGCGTTCCTGCGTGAGCGCCGGGCAGGCGCCGGCGAGCGTGGCGAGCGCCGCCGCGGCGACGAGTCGGAAGAAGGTGCGTGACACGGCTGGGTTTCCTTTGTCGTGAGGCTCACGAAGGTCTGCTGGCGACGACCGGATCGACGGCCCGACGCCGTTCCTTGATCTCGAAGGCGACCAGGCCCAGCAGCATGCCGAGCACGAACGGGCCGACCGCGAACGGATCCATCACCATCGCGACGACCGCCGGCCCGGGGCACAGGCCCGAGATCCCCCAGCCGAGCCCGAACAGG
>Ga0209051_1001777_pt1 | contig 17112 bp, 13 predicted proteins | sample AraplaCvi_mMS_r2_2_FD_184286 | JGI IMG/M metagenome (GOLD analysis project Ga0209051, IMG submission 184286) | Arabidopsis root microbial communities from North Carolina, USA - plate scrape MF_Cvi_mMS_r2 (SPAdes) (version 2) | ecosystem: Host-associated > Plants > Roots > Endosphere | place...
GCTGGCCGAACCCGACCTGCTCAACCGCATCCAGGCCGACCACACCACGAAATCAGGCTGCACACACTGCAATCTGTGCATGCCCACCATCTACACCCGAACCCACTGCGTGGTGACCGGCAAGCCGTACTGACCCGGCTGGTCCCCAGGAAAGTCCCCGGCAACGGATAGAGTTGCCTTCGATGACTGGACCAGCCGCACTGCCAGCGCTCACCGTTCGCCATGACGCCACCACGCGCACGTTCGCCCCGGGAAATGACGTCGTCGTCGGCCGGGATCTGCGCGCCGACTTCCGCGTCGCCCACCCGCTGATTTCGCGCGCGCACCTGATGCTGCGTTTCGATCACGGCCGCTGGGTCGCGGTCGACAACGGCAGCCTCAACGGCATGTACGTCAACGGGCAGCGTGTCCCGGCCGCCGATCTGCACAACGGCTCGGCGGTGAACATCGGTAACCCCGACGGACCGCTGCTGACCTTCGAGGTCGGCCAGCACCTGGGCCCGGCCGGCACGCCGCCGACGACGTCCATGCCCGTCACCCCGACGCCGTCGACCAACCACCGGCCCAGCGCGACCTGGCCCAGCCAGCAGCCGTACACCCCACCGTCGGCGGCGCAGCAGCGCTACCCGAGCGGCCCCCAGACCTTCAGCCCGTCGGGTCCGCAGCCGCAATATCCGAGTGGACCGCAGCCGCAGTATGGCCAGCAGCAGCCACCGCGCTATCCGACCGGCCCCCAGCAGTACGCGCCGCCGTCTGCGCCGATGTCGCGGCCGGCACCGGCGCGGGTCGTTCCTGAAGAGTCGAGCTCACCTGCCACTCAGTTCGGGCCGACCGCCGTGGCGCGGCCCAGCGAGAACAACCTCGGCACGACGATGCTCAAGATCCTGCGGCCCGGCCGCAACGCCGAGGTGCCTGCCGGAGCCATCAAGATCGGTCGCGGCACCGACAACGACATCGTCATCCCCGACGTCCTGGCATCGCGGCACCACGCGACGTTGGTGCCGTCCGCCGGCGGCGGCGCGCAGATCATCGACAACAGAAGCATCAACGGCACGTTCGTCAACGGCCAGCGGGTCGAGGAGGCGATGCTTCGCGACGGCGACACCGTCACCATCGGTAACGTCGACCTCGTCTACAGCGGCGGCACCTTGGCCCGGCGCACCGTCACCACCGCCGACACCCGCACCGGCGGCCTCGAGGTCCACGGCCTGACGTGGACCATCGAGGGCAACAAGACGCTGCTGAACAACATCTCGCTGGACGCCCGCCCCGGCACACTGACCGCGGTGATCGGCCCGTCCGGCGCCGGCAAGTCGACGTTCTCCAAGCAGGTCGCCGGCCTGACCCACCCGACCAGTGGCACCGTCACCTTCGAGGGCCACGACATCCACGCCGAGTACGCCTCGCTGCGATCCCGAATCGGCATGGTGCCGCAGGACGACGTGGTGCACGGTGATCTGACCGTCCGGCAGGCCCTGATGTACGCCGCCGAGCTGCGACTGCCGCCGGACACCACGAAGGAAGACCGCGAGCAGGTCGTCATGCAGGTGCTCGAAGAGCTCGAGATGACGAAGCATCTGGACACCCGCGTGGCGAAGCTGTCCGGCGGTCAGCGCAAGCGTGCTTCCGTGGCGCTCGAGCTGCTGACCGGGCCGTCGTTGCTGATCCTGGATGAGCCGACGTCGGGCCTGGACCCGGCGCTGGACCGTCAGGTGATGACGATGCTGCGCCAGCTGGCCGATGCCGGTCGTGTCGTTCTGGTGGTCACGCACTCGCTGACCTACTTGGACGTCTGCGATCAGGTGCTGCTGCTGGCACCCGGCGGCATGACGGCATTCTGCGGCCCGCCGAGCCAGATCGGTCCGGAACTGGGCACCACCAACTGGGCCGACATCTTCTCGTCGGTTGCCGGCGATCCGGAGGCGGCCCACCAGAAATTCCTGCAGCGCTCGGGGCCGCCGCCACCGCAGCCGGCCGCGGCAACACCGGCCGACCTGGGTGCGCCGGCGAAGACGTCACTGCTGCGACAGTTCTCCACCATCGCGCGACGTCAGGTGAAGCTGATCCTGGCCGACCGCGCCTACACCGCCTTCCTGCTGTTCTTGCCGTTCATCATGGGTGTGCTGTCGCTGTCGGTGCCCGGCGGCGGCCCGAACAAATCCGGTGTGGGCTTCGGTAAACCGCTCCCAGCCGGTCCACCTGATTTCGGCGCCGCGCCGAGCGAGCCGGGCCAGATCCTGGTGATGATGAACGTCGGTGCCATCTTCATGGGCACCGCGCTGACCATTCGCGCGCTGATCGGTGAGCGGGCGATCTTCCGTCGGGAACAGGCCGTCGGTCTCTCGACCACCGCCTACCTGGCGGCCAAGGTTGCGGTGTTCACTGCCTTCGCCATCGTCCAGTCCTCGATCGTCGTGGCCATCACGATCATCGGCAAAGGCTGGGGCGCGGGGTCGGTCACCAATGGTTCGGTGATCCCCAGCCGCAGCCTCGAGATGTTCGTCGACATCTCGATGACGTGTGTGGCCGCGGCCATGACGGGCCTGGCGTTGTCCGGTCTGGCCAAATCTGCCGAGCAGATCATGCCGCTGCTCGTCGTGGCCGTGATGAGCCAGTTGGTGTTCTCGGGCGGCTTGATTCCGGTCACCGGCCGCGTGGTGCTCGATCAGCTGTCCTGGCTCACCCCGGCGCGGTGGGGCTTCGCGTCGTCGGCATCGACCATCGATCTGACCAGATTGGTGCCTGAGCCGGTGCTGCCCAATGACACGTTCTGGCATCACACCACCGGCGCGTGGTGGACCGACATCGGCGCCCTGCTGCTGCTGTCGGCGGTCTATCTCGGCTTCGTGCGCTGGCGGATCCGCCTCAAAGCTGACTGACGGCCTACGGCGTGTAGACGACGACGGTTTCGTTGGGCCCAGCGTCTGCGGTGCTGTTGGTGCCGAGGGCGGCGGCGTGACTGTTGGGCCCCTCGGCCGTGGCGGTATTGAAAACCCCGGGGCCGGCGGCGGCAGAGCTGTTGTCGCCGTCGACAATTGCCAAGCCGTTGATGCCGGAGGCTATGCCGGTGCTGTTGTTGCCGTCGATGTCGACCAGGTTGATAGAGCCGTGGCCGGCTTCCCCGACGTTGTTGTTTCCGTCTATCACCACATGATTCGCGGTGTCCCCGCCACCAAAGCCGGCCTGGGCCTGGTTGCCGTCACCGTGGATCTGCACGCCACTGTTACTGCCCTGGACAGTGGCCACGTTGTTGTCACCGACGATGGTGCTGTCACTGCCGTTCACGTTCGAGGCGTAGCCGGAGCTGTTCACCGTCAGCGTATTGCCGTCGCCGTCCACCACGTTCTGCGTGTGGCTGCCGAACACCACAACGTCGTTGTTGTCGCCCGTCACTGTTGCCGACGCGACGTGCTCGCGATCGGCGTCCCCGCTGCCATGGACCGCGACGGTGTTATCCGAGCCGACCACCGCCACGTTCGACTCGCCGTAGGCCGACACCGTGTTGCCGTCCCCATAGGCCGAGGCGTGAGAGTCGGCGCCCGCAGCGGACACCGTGTTGTTGGCGCCATTCACAATTGCGACACTGTGCTCGCCAGACGCAGTGGCAGTGTTGTTGACCCCGATCGTGGAGGCGAAGCTCTCCTCGCCCGAGGCGATCGCTGTGTTGCCGGAACCGGCGGCGACCGCGACGCTGCCGTCGCCGCTGGCAATCGCCTTGTTGGGCTTACTCGCGCAATCACACCGTCCCGCATCGGCGATGGCCGTGGACCCGGTACCCCTGGCGATCGCCTTCGATCCGCCCGACGCGAGTGCCGACGAATCGACACCCCGCGCGATGGCCACCGAACCCTGTCCGTCGGATGTCGCTGTAGCCGTGCCCTTGTCGACTCGCACCACCCCGTTGGTGGCGACGGCCATGTTCTGGCCCGACGGAACATGCTTCGGGGAATCCGTGGTCGGCGACGCACCGTCTGACGACGAAGACGACGGCTTGGCCGCCGCGACACCGGGCGTCGCCAGCAGTCCCACCCCGATACCCAACGCAGCCGCCAATGCGCCGACCCGTCCAATGCAGCTGGCATGCCCCATGATCCACTCCTCACCTGCCCGGCAACGCCAACGGTTGCACTGGGTCGAAAGATAAGTCCGGCGAAGGCGAGTTACTGAGGTAGCGCCGTACCCCAGTTACCTAGTCAAGCTAGATTCCTGGGGTACTGGGCCGCGCAGGTTATGACGACAGGTCGAGTCCGTGAGCGACGGCGTAGGCGATGGCCTGGTCGACGTCGATGCGCGCGCCGCGGACCCCTGCGGTGGTCCAGAACGTCGCATCGGTCCGGGCGGCGCGCAGGTCCGCCTGCTCGAACTTCGCGCCCTGTACCCGCGCGCCGCGTAGATCGGCGGCGCGCAGCACGGCCTTGCGGAGATCGGTACCGACCAGCGACGCCTCGGACAGCCGGCAGTCGGTCAGATCCACCGCCCGCAGGTCGCAGCCGGCCAACACCGCGAGCCGCAGGTCGACCTCGACCATGGTGATGGGCCGCAGAGAGCACTCGGTGAACGTCGACCCCAGCATGGTGCAATGCCGGAAGGTGCTGTGCGCCAGCGAAGTCCGCCGGAAGGTGCAGTTGCGGAAGGCCGAGCCGGAATGCTCGGACTCGGTCAGGTTGACGCCGCTGAAGTCGCAGTCGGTGAAGACGACCCGCTCGGTGCGCAGGCGGCTCAGGTCCCCGTCGTACTCGTCGCGAAAGACGACTCCGGTGAATTCCGTGTCTTGCCAGTGCTCGTCGGGAACCGTCACGAGTTCGTACGATAGCCCCCATGGCAGACATGGCCCGCCCCGCTGACCGCCTGTCGAGACGTGGTTTCCTCACGCTGACCGCCGCCGGACTGACCGCGTCACTGAGCACCCCGATTGCCTTGGCCGACAACGGCAAACTGATCGACTTCACGCATCTCCAGGTGCCCGTCGATCAGGTGGTCGCCGCCGGGTACACCGGCGTCATCGTCTACGTATCCGAGTTACGCCCGGGCGCGACGTTCGACTTCAAGCCCGTCACCCGCAGCTACACCGATGCCCTGCGCGCGGCGGGTCTGCACGTGGTGAGCGTCTACCAGTACGGCAAGCCGGGCTGGGTGAACAGCCCGTCGGATTACACCCGGGGCTTCGACGGCGGCGTGGCCGACGCCCGCACCGCGCTGAACCTGCATGGTGCGGCCGGTGGGCCGGACACCGCGCCGATCTTCTTCAGCGTCGACGAGGACATCTCCGCCGACACGTGGAAAAACGTTGCGCTGCAATGGTTCAAGGGCATCAATTCAGTGCTCGGGGTGCAGCGCACGGGCATCTACGGTGGTGCCCGCCAGGTCACCTGGGCGGCCGACGACGGCGTCATCGGCCGCTCGACCACCCCGGGACATCGGTGGGCCTGGCAGACGCGGGCCTGGTCCGGCGGCGCCCGCGCCCCGATGGCCGTGCTCTATCAGGCGACGGTGGTGACGGCCTCGGACCCGGGCACCATGATCGGTGACTACCACGTCGACGAGGACGACATCCTGGCCGCGGACTACGGCCAGTGGGACCTGGCCCGTTAGGCCGGGGCGCCCAACCTCGTCAGCGCGTATTCGGTGACGGTGATCAGCGCGTCGCGCGCCGACTGCCGCTGCCGCGCGTCGACGGTGACGACCGGGATGTGGTCGGCCAGCGCCAGCGCCTTGCGGACCGCGTGGCCGGGATGCCTTGGGGCGCCGTCGAATTCGTTGACAGCGATGATGAACGGCAGGCCCCGCGCCTCGAAGAAGTCGACGGCCGCGAAGCTGTCCTGCAGCCGGCGGACATCGACCAGGATGATCGCGCCGATCGCGCCGCGCACCAGGTCGTCCCACATGAACCAGAACCGGCGCTGCCCCGGCGTCCCGAACAGGTAGAGCACCAGGTCGTCGGCCAGCGTGATGCGGCCGAAGTCCATGGCCACCGTGGTGGTGTTCTTGTCGGGGGTGCCGGCGAGCGCGTCGACGCCGACCGAGGCGTTGGTGACGATGGCCTCGGTGCGCAGCGGCATGATCTCGGAGACCGCGCCGACGAACGTCGTCTTACCGGCACCGAACCCACCCGAGATGACGATCTTCGTCGACGCGGGGGCGTGCCGATTAGAGAGCCCGTAGGCCACGCAGTGTCCTCCCGATCAAGTCACGCCGGTCGTCGATGCTCGCCGTGGTGCCGAGCGTGGCGTGTACTTGAAGATAACCCTGCGTGACGAGGTCGCCGATCAGCACACGCGCAACACCGAGTGGTATTGCTAACTTTGCCGCGACCTCGGCCACCGAGGGCCGGGAGGAACCGAGTTTGAGAATCTCGCCGCGCACGTCGTTGCCGGGCCAGTGCGACGCCGGGGCGGCCGCCAGCGGGTAGATCGGCGCCTCCATGGGCAGCTCGATCTCGCTGGTGGTCCGGCCCGCGGTCAGCGTGTAGGGCCGCACCAGGCTGGGCTGCTCCGCGGTGAACGCGGACTCCCAGGCGTCAGATGTCGGCTCCATGGTCGTCCCCTATCGGGTCCTGCGGGCGGATTGCACGACGGTCCCCACGCGTTCGACGAGAATCGCCATCTCGTAGCCGATCTGGCCGATGTCGCACGACCGGGTCGCCAGCGTCGCGAGGTTCGAACCGTCGCCGACGCGCATCAGCAGCAGGTAGCCGTGCTCCATCTCGACCACGGACTGCAGCACGTGCCCGCCGTCGAACAGCTGCGAGGCACCGGTGGCCAGACTGGCCAGCCCGGAGGCGACGGCGGCCAGCTGGTCGGCCCGCTCGGTGGGCATCCGCGAACTCGCAGCCATCAGCAGTCCGTCGGCCGACACCAGGATGGCGTGCGCCACGCCGGACACCTCGTCGGCGAATTTCGTGACCAGCCAGTCCAGCGACTCGCGCTGCGTCGTACGTGTCATCACCGGCCTCCCGTGTCCCGGGACTGCGACCGACCGGCGTGCACACCGCCGAAGTGTCCGCTGATGCTGGCCCGCACTGCGGCGGGATCCCGCCGCAGTGTTCCCTCGTCGGAGGCTTCGGGGTGGGCACCCTCCTCAGGCGAGCCCGGGATCAGCCGGGCGCCGGGCTGACGGACCGGCAGGCCCGCCTCGGTGTGCTCGACGACCGGCGCGTCCTGCGCGGCGGCCGCCGCCGACCAACCCTGGTCCCACACCGTCTGCCAATCGAGGTCGGTGCTGTTCGCCAACTGCGTGGGGTCGTCGATCAGCCATTCCGAGAGCATCTTCTGGTAGATGGCGTCCTCACTTCCGGCGGTGGGGCTCGGCTGGGGCGTCGGGGCGGGGCGGACCGGCTCGGGCGCGGGACGCACCGGCTCGGGCGTCGCGTTCGGAGTCTGGGCCCGGGCCGCGAAGAACGACGACGTGTCGGTCGGCGCTTGTGCGGGTCGCTCGACGGGCGACTCGGCGCGGCCGGCGATCCCGCTGGCGCCCGGATTGCGCTGCGGCAGGTTGACGCCGCTGAGGTCGCCCGCGTCGGCGGGGCCGGCGCCGAACCCGTTACGGGCCGGCGGCGCCACGAACGCCGGCTCCACCGACGGAGCGGGCGGCGCCGGGGGCTGGGCGACGGGCTGGGCCACGGCGCCGAAGGTCGCGAAACCGCCGGTGTCGGGGCCGAGGCCCGGCAATTGCGTCACCCCGGTCTCCGCGGTCGACGAGCCGTCCCAGTAGGTCCCGAAGTCCGGGATGGCGGGCAGCCCGGCCAGCAGTTCGACGGGGACGTAGATGCCGGCGGTGGTGCCGGAGTCCGGATCCCCTTCGACGGTGTCGCGCAGCCGGACGACCAGGCCGTGCTGGGTGGCCAGCCGGCCGACCACGAACAGGCCCATGTGCCTCGCGGTGTAGGTGTTGACCTCGCCGCCGGAGCGCAGTCGGCTGTTGGCCATGCGCAGATCGGCCTCGGTCATGCCCAGACCGCCGTCGCTGACCTCGATCACCAGCGCGCCGTTGGACGCATGCACCGCGGAGACCTGCACCTCCGAAGTCGGCGGTGAGTACCGCAACGCGTTGTCGAGCAGCTCGGCCATCATGTGCACCAGGTCGCCGGCGATCGAACCGTGGATCTCGGTGTCCGGGGCGGCGACGATGGCCACCCGGGTGTAGTCCTCGACCTCGGATGCCGCGGCGTTGATGACATCGGTCACGGGCACCGGCTCGCCTTGTTCGTGCGGCACGTTGGTGCCGGCCAGCACCAGCAGGTTGGCGCCGTTGCGCCGCATCCGCGCGGCCAGGTGATCCAGCCGGAACAGCTTGGCCAGCCGCTGCGGGTCCTGTTCGTCACGCTCCAGCTGATCGATGACGGTCAGCTGCTGGTCGATCAGCGACCGACTGCGCCGCGACAGCGTCTCGAACATGTCGCTGACCTGAAGCTGGAGTCGGGCCTGCTCGCCGGCAAGCAGGACAGCCTGTTCGTGCAGCTCGTCGACCGCGTGCGCAACCTGCCCGATCTCCTCGGTGCTCTGCACCGGCAGCGGGCGGACGGTCACGTCGGCGCCGGACCGGACCTCGTCGAGCTCACGAACCAGGTCCTCGTGGGCGACCTTGAGGGCGCTCGTGCGCAGTCGCCGCAGCGGCCGGATCAGTGTCCGCGCCATGTACAACACGATGAGCAGGGCCAGCACCATCACGGCGCCGACGATGGCCGAATCGCGGATGGCCTCCGTGCGCTTGGCGTTGGCCTGCTCGTCGACCGCCGACACGACCGTCGCGGACACACTGTCGAGCACCTTCCCAGCGATGCCGCTGGTGGTCTGGATCGACTGGCTCAGGTCGGGATTGTTGACGAGCGGCACGTTGGGGTCGGACATCATCGACATCCGCTTGACCATCTCCTGGGCCAGCTTCTGCGCTTCGGGCGAGCCGACACCCAGCACTTCACTCATACCGAACAACGTCGACGGCTCCGTGCCGGCCAAGGTCGTCATCGAGCTGCGCAGTTCGTTGTCCGGCAGTTCGCCGCCGAGGGTGACGAGCAGCTGCTGCATCATCATCTGACCGCGGGCGCCGACGGCCCGGCTCAGACCCTGCGTCTGGGCGCGAATCTTCTCGTCGTCGATGCGTACCGAACCGGTGATCGTGTCCTCGGCGGTCAGCAGGAGCGGCGCGTACGACGTCACGCGCTCGCGCAGTCCGATGCTGCCCGACGCGACCTTGTTGAGCAGCCCCTGGCCACCGTCGAGCAGGGTTTTGACGCCGGTACCGACGTCGGTGGCGACGTCGGTCTCCGCCAGCCGGTGCTGCAGCCGTCGTTTGCTGTCGTCGTAGGCGCTCAGCGCCTGTTGCGCGTCGCCGCCGGTGGACGTGGCCAGTATCGCGGCGTCGAACGTCGCCATGTAGTTCTCAATGGCCGGCACCATTTCGGCGCGGTCCGCCGCGCGGCGCAAATCCGCGGCGTCCGTCCAGCCCGAATAGATACGCATTCCGCCGAACGTGCCGGCCAGCGCCAAAGGCACAAAGGCGATGGCGAAAACTTTCCAGGCGACCGGCCAATTCGACGGCGCGAAGCGCGACGGGCGTTTCGCGGGCGCGCGGGTGACCTGATCAGCTGCCGAAAACTGTTGCGCAGCAGTCATCGCGGCTCGGCTTTCCCGCCGGCCATCGGTCCGCAAACAGTTACAGGCGCTTGGTTCATAGTGGTGTTCCCCGCCGGATTATCAGCCCACTCGGGCACGGGAAATCCGCCTGGCAATCTGTCGCAGTATGACAGCGATGAGCAGCCGTTTCCATGCTTCACATCCAACGAACAGCGTTCGTGACCTATGTGTTGCACAGTTGTGTGGTAAAAGCGCGCGGTATTGGTGATTTAGAGTGCCTAGATGGCACGGAGCCGGCTGACCCCCGAGCAACGTCGGGACCAGATCCTCGATCTCGGGATGGCGGCATTCTCTGTCCTGCCGTTCGAGCAGGTGGCGATGGAGGACATCGCGGCGCAGGCCGGAATCTCGCGGGCATTGATCTACCACTACTTCCCCAGCAAGAAGGAACTGTTCGCGGCGCTCTGGGCGCGGGCGCACGAGAAGCTGGCCCACGACTCGCACTTCACCGCCGTCGACACCGTGCGGGCCCAGATCCGCAGTGCGCTCGTCGCACACTTCACGTTCTACGAGCAGAACCTGACGCTGATGATGATCGCCAATCGCAGCGCCATCGCCGCCGATCCCGCGGTGCGCAGCCCGATCACCTTCGAACTCACCCGGCTGCGCGACCACGCACTGGACGCCCTGGACCTCGCGGGGTCCGGTCGCGATCTGGTGTCGGTGGCGCTGTCCGGATGGCTGGCGCTGGTGCGCGAAGTGGCATTGGAATGGCTTGAGCTGCAGAGCTTTTCTCGTGACGCCGCCGTCGACCTGTGCCTGACCGCACTCGACGCCCTGGTGTCACCGCATGCGGATCTGAACCAGGTGCCCCATGGCGTCGGCGATTCAGCGGCAGCACAGTAACCTACTTCGGCCCCACCTAGACCCAGACAGAGAGGCGGCAGGGTGGCACTGAAGGTGCTGTTCTACTCACCCCGGATCGCGCCGAACACCGGCAATGCGATCCGGATGGTCGCAGCCACCGGCGCCGAGCTGCATCTGGTCGAGCCGCTCGGCTTCGACCTGTCCGAGCCGAAACTGCGTCGCGCGGGCCTGGACTACCACGATCTGGCGTCGGTGACGGTGCACCCCGATCTGCAGACCGCGTGGCAGGCACTCCTGCCGGCACGGGTGTTCGCCTTTACCGCGCACGCGAATTCGTCGTTCGCCGACGTGGCCTACCAGGGGAACGACGTGTTGATGTTCGGCCCCGAGCCCACCGGCCTGGACCCCGAGACCCTCGCCGACCCGCACATCACCGGGCAGGTCCGGATCCCGATGATCCCGGGCCGGCGGTCCTTGAACCTGTCCAACGCCGCGGCCGTCGCGGTGTACGAAGCGTGGCGTCAGCTCGGCTTCGCCGAGGGCATCTGACCCCTGGGGCTCACCAGCTGTCCCAGTGGGCGAGCTGCTCGGCCGGCAGCCGCTGAGCCTTCTTGAAATCGGTGCCCTTGGTGTACGCGATCGGGAACAGCCCGGCCTGCGTGTAGCGCTCGAACGGGATACCCAGGAGCTCGGCGGCCTTGCGCTCACCATCGCCGAGCAGGTGCAGCGTCGTCCAGGCCGAGCCCAATCCGCGGGAGCGCAGCGCGAGCATGAAGCTCCACGCCGCCGGCAGGATCGAGCCCCAGTACGACGCTTGCATCCCGGCTTCCGCGCGGTCGGGCCGGCCCTCGAGGCACGGGATCATCAGCACGGGCGCCTTCTCGAAGTTCTCGTTGAGGTACTCCGCCGAGCTCTTCACCGCGCCGGCCCGGTCGTCACGCATGTCGCCGCGCTGCGGTGCGTCCATCGCGAGGTAGGGCGTGCCGTTGGTGCGGTAGATGTCGGCCAGCGCCTTCTTCTTGGCCTCGTCCTCGACGAAGACGAACTGCCAGCCCTGGTTGTTGGAGCCCGTTGGCGCCTGCAGCGCCAGATCCAGACACTCCATGATCACCTCGCGCGGCACGGGCTTCTCGAAGTCGAGTCGCTTACGCACCGAGCGGGTCGAGGTCAGCACTTCGTCAGCGGTGAGGTTCAGCGTCATAGCCGCACATTACCGCCGGCCCGCCGGCACCCTGGTGGCGGCGGGCGCGGTGCCCGTCAGTGCCGGGGCAGCTTCGTCACTGCACGCACGATCGGCACCAGCGACTTCTGCCACAGCGACTTCGACAGGCCGAACGGCGGGTCGAGGTTGAGCACCTTGGACGTCGAAATGGTCTGGGATTCGGTGTATTTCAGCAGACCCTCGGCACCGTGCCGGCGACCCACGCCCGAGATGCCCATGCCGCCCATGGGCGCGCCGAGGCTGCCCCAGGCCAGGGCGTAGCCCTCGTCGACGTTCACCGTGCCGGACCGCAGGCGCGACGCGATCTGCTCGCCCTCCTCGATCGAGGCGGCCCACACGCTGGCGTTGAGCCCGTACTCGGTGTCGTTGGCCTTGGCGATGGCCTCGTCGACGTTGGCCACCGGGTAGATCGACACCAGCGGGCCGAAGGTCTCGTTGTTGGCGCACTCCATGTCGGAAGTGACATCGGTGAGGACAGTCGGCTCGTAGAACAGCGGGCCGATGTCCGGGCGGGCGTTGCCACCGGCAATCACCTTGGCGCCCTTGACCTTCGCGTCGTCGACGTGACCGGAGACGGTCTTGAGCTGGCCCTCGGAGATGAGGCTGCCCATGTCCACGCTGAAGTCGTAGGCGGTGCCGAGCTGCATCTTGCGGACCTGGTCACCGAACTTGCGGGTGAACTCGTCGGCAATGTCGCGTTCGACGTAGATGCGCTCGATCGAGATGCAGAGCTGGCCGGCGTTCGAGAAGCAGGCACGGGTGGCGGCCTTGGCCACCTTGTCGAGGTTGGCGCCCTGGGCGACGATCATCGCGTTCTTGCCGCCGAGTTCGGCGGAGAACCCGATGAGGCGACGGCCGGCGTGCTCGGCGAGGTGGCTGCCGGTGGCGGAGGAGCCGGTGAACATCAGGTAGTCACAGTTGTCGGCGATCGCGGTGCCGACCACCGAGCCCGGTCCGGGCACCACGGCGTAGAGCGCCCGCGGCAGACCGGCGCGGTACAGCAGCTCGGCGCAGGCCAGCGCGCAGTACGGGGTCTGGCTGTCCGGCTTGAGCACCACCGCGTTGCCCGCGAGCAGAGCGGGGACGGCGTCGGAGACCGTCAGCGTCATCGGGTAGTTCCACGGCGAGATGACGCCGACGACACCCTTGGGCTGGTAGGCGACGGTGGTCCGGTTCAGGCCCGGAAGCAGCGGCGCGACGCGACGCGGCTTGAGCAGCTTGGCCGCGACCTTGGCGTAGTAGTCCGCATTGGCGAACAGGTCGATGATCTCTTCCTGGGCCGCCCACCGCGCCTTGCCGGCTTCGGCCTGCAGCAGGTCCATCAGGAATTCACGGTTCTCGAGAACCAGGTCGCGGTAGCGCGCGATCACCGCGGCCCGCTCGGCGACCGGACGCTTGACCCAATCACGCTGGGCGGCACGCGCTTTGGCGAATGCCTTCTCGGCATCTTCGGCGGTCGCGACCGGGATGGTAGCCAGCGGCTTGCCGGTGAAGACCTCGTCGATGGTGCGGGTCGGCCGGGCGTCGATGTTTTCGATGGCGGCCAGTTGACGCAGACGATCGAAAACCTGCGCTGACGGTGCGGGCATACTGGCTCTCCTGAGTCGATCACGGATGCGCGGTTAATTTTGCGGTACCGGCGGTCTCGGTAACACTACTCGACAGCGTGGCGCTGCCATAGATCCAGCTTTTTACAAATCGGCCATTATGTCAATGAACTGGGCAAAATTACCCACTTCGTCTGGCCTGGGAGTCCGTTGGGGTGATTCGGCGTCGAGATACCCAGGCTGCCGCGTTGATCCTGTATCCACGGCGCACTTGTTCGAGTGCGGTGTGCCGTCGTGTCAGGATCAACGATTCTGGGCGCGGAAATCGAGTTGACGCTGCATCCTGGGCGCAATCGTGCGAGTAGACCCCGGCGAGGACGCACACTCAACCGCGCCAACGCACCACCCTGCCGAATCTCTGTCACTGGAAGTCCCGGGACTTGGCCGCCACCCGCAGGTCGAGCCGGCCCATCCGGTCCGCGATCACGGTGACCGCCCCGCTGGCGTTCTGCACGATGCCGCGCACCAGCAGCGCCGGTGCGGTCTGCGCCAGTTTCCGGTGCCGGGACCACACCCCCGGCGCGCACAGCACGTTGACCATGCCGGTCTCGTCTTCGAGGTTGATGAACGTCACCCCCTGCGCGGTGGCCGGACGCTGCCGGTGCGTCACCGCGCCGGCCACCACGATGCGGGTGCCGTCGGGCACCTCCAGCAGCCGGTTCGCCGGCACCACGTCCAGCGCGTCGAGGTCTTCCCGCAGGAATTGGGTCGGGTAGCTGTCCGGCGAGACACCCGTGGCCCACACATCGGCGGCCGCCAGTTCCAGTTCGGTCATGCCGGGCAACGCCGGTATGCCACCGGCCGACGCGACGCCCGGCAACCGGTCGGGGCGTTCCGCGGCCGCTGCCCCGGCCGCCCACAATCCCTCCCGCCGGGTGATGCCGAAACATCCCACCGCACCTGCGGTCGCCAGCGCCTCGGCCTGCGGTACCGACAGCTGCACCCGCCGGGTCAGGTCGAGCAGAGAAGCAAACGGCCCGTTGGCATTTCGCTCGTCGACAATGCGCTGGGCCAACTCATCCCCGATATGCCGGACCGCGCCCAGTCCCAGCCGCACCTCGGTGCCGCGGTTCTCGCACGTCGCGTACGCCAGGCTGGCGTTCACATCCGGCCCGTGCACCAGCACCCCGTGCCGGCGGGCGTCGGCCACCAGCGACTGCGGCGAGTAGAAGCCCATGGGCTGGGCCCGCAGCAATGCCGCGCAGAACACCGCGGGGTGGTGCAGCTTGAACCACGACGAGGAGAACACCAGCGACGCGAAGCTCAGCGCATGACTCTCCGGAAAGCCGAAATTGGCGAAGGCTTCGAGCTTTTCGTAGATTCGCTCGGCGGTCGGGCCGGTGATGCCGTGCAGTTCCCGCATACCGTCGTAGAACCGTCCGCGCAGCTGCCGCATCCGTTCGGTGGAGCGTTTGGACCCCATGGCCCGTCGCAGTTGATCGGCCTCGGCCGGGGTGAAGCCGGCACAGTCGACGGCCAGTTGCATGAGCTGTTCCTGGAACAGCGGCACGCCCAGGGTCCGGTCCAACGCGGGCTTCATCGACTCGTGTTCGCAGATCGCGGCCTCCAGTCCGTTGTGCCGCCGGATGTACGGATGCACCGAGCCGCCCTGGATCGGACCGGGCCGGATCAGGGCCACCTCGACCACCAGGTCGTAGAACTTCTTGGGTTTCAGCCGCGGCAGCGTGGCCATCTGGGCCCGGGACTCCACCTGAAACACGCCCACCGAGTCGGCGCGCTGCAGCATCTCGTACACCGCAGGCTCGGTCAGATCCAGCTTGGCCAGATCCACCTCGATGCCCATGTGTTCCCTGGCCAGGTCGATCATGTAGTGCAGCGCCGAGAGCATGCCCAGCCCCAGCAGGTCGAACTTCACCAAACCGATTGCCGCACAGTCGTCCTTGTCCCACTGCAGCACGCTGCGGTTCTCCATCCGCGCCCACTCCACCGGGCAGACGTCGGCGATGGGCCGGTCGCAGATCACCATGCCGCCGGAGTGAATTCCCATGTGCCGCGGCAGATTCCTGATCTGCAGCGCCAGGTCGATCACCGCCTCGGGGATCTCCTCGACGTCCGGGGAGTCGGCGAGTCCGTTCCACCGGCTGATCTGCTTACTCCAGGCGTCCTGCTGTCCCTGCGAGAACCCCAGGGCCCGAGCCATGTCCCGCACCGCGCTCCGACCGCGGTAGGTGATGACGTTGGCCACCTGCGCGGCGTAATCCCGGCCGTACTTCTCGTAGACGAACTGGATGACCTTCTCGCGCAGGTCCGATTCGATGTCGATGTCGATGTCCGGTGGGCCATCGCGCGCCGGGGACAGGAACCGCTCGAACAGCAGCTCGTTGGACACCGGGTCGACGTTCGTGATGCCCAGGGCGTAACAGACCGCCGAGTTGGCGGCCGATCCCCTGCCCTGACACAAGATGTCACTGTTCCGGCAGAACTCGGTGATGCTGTGCACCACCAGGAAGTAGCCCGGAAACTCCAGCTGCTCAATGATTTTGAGCTCGTGCTCGATCTGCCGGTACGCCTTCTCCCGGTCCACGTCCGGCTTCCAGCCGTAGCGGCGGACCGCTCCGTCCGCCACCAGTTCGCGCAGCCAACTGATCTCGGTGTGCCCTTCCGGCACGTCGAACGGCGGCAATTTCGGTGCGATCAAACGTAATTCGAACGCACACTGCTCCCCAAGTTCGGCGGCGGCCGCCACCACACCCGGATGATGGGCGAACAGCCGGGCCATCTCCGCCCCCGACCGCAGGTGGGACCCACCCAGCGGGGCCAGCCAACCTTCGGCCTCGTCCATCGAGTTGCGGGCCCGGATGGCGCCCATCGCCATCGCCAGCTTTCCCCGCGACGGTGCGGCGAAATGCGCGGCGGTGGTGGCGACGACGCCGAGACCGAACCGCGGCGCCAGCGCCGCCAGCGTCGCATTGCGTTCGTCGTCGAGCGGGTGTCCGTGGTGGGTCAGTTCTATGGTCACCCGGTCGGCGCCGAACCTGTCCACCAGGCCGGCCAGCGCCTTGTCCGCCGCTTCCCCACCACCTGACGACAAGGCCTGCCGCACATGGCCTTTGCGGCAACCGGTGAGGATCTGCCAGTGCCCGCCGGCGGCCTCGGTGAGAGTGTCCAGGTCATAACTCAGCACACCCTTCTCGCCGCCGGCCAGATGCGCCCGGGCCAGTTCCCGGGAGAGCCGCCGATACCCCTCGGGCCCGCGGGCCAGCACCAGCAGATGCGGACCGGGCGGGTCGGGCAACTCGGTGCGCGGAGTGTTGCTGAGCGACAGTTCGGCGCCGAAAACCGTCGCCATGTCGAGTTCTTTGGCGGCCTCGGCGAAACGCACGACGCCGTAGAGCCCGTCGTGGTCGGTCAGCGCGATGGCCCGCAGATCCAGCCGGACGGCCTCCTCCACCAGCTCCTCGGGGGTACTGGCGCCGTCGAGGAAGCTGTACGCCGAATGGGCGTGCAGCTCGGCATACGGCACCGACGTTCCCGGCCGCGCCGGGCGGTTCACCGGTTGATAGTCACCGCGCTTGCGCGACCACGCCGGACTGTCACCACCGTCGGCCGGCGACTCCGGAGCAGCACCGGCCACCCGAGGTTTACCCTCGAGCACCCGCTGCATCTCCGCCCAGCTCGGCGGCCCGTTGTGCCAACCCACCCCATCAGAGTATTCGAAAATTTGTTCGAACGCCAGGTCTGCTGGATCTGCGGGAATGTGATGTATCAGGACATCGGTGACAGTTCTGCATCAGGACATAGGTGACAGTTGGTGTATCAGGACATCGGTGACGTTTCGTCTGGTTTGGGGTGTGAGCCGCGGGGCTTTCCGTTGCCGACGTAG
>Ga0209051_1001780_pt1 | contig 17093 bp, 20 predicted proteins | sample AraplaCvi_mMS_r2_2_FD_184286 | JGI IMG/M metagenome (GOLD analysis project Ga0209051, IMG submission 184286) | Arabidopsis root microbial communities from North Carolina, USA - plate scrape MF_Cvi_mMS_r2 (SPAdes) (version 2) | ecosystem: Host-associated > Plants > Roots > Endosphere | place...
GCCGTCGAATCCGGTGCGCGGAACAACGGCACCGTGTTTCGCATCTCGACGAGCGGCAAGCTGACGGTGCAGCACGCATTCACGCGGAAGGGCCCCCCCGGCTACGCGCCGTACACAGGCTTGATCCTGGCCAACGACGGCAATTTCTACGGGGTCAATTCCAATGGCGGGGCCCTCTTGGCGGGCACGGTGTTCAAGATGACCCCCGGGGGAGACATCACGCCGGTGCACGCCTTCGACCGCGACGTCGAATCCGGCGACCCGACCACCGCGCTCGTGCAGGCCAGCGACGGCGACCTGTACGGCACGACGTACTACGCGCCGAACCGCACCTGCTGCGGGACGGCGTTTCGCTTGAGCCTGGCCGGCACGTTCGAGACCCTGCACGTCTTCGATCTCGAGGACGGCAACTACCCCGGTTCGCTCGTCGAGGGCCCCGACGGCAACCTCTACGGCACCACGTGGGCAGGCGGCGCGCACGGCGCCGGCACCGTGTTCCGGCTCTCCAGGGCGGGCGCCCTCACCGTGCTGCACGACTTCGGCGCCACCCCCTCCGACGGCGCGATGGCCGGCGCGGGCCTGCTCCTCGGGGCCGATGGCAACTTCTACGGTGTCACCGCGAGCGGCGGCAAGAAGGGCAACGGCACCGCCTTCCGCATGACGCCTGCCGGCGACCTCGTCGTGCTTCATTCCTTTGCCGGCTCGCCCGATGGGGGCAGCCAGCCCCAATCCGCGCTGATCCAGGCCCGCAACGGCTCCTTCTACGGCACCACCCGGGCGGGCGGGCCGGAAGGCAACGGCACCGTCTTCCGCATGCAGGCCGACGGCAAGGTGACGACCCTGCACGAGTTCGCGGGCTTCGACGGCTGGCAGCCGTCCGGGTCGCTGGTGCAGGCCGACGACGACATGCTCTATGGCACGACCGCCAAGGGTGGCGACGCCGACGACGGCGTTGTCTATCGCATCAAGGCCAAGTAGGAGGATGCCGGGCTCACGCGCCCGACGCGCCCGCGATCCGGCGCAGGCCTTCAAGTGCGCCCACGGCCAGGCCGACGTCCCCCGACGTCGGCACGGCCGACTCGCGCACGTTGATCCGGATCAGCCGTCCCCCGTGCCCGTGGAGGATCTGCTGGCTGAGGCGCCGTACCGTCGGTATCCCCGTGCCAGCCACGCCGCGTCCCCGAACATCAGGATGTTGGGCCGCGCCAGCGCGCCGCAGTGCGGGCAGGCCGGCAATGCCCTCGCCAATGGCAGGCCTGCGCGTCGATGTCGGGCTCGAGTTCGTCCGCCGGCCAGATGCCGGGGCCGCACGGGCGAGCGCACTGGAGCGAGTGGATGGAGCCGTGGCATTCGACGATGGCTTCCCGGTCGAAGCCGGCCTTCTGGAACTGGCCGTCGACGTTGCTCGTGAAGACGAAGGCGCCCAGCGGCTTGCGGGCGGCCCAATCCTTCAGGATCGCGAAGCCCGCGTGCGGCGCGGTCTCGCGATAGAGGGCCAGGCGATGGCCGTAGAAGCCCCAGGCGAGGCGCGGGCCGCCCATCATGTCACTGCGGTGCCTCGCGGTCGCGACCTCCCTGGACTCCGGCGAGGAAGCCTGGCCGAAAGAGGGTCAATGTCTGTCGCCAGCCGTGGCGACTTCGCGGGTCAGGTGCGGTCCTCGTCCTCGACGAGCCATGCACTGTTCACCTGGCGCTGCCAGTCCGAGAGCTGTTTTTCGGCAACGTCCCTGGCGACGCCGTAGCGCTCCTGGATCTTGCCGACGAGCTGTCCGCGGCGTCCCGCGACGACGTCGACGTCGTCGTCGGTGAGCTTGCCCCATTGCTCCTGCACCTTGCTCGCGACTTGCTTCCAGTTGCCCTGGATGCGATCCCAGTTCATCAAGTTCCCTTGGGTGTTGCCCAGCCTCCAGCATGCACCCCGTGCCGGTTCCCGTCCGTGCGGTGGCGCACCGAGCGTGCGCGCGGGACACGCCCACGGTGCCTATACTTCCCGCTGCCGACCTCCGGCATGGCCTCGCATCGACGGCCTCCGGGGCCGGCCGTGCTGGAGCCCTCGTGGCAGAACGTTCGGATCCCAGGATGAACCGCCTGCTCGCGGCATTGCCTGCCGAAGAGTGGACGCGTTGGCTTCCGGAACTCGAACCGGTGGACATGCCGCTCGGCCAGGTGCTGTACGAATCCGGCATGGCCATGACCCATGTGTACTTCCCAACCACCTCCATTGTCTCGCTGTTGTACGTGATGGAGGATGGGGCGTCGGCCGAGATCGCGGTGGTCGGCAACGAAGGCATCGTCGGGATTTCGCTGTTCATGGGCGGCGAGACCACGCCCAGCCGTTCGGTCGTGCAAAGCGCGGGCGAGGGCTTTCGCATGCGCGGCCAGATGCTCAAGGACGAGTTCAACCGCTCCGGTCCGGTGCTGCACCTCCTGCTGCGATACACGCAGGCGTTGATCACGCAGATGGCACAGACTGCCGTGTGCAACCGCCATCACTCGTTGGATCAGCAGCTGTGCCGCTGGCTGCTGCTCAGCCTGGATCGGCTGCGGGCGAACGAGCTGGTGATGACGCAGGAGCTGATCGCCAACATGCTCGGCGTGCGCCGCGAGGGCGTGACCGAGGCGGCTTCCAACCTGCAGCGCGCGGGACTCCTCCGGTACCGGCGTGGTCACATCACGGTGGTGGACCGCAAGGGCCTGGAGCAGCGCACCTGCGAATGCTATGCGGTGGTGAAAAGGGAATACGAACGCCTGCTGCCCGCCAGCGCCTCGCGCTATGTGCCCCAGCAGACAGACGACGGGAATCCGACCCCATAGCCTCTCGTCATGGAGCCAGCGGCTGCAAGGTCTGCATGTCCGCTGATCGCATCCGAGTTCCCTGGAGGACGGTCATGAATTTTTCCATCCAAGCCAAGCCGACGCTATGGGGTATCGCGCTCGGCGCCATCGCGCTGGCCATCGTCGGATTCACCTTCGGCGGATGGGTCACCGCCGGCACGGCGGAATCGGAGGCGCGGACGCGGGCCAACGAGGCCGTCGTCGGGGCGCTCGCCCCCGTCTGTGTCGACAAGTTCCAGCGCTCGGGCGATGCCTCGGCCAATCTGGTCGCCCTCAAGAAGGTCGGGGCCTGGAGGCAGGGCGATTTCGTCGAGAAGGGTGGCTGGGCTGCAATGCCTGGAACCACCTCGTCCGAACGTGTGTCGGCCGTGGCCAGGGCGTGCGCGGTGCTGCTGGCCGCCACCTGACCCTGCCGGGAATCTGCAAACCTTCGACCAGGAGACGATCATGTCAAAGGGGCAACGCGGCAACAGGGAAGCGAAGAAGCCGAAGAAGGCGCCGGCCAAGCCGTTGGCGCCGAGTGGCATCCTGCCGGTGGAGACTCCCGCGGCACCCCCGCCGCGGTTCAGGAAGTAGCGCTGCTCGCGGGCGCGCCGAGCTTGCCTGGCCTGTCAGGACGCCGTGACACCACGGGAGCCGACAGCTCTATCCCGACGACCGCCCGAGCATGGAAGTAGTTGCGGCGCTCGCCCTCGGTGAGTTCATCCACGTCCACGTTGCCATCCGGATCGCATGGAAATGCGAAGCCGCGACCCCTGTCGAAGAGGCCGGTGAAGCGGAGTTCGTAGCGGACCTGGCCAGCCCCGGCTGCCGATGATTCGGTCATGCAACGGAGGATGCGGCAGCGGTGGCCCGTTCGTCCGTGCGCTACCGCACCGAGCGCATCCGGTCGACGCGCGTCAGCGCCTGAGCGATCCGTTAGCGGACCGTCGCGTCGTAGGCGCGTCGATCCGCTGCATAGCAGCTGCAGGCCGCCGCTTCCAGGCCGGCACGATCGAGCACGGTGATGTCGCCGCGGTGATAGCGGATGAGCCCGTGCCGCTGCAGCGCGCAGGCCGCTCCCGTGATGCCGACACGGCGCACGCCCAGCAGGCGGGCCAGGAACTCATGGGTGAGGTGGAAGTTGTCGGAATGGGCGCGATCCTGGGTCATCAGCAGCAAGCGCGCGAGCCTTGGCTCGACGAGGTGGAAGCGCATGCAGGCGGCCGAGATCGCGAGCTGGGCCATCAGAACGTAGACGTAGCGGTTCAACACCCCCTGGAGCGCCTTGCTCCGGGAGAGCTCGCGGCGAAACCGCGCCGCGGCGAAGCGTCGCGCCGTGCCGCCGTCTTGAACCAGCGCATGCAAGGGGATGGTGTTCACCCCGAGAACCAGTTGTGCGCCCAGCATGCCTTCCCGACCCACCATGCCGACTTCGAGGCCGAGGTCGCCCTCGATGGCCGATACCAGCGAGATCGAGCAACTGCTCGGAAAGTACACATGGCGTGTGGGCTCGCCCGCCTCGCACAGTACGGTGCCGAGCTCCAGGTGCACCGTTTCGCAGGCGGCGAGCAACGCCACGCGCTCGCGGCGCGGCAGCAGGGCGATGAGCTGGTTTTCGGCGGGCGCCATGGCGCGAAGTGTGTTCGCACGACTGCGGCTTGACTGTCTGCCAGCGCACAGAGATTTGCACGCCGCTTCGGGCGTCCAAACAGAAGAAAGCGCGGCGATGCCGCGGTTTCCGTAAGGCCGCCCTCGAGCGGCCCGCTTCGTTCTTACTGCAGCAAGCGAATGTTGGAGGCCTGCGGGCCCTTCTGGCCTTGCGTGACTTCGAACTCCACGCGCTGGTTCTCGGACAGGCTCCTGGGACCTCCGCTCTGGATTTCCTTGGAATGCGCGAACAGATCCTTGCCTCCGCCATCAGGGGTGATGAACCCGAATCCCTTGTCCGCATTGAACCACTTCACGACGCCCGTTTCAGTCATATCGAACCCTTTCGGTAAATGTCGACAACGAAGAGCATGCCTCGACTCGTGGACGGTAGAAGATGGTCTTCCGCGTTCCCGGCCGGTGACCCTTCAGGAAGCAAACCGTGCCCGCTCCACCTGGGCATAGGCGACGGCGTCGGCCAGGCGGTCATACCGGAAGGCCGCGAACACGTACTGACCGCCTGCAAGCGAGATATCCCAATAGGCCATCAGGCGTTCGTCGTTGGAATCCGTGGGCACGCCGGGTTCGGCTGCCGATGCGATGCGCTTCAGCACGATCCCCGACGATGCGACTTCATAGCGCCCGTCGACCAGCACCTGCACGGCACGGCCGTCCTCGGAGCGCAGGCACTCGAACCCGCTCGTCTCCCATTGCGGGCGTCCGCTCAGGCACTCGGCCTTGTCGACATACTCGACCCACGTCGTCACGAGATGGATGCGACCATCGTCGCCTTGCGCGGAAAACGACTCACCCTTGCGAAACTGACCCACGGCACTCTCCGGTATCGACATGGGCCGGACGCCACGATCGGTTCGATCGAGGCCATCGCGGCAATGTCTACCCCATTCGATACCGTGGCGCCGCGGGCGTCTGTTCGGTAGCGCACCGAGACGCATCAGGCCGCTGCGTCGAACAGGCTCGCCAGCCGCTTCACCACGGCCTCCGACTGCGCGCGATCCACCGTCGCGTCGACGTTGTCGTAGTCATGCTCGCCCTGCGCCTGCACGAGCAGCCCGTCGTGGCGCGGCACCATCACGAGGTTGTGGCCGCGCCAGATCACGCCGTAGTCGACTTCCGGCTGCGGGATGAGCCGCGCCGTCTGGCCGCGCACCGGCACGATGGAGTCGTCGCCGAGGAGCGCGCGCGCGCCATAGCCGGTGCAGTGGATGATCGTCTTCTCGCGCAGGCGAGCGAACTCGCGGGGCGCGAGGAACTCGTGCTGCACGAGCTCGCCGCCCTCCTGCAGGAAATCCTGCAGGAGCATGCGCTGGTAGTTGTGGACGTCGAACCTGACCTGCGTGTAGCGCTTCGCGAAGGGTACGGGGAAGGGGTGTTCCTCGGGGGCGAGCACGCGCGAGAGCGGACGCAGGTCGCCCACGACGGCGCGCTCGAGCTCGGCGTATTCGGGTTCGTTGTCCTCGACGCTGGGGAGCGGCTGGTCGAAGGGGACATCGGAGAGGAAGTACCCCTCGTGCCATGCGACAGGATCGCCCGGGACGCCGACGAGGCTCTGGTGCACCTTCCACGACGCGCGGGCGATGGCCTCCCACGACTTCACGAATTCGGGCGTCGCGTTGGCCGCGGTGACCACGCGAGAGTCCGGCGTCCACGAGCCGGTGGCGCCGGTGGATCGCACCTCGGGCGGCCAGTCCTTCGCGTAGATCCGCACCTTCAGGCCGGCGCGCTGGGCGATGCGGGCGGAGGTGAGGCCGATGGCGCCGCAGCCGATCACGGCGACGTGCTTCTCCTTCGTGGCCAGCACCCAGGGCAGGATGTTCCTTGCGCAGCCCCAGGACAGCGACCAACCGCTGCCGCCGTGGCCGTAGTTGTGAACGATGGTCTTGCCGAAGCGCCGCTCCACTTCCATGCGTGGGCCCTGGGCGCGGAAGGGGCGGGTGCAGACGGTGATGTCGATCAGGCGGTCGGGGCGGGCGATGACCGGGGCGAGGAGCGGGCGCGGGGCGAAGTGCTTGGCGGCGGGGAGCGTGTCGGTGTCTTGCGCCGGAGCCGTGGGCTGCGCGCGCAACGCGAGCGGCCCCATCGCGCCGAGTGCGGCTGAAGCAAGGAGCAGGCGGCGGCGGTTCGGGCGGTGGAAGTCGGTCATGGCGTGCGAGGCAGGGGCTCGCACTCTAGCGCACTCGCCAAGGTCAGTTGACGTGGACGTTGGCCGACCTGTTCAGGATGAAGCCCTTGCCCGGGTATTGCTGCCACGGCGATTCGCAGTACCAGTACATCAGGCGCTCGAGCGGACTGTCATTGAACTCGTACTTGTATTCCTTCTGGCATTCCTTGACGAACGTCGGCTCGTAGTAGGCATAGAGCCAGATCCACTGCGCGAGGGGTTTCGTTGCGATCCTCTTGCCGGTCTCATCGGTCTTCACGCCGATCAGCGAGGTCGTGAACTGCTCGGTGCCCCCCAGGTTCCAACTGGTGTCGATGCTCGGCCAATCCGTGTAGCAGAGTACGTTGTCGCCCTTCACATCCTTCGGGTTGTAGTCTCCATGCGGGCAGTTCGATACCTTGCTCCGCTTGTGGTGCTCCAGCGCCCAGTACTTGTCCGCGGGAAGCGTCAGCGAATAGAGGAACGGCGGATCGGCGTCGTCCATGTACGGGAGCTTGATGAATCCGTGCTTGTTCGGGATCTGGTAGCTGCTCGCGGTGAGGACCTGATTCCAGTCGAAATCGTCGAATCCGCATGCCCTGGCGGCCGCCTTCAGGCCTCCCGTCGGCGTGAACGAAGCCATGGGTCGCGCCTGCATGTTGCCGACTTCGTCCATCACGAAGCTGAGCCTGACGGCGTGGTCGTTGTCTATCAGGTCGGTGCAGGCCTTTGGGAAGTCGCCCAGGACGATTTCCGGCGGGTCCTGCAGAAGGGCATCGAGTCCGATGGATTCCCCCAAGCCCTGGTCGTCGGTCTCGTAGTGGACGGCGAAGGAATCGTCCGATGCCCCCTTGTTCGAGTCGGTCCAGGTGTAGAGGACGAGGCTCGCCGGGAGGGCCTTCTGGCAGGGCGTGTAGAAGATGGGCTCGTCATCGATCTGACGGTACTCGCCGTGGGTTGGAGCAACGATCGTCGAGAAGCTTCCAGTTCCGGCCGACGTGCATCCGTCGAGCCCGGTCACGTACCAGACCACGACCGCGATGGTTTCGACGCGGGCGGTGACGTTGAAGCTCTTGCAGAAGCCATAGTCGCAATCCGGCCTGGCGGGTTCTGCTGCGAACGACTGGGTGACGAGCTTGCCCTGCGGGATATCCGCGGCCGACGCGCATGCGCCGGAAAGCAGCGTCGCAAGGAACGCTCCCGAAACGATCAGGGTCCTTCGAAGGATTCGGGTGGCCAGCGGCACGGACATGACGTTCCCCCTTCTGCCAAGCGCGCAGAGTGGGCCGGTGCGGCTTCGGCGAAATCATCAAAAGTGAGGTTGCCCACTCCGCATCATGGTGAGGGCGCGGGCTGTCGGGCTGAGCCTTGCCTGAGGAGGCCATCAAGAGCTCCCGACATACAGCGCCCGGGTATGCATCGACGCGGGATAGGCCTTCATGATCGCCTGAAGGGGCGCGGGCTGAATGCGGGGTCAGGCCCGAGGGCCAGACCCCACCCTGGTCATGGAAGGCTTGACCGGGGCACCATGCCGAGGATGAAACCCGCCATCACCCTCCTCACTCTCGGTGTCGACGATCTCGAGCGTTCCGTCGCGTTCTATCGCGATGGGCTGGGCCTTCCGACGAAGGGCATCGTCGGGAAAGAGTTCGAGAACGGCGCGGTCGCCTTCTTCGAGCTGCAGGCGGGGCTGAAGCTCGCGCTGTGGCCGCGCCGGAGCCTTGCGGCCGACAGCGGCCTGCCGCTGGCCGCGCCGAGCGCCACAGACATCTGCATCGCGCACAACGTGTCGTCTCGCGAGGAGGTCGACGCGGTGATGCGGGAGGCGGCGCAGGCCGGTGCCCGGGTCGTCAAGACGGCGCAGCCGACCTTCTACGGCGGCTATGCCGGCTACTTCCAGGATCCGGATGGCCACCTCTGGGAGGTGGCGTTCAATCCGGGCTTCGCGACTTCGGGCTGATGCGTCGCCCCTTCGGGGCTACGCGAGCTGGAAGACCAATTGGCGCTCGTGTTTCAGGCCCAGGAGGACAACACGGTCCTTGCCGTGCGCATAGAGCAGGACATACGGCTTGACGATCAGCTCGCGCAACTCCGGGACTCCGTGCGCGGCCGCAAGGGCCAGTGCGCGGGCAGCCATGGCTTGGCCCTGCGCAGACTGCGCCTCGAGGAAGCGAGCGGGACGGCCGGCTGCAGGGTTCCAGCGGAGGTGCGCGCGAGCCTCCTTCAACTGAAGTAGCAGCGCGCCATATCGCGCCTCCGCGCGGGCGCTATCCTGTTGGTGCAGGAACTCGTGAGCGGATCGGACATTGCGCACGAACGCCTGCGCGGCCTGGATTCGCGCGTGTGCGGGTAGAGGCACTCGATTCAGGCCTTCTTCTTTCTGGGCCTTGTCGATGCGATCGATAGAGCTTCGTCGAGCTCCGCTTCGTCCAGCATACGACCCGCCGCCAGGTCTTCCAAGCCCTCGAGAGCACCTTGGACGAGCACCAGTCCCGCGTGTTCGGCCTCGAGTGCGTGGTAGTAGTCCAGCTTGCGGGCATCGACCAGCGCCACGTAGCTCGCGCCGTTCTTGGTCAACAACTTCTCGTTGCCGTGACCCACGACATCCTCGGCCAGCTCGGTGAGCCGTGATCGGGCTTCGCTGATAGGCACGACATCTTTGGCGCGCAATGTCATGGAGCCTCCTTGTACGAATTCGTTAACGAATAGTGTAGCGAATTCTGCTTGATGGCGGAGCGTGATCGAGCGAGGTTGGCCGTGGCCTCACTGGGCCGGGACACTTTCCTTGGGCGGCAGCCGCACGAAGGCCTCGACGCCCGCCTTCGTCAGCCGCGTTCCACCCGGCGGGCCGTCGATCTCGAACTTGCGTGTCCGGTCGTTGCCCTCGAAGAAGCGATGGCCTCCGGTGAGGCCGAGCTGGGCCTCGTCGTGCTGCGGGTCGGGATCCGGCGGCGTGTGGTGGCGCAGGACGATGGCCTCGCTCTTCCCGTTCGGTGGCCGGTAGTCGGGCATCCGTTGCCAGAGGCAGGTGTCGAAGCCCTTGGCCGCGGGCCCGTTGCCGGGCTCTCCGGCCGGCAGGCGCGACTTCAACGCCGGCCCCAGTCTCGCGAACATGAGGCGACTGCCCCAGACGCACGTCTGCCCAGCGCCGGCGTCGTCCGCCGGGACGCCCTCCGTGCTGCGCTCCCTGCGCTTCTCGCCGCATTGGCCCGGCCCGACGCGCGTGGAGGGCGACCATGTCGGGGGGGCGGCGGGCGGGCCGGCGCTGTCCAGGATCGGGCCCGAGTCTCCGGAGATGGAGGCATCGCAGGCCTCGGCGATCCTTGCATCGCGGTGCACCCACACGTAGGGCTGGCACTGCGAGCTGCTGTCGGCGATGACGAAGCGGATCGTCACGTAGTGCGCGATGCGATCCCCCTCGAAGAAGATCTCTTCCTCGCGATACGTGATCTTCGAGAGCTGGGCGTCCGTCAGCGTCACTTCCGCCGGGGGCATGTGCAGGATCGATCGGCAGTTGCTCGCCATCAGGGTCGCGTAGGTGCGCGCGCCGGCGAGCGCCTCGGGACTCGTTTCGTTGGTGCGCACGACGTGGATTCGAGACGGGGCATCGGCGGCGAGCGCTGCGCCACACGCGGCGAGGGATGCCGCCACGAAGGCAGCGGGCGCGGTGGCGCGCCGGAGAGCCGGGAGACATGGGACGGCTTTCATCGATTGTCGGATCCTCCTGTTCCCTCATCATCGCCGAGGGCACGTGCGGGACGTGCCAAAAAAAAGGCGCCTGCTCTCGCAAGCGCCCCAAAAATTGCAACCGGTCGTCAACCCTTGACACACACGACCTGCTTCAGCGTGTGCACCACCTCGACCAGATCGCGCTGCGCCTCCATCACGGCGTCGATGTCCTTGTAGGCCGCGGGCGTCTCGTCGATGACGTCCTTGTCCTTGCGGCACTCGACGCCCTCGGTGGCGGCGCGGTGGTCGGCGAGGGTGAAGGTGCGCTTGGCCTCGCCGCGGCTCATCACGCGGCCGGCGCCGTGCGAGCAGCTGTCGAAGCTCTCCGCGTGGCCCTTGCCGCGCACGATGTAGCTGCGCGCGCCCATGCTGCCCGGGATGATCCCGAGCTGGCCGGCCTTCGCGCTCACCGCGCCCTTGCGGGTGACGTAGACGTCCGCGCCGAAGTGATGTTCCTTCTGGACGTAGTTGTGGTGGCAGTTCACCGCCTCGACGTGGCTCTGGAAGTTCTTGCGGATCACCGTCTTCGCGGCGTCGATCACGCGCTTCATCATCACCTCGCGGTTGAGGGCGGCGAACTTCTGGGCCCAGCCGACCGCGCGGACGTAGTCACCGAAGTAGCGGCTGCCTTCCTCGAAGTAGGCCAGGTCGCGGTCGGGCAGGTTGGCCTGGTGGCGCAGCGCGTCCTGCTTCGCCAGCTCGATGAACATCGTGCCGATGAAGTTGCCCACGCCGCGCGAGCCCGAGTGCAGCATGAACCACACGTGGCCGGCCTCGTCGAGGCAGACCTCGATGAAGTGGTTGCCGGTGCCGAGCGTGCCCAGGTGCTGGATGTGGTTGGTCTTCTCCAGCTTCGGGTAGTCGCGGCACAGCTCCGTGAACTCGGGCTCGAGCTTCGCCCAGGCGGTGTTCACCGAGCCCGGCGCCTTCTGCCACGCGCCGGGATCGCGGGATCCCGGGACGCGGCCGTGCGGCACGGCGCGCTCGATGGCCGAGCGCAGCGGGCCGAGGTTGTCGGGCAGGTCTTCCGCCGTGAGCGTGGTCTTGCAGGCGATCATGCCGCAGCCGATGTCCACGCCCACGGCCGCCGGGATGATGGCCTGGAGGGTGGGGATCACCGAGCCGACGGTGGCGCCGATCCCCAGGTGGACGTCGGGCATGGCGGCGATGTGCCTGAAGACCACGGGCAGGCGCGCGGCGTTGGCGAGCTGGCGCTTCGCCGCGTCCTCGACGGGCACGCCGCGCGTCCACATCTTGAGGGGCACGCCGCCGGGCACGTCTTCGTGAATGAAGTTGGGTTCCATGTCGTTCTCCTTGTTTCAGTTCCCGCGGCAAGCCCGACGCCCCGCCGGCTGTTCGCCGGCAGGGCTGGGCTACCGCAGCTTCACCAGGCCGTTCAGGACCTGGTCCAGACCTCCGAACACGGAGATCCGGTCGATGCGCTCGGCCACGCGTTCCAGCGTCTCGAGCTCCTTCAGGCGCAGGGCGACGGGGTTGTCCTCCATCACCTTGGCCGTGTTGAGCAGCGATCGCGTGGCGGCCGTCTCCTCGCGCCGGCGGATCACGTTGGCCTCGGCCGACTTGCCGGCCTCGACCACCTGGGCGAGGATCGTCTTCATCTCGCCCGGGAGCACGATGTCCTTCACGCCGACGCCTTCGAGCGCGAGGCCGAAGCCCGCGAGCCGCGCCTTGACCTGGGCGGTGACGACCTCGTCGATCACCGCCTTGTTCTCGAGCAGCTCGTCGAGCGTGCGCGTGCCGACGGCGGCGCGCAGGCCGAACTGCAGCTCGCGGTACAGGTGGTCGGCGGGCTTCTGCAGCTGCGTCCACGCCTTCAGCACGTCGGTGTAGCGCCACGTGGCCGAGAGGTTCAGCCGCAGGGCGACCTTGTCGCGCGTCAGGATCTCCTGGCCGGTGACTTCCGCCGACTGCAGGCGCAGGTCGACAAGTTCCACCGACACGTTGCGGTTGAACCGCCAGAACGCGTGCGAGCCGGGGGCGAGCAGGCGCTCGATGCGGCCGTCGATCGTCAGGAGGCCGGCGCCCGTTTCGGGCACCTGCACCTGCAGCACGCCGGCGAGGTTGGCGACGGCTCGCGGACGCAGCTGCGTCTGCACGAGGCGCGCCGCGATGGCGGCGGGCACCTCGGCCGACGACGCGATGTCGATCACCTCGACACGGACGTCGACGAGGCCGTTCCAGTACAGGCGCCGGGTGGCCGGCGCGAGCACCTCGACGAGCACGCCGTTGTCGGAGCGCAGGCCGACCTGGTTCTCTCCGAGCTCGACGCGCACGAATTCCGCGGCGACCACCTCGGGCTCCCGAGCCATCAGGTAGTCGGCCAGGCGATGCGTGAACGCCGGCTCCTCGAGCGCGAACATCTCGACGTCCACGACGTCCAGGCCGGTGAACAGCCAGTGCGTGCCGGGACGCAGGATGCGCACGAAGTCGCCATTGCGCAGCAGCACGCCGCGCTCGTTCTTCTTCACGGTGACACGCTTGATCATCATGGTGTTCTCCTTTTTTCATGAAGCGTGTGTTGGGGACGAGGGTGCCGTTACAGCGACGGCCGCGGACGACGAATGCCTGGGCTTTGCAAGCTGCGACGGGCGTCGACCACCTCCTCCCTGAAGGCAGCCTCGGCTGGTCGCGGATGCGCGGCCCCGCGTGCTCGTCGCACGAGCGGTCGCCGCTGATGAGGCGGGCGGTCGACTGTCTCGCGACAGGCGGCCCGGACCTCACGTCCGGCGGGTGGTCTTTCGACCGTTTCACTGGCAATGGAGCGGGAGTCGAACCCGCGACAGTCGACTTGTCAGGTCGATGCTCTACCCGACTGAGCTATCCAGTGGAGGTCTTCCGGGAATCGAACCCGGCATCCTTCGATGCCAACCTTGGAAGACCGTATCGACCGTTTCCGGCGGCGCGGCATGTGCGGCCACGACGGACGAATCCGGTGGCCGCACACCGGCGGGGCGGGCGTGAGCCCGAACCCCTGGCCTGTGAGCGTTCGCCTTCGGCGGAAGATGTCGTGGCGCCTCAGCCTTTCAGCTCAGGCGCGATCCTTTCGGCAGGCGCGCGGCCAGCCACACGTGGACGTCCGCGCGGATCCTGCGGCCCGCGAGGAGGAAGTCCTCGAAGCGGCTCGGCACGTACGGCAGGTACAGCAGCGGCATGCGCGCTTCCTCGGGCGTGCGGGCGGCCTTGCGGCCGTTGCACGGGCCGCAGGACGTGACGAGGTTCATCCACGTCCAGCCGCCGCCGCGCGATTCGGGCACGACGTGCTCGCACTGCAGGGCCTGCTCCGGCAGGTGGTCGCCGCAGTAGGCGCAGGTGAAGCGGTCGCGCCGGAACAGCTTGCCTCGGCTCACCGCCGGCACGATCTCGAAGAGGTTGACCCTCGAGGCGCCGCGCAGCGCGAGGATCGGGGGCACGTCGATGACGGACTGCCGGCCCTGCGCCGCGTCGAAGCCGCCGCGCAGCGTGGCCAGCGGGCCGTCGCCGTCGACCCACGCCACCGAGTCCGTGGCCATGTGAACGGCCGCGTGCTCGAGCGAGATCCACGCCTGCGGGGCGCCCTGGACGTCGAGTTGCAGCACGTGGCTGTGGGTTCGTGAGTGCATCGGAGGGCCTCCTTTCCGCGGCCGTGTCAGTTGTTGTCGTCGATGATTCATGGCGCGTCCGGATGGATTCGAACCATCGGCCCCGACCTTCGGAGAGTCGTGCTCTTGCCACTGAGCTACGGACGCGCGGGAATCGTTTGGCGGTCGCCGATCGGCTGCGACCGACAAGGCGGCTCAGCGCTCGTAGTGGTGTCGGTTCACGCCGTCGAAAGCAGCCGCTGTGCAGGCAGCAGCGCTTGAAACAAGAGGCCCGATCCGCAGGGGCAAGGATCGTTGCGCCCGAGCTTCTCGAGCAGTTCCTTGTCGCCCCGCACGATGCGGTCACCGCGCTTGACCTGGGTCTCGGACGGGAAGCCCTTGCGGCGCTTGCGCGTGACCTCGAAAGCACGGTTCGTCTTCAGGGATGGTCTTCATGGCACACCTCCTCCTTGGTCGTCGAGTTGAGATGATCTGGATCTGCGATCCCGCGCCGGGGGGACGGTGCCGCGGCTTGGTATCTCGTGCACGGTTCGAACGTGCGACCTCCGGATTCGTAGTCCGGTGCTCTGATTCCGCTGAGCTAACGAGGTGTGGATGGGGTCCGGTGACGGGTTCCGGTGCCGCCCAATCGTCGCGGCCGGTTTGCGCCCCGTGACGGGGCTCCTGGGTCTGGTTCCACTTCGGCTGTGCCCACGCGCGAGCATCCCGTGGGATGACGTGCCTCGCTGCACGTGGCTGGGCCCTGCGGGGCCGCGCACATCCCGCGCCGCACGCACGAAGCCTTGCGCGGCGCGGAGTGCATGGACACACCCGAAGTGGAGCGGATGACGAGGGTCGAACTCGTGGCCTCGGCCATGGCGTGGCCGCGCTCTGCCGATTGAGCTACATCCGCATGATTGCGAGGTGCTGCGCCGGCCAGTACCGGGGCAGTCTCTCGCGGCAAGTTGTTAAAGAGCACCCACCGTTTCCGATGGGAGGCGATCGATGGATCGCGCGCCCGTGCCGATGCGCGGGCGAAGTGAGTGGGGAATGAAAAAGGCCCGGTTCCTGTCGGAATCCGGGCCTGCGGGTGCAGTGCTTGGAGGGCGCGCTTCAGGCGCATCCCTCTCCCGGATCCGGACGGTATTCCTGCCGCTCGAGGCCTCGCAGGCCGGCGACAAGGGAACCGCCGACGATGGCGTCGCACTTGCCAAGCGATCCCATCGCCGCGGCACGTGCGAACGCGACCTGACCCTTCAGGGGTCGGGCGGTTCTGACGGCGTGTCGCAAGTTCACGATGAGACCTTTCGATGGTGTTGGGTGGTGCTCGGAGGAGCGAAGAGCCGGACTGTAAAGAGTCTTTACCCATCCGTCAAGCCCCTGCGACAATGGGCATCGAATCCGTTGCATCGAATCCACGGCCCCGTGTCCAACATCACCGTCAATCGCCGGCAGAACGTGCTGGCCCTCTTCAAGGCCTTCGCCGAGAAGTCGCTCTCTTCCGGCGCCGCGCCGAAGGGCCTCGAGCAGGCGTTCGCGGCCTCGCTCGAGATCTCCGCCAGCATGTGGAGCCAGTTGAAATCCTCGCGCCCGATCGGCGACAAGCTCGCGCGCCAGATCGAGCAGCACTGCGGCAAGCCGGCCGGCTGGCTGGACGAGGAGCGCGTCACCACGGATCGGTCGCCGGCGGAGCAGCAGTTCCTCGAGCTCGCGCTGCGGGCCTGGCGCGCGACGAACGCGGCGGGGCGCAAGGCCTTGCGCGAGCAGTTGCAGCAGATGGTGCGGACGACTGGCTGAGCGCGAGGCGCGCTCACCCGTTCTGGAACAGCCCCGAATCCTTCATCCGCTTCATGCGCGCGCTGCGCGACTTGCCGCCCTTGGACTCGGGCGGGGGCGCCGGCGCGGGGACGGGCTCGTCGGCCAGGGCCGGCGGCGCCATCGGCTTGCCGAGGGCCATCACGAGCGCCAGGGCCGCCTCCGCCGCCGCGGCATCGACCGGCGATGCATGGGCCATCTCCGTCTCGTCGACGACGTCGTGCAGCACGGGCACGTTCACCGGCGCGTGCGGGACGTGATCCTCCACGGTGCCGGCGTCCACGGCGGCGGCGTCGGTCGTCGCGGCCTCCGGGTCGGCCGCGAGCTCCGGTAGGGGCGCGGGTTCGGGCACGGCCGCTTCCGCGCTCACCTCCGGCTTCGCGTCATCCGCGATCACCGCGGGCGGCGCTTCGTCCGCGAGCGTCTCGGGCGGCGGCTCGACCGCGATCGCCTCGGACGGCGCCACGGCCGCGAGCGGCGTCGACGGGCTCGCGGGGACCGCATTCGGATCCACGAACGCCGGGCCGTGCAGCCGCACGATCTCCCAGATCAAGCCGGTGGCCGCGAGCTGGCGCAGCTTCTCCTCCCGCGCGGGGAGGCGCTCCATCGACGCGAGCTTGGCGTACAGCTCGGGATGCACCTCGCTGTCGATGTCCAGCTCGAATCGAAGATGGGCCATGAGTCCTCAGGCCTCGGCCACCGCCTCGCCGATCATCTGGAAGCCGCGCACGTTCGCGGACACCGCCTCGGGCATCACGAACACCGGGATGGCGGGGAAGCGCTGCTTGAGGGCATCGCGGTAGCGCTCGGGATGGCCGCCGACCAGGACGATCAGGTCGACGCTCTCCGTGGCGTCGCGCAAGCCGTCGATCATGCGGTTGACGGCGTCCTCGATGACGCTCATCACGCGCGGCTCGTACTTGGCGAGGTCGTAGGCGACGCCCGAGAGCTTGACCGGCTTGTTCTTGCGCAGGGCCTCGTTGATGTGGGGCTCGACGGAGACGCCGAGCGGGCGCCCCACGTCGTCGGACAGCGCGGCCTGCACGGCCCGCAGCACGCGGTGCCGGCCGGCATCGGAGGCGGCGCCGCTGGCCGACGGGTTGATCGTGCCCTGCTGGATCAGCAGCCAGTCGAGCGTGTGCTCGCCCGGGTCGACCATCAGCACGGCGAGCTCGTCGAGATCGTCGGCGGAGACTAGCGGCTGCTGGGCACCCGGGGTCGCGGAGATCTCGCGATTGAGGGCGTCGAGGTGGTTCTCGAGCGCCGCGTAGCCGCCCATGGGCTGGGCCTGCACGACGACGCGCTTCACGGTGATCTTCTTGCCGCCGCCCACGTCGAGCTCGCCC
>Ga0209051_1001781_pt1 | contig 17093 bp, 17 predicted proteins | sample AraplaCvi_mMS_r2_2_FD_184286 | JGI IMG/M metagenome (GOLD analysis project Ga0209051, IMG submission 184286) | Arabidopsis root microbial communities from North Carolina, USA - plate scrape MF_Cvi_mMS_r2 (SPAdes) (version 2) | ecosystem: Host-associated > Plants > Roots > Endosphere | place...
CCGTCCGCTGTCATTCGACAATCAGGAGCACTGATGCCCGCCCAGACGATCACCGTGGTGCCACCCGCCCTCCTGCAGGCGTCGACGTCGATGGCGGCGACCGCAGAGCAGGCCGCAGCTCCCAGTCCCGGTGCGGTGCCGGTCGCGACGCCGGGGTCCCCGGCCGACGCGGCCTTGGCGGCAGTCGCCGCGGCAATCGCCACCCAGTCGGCCACCATGGCCGCGGAACTGGCGGACAAGGGCCCTCAGATCCAGGCGGCCACCCAGACCGGCGTCACGCAGCTGCAAACCCAGGACGAGCAGAACGGCGCCCACATCCAGGCGGTCGGCGCCTCCGCCGACGACGATTGGTTCACCGGTCCGGGCTGGCATGACGTCAACACGCCCGTCGACCCGGGTGGCGCGGCGGCCGGGCCGGGGGCCATCGGCCCGGTGCCTGCCAGCGTGATCAGCCCGACGGGGTTCAAGACGGCTGCCGGAGAAGGCGATTGGTTCACCGACCCGGGTTGGCACGACTTCAACGAAGCCGTCGACCCCGGTGGCGCGGCGGCCGGGCCGGGAGCGGTGGGGCCAGTCCCCAGCAGTCTCATCTCGCCGACGGGGTTCCAGACCTCCCTGGGCGACGGTTGGGACAACGAAGCCGAGGAGGACATGCTGGTGCCGCCCGGCTGGGTCCAAGACTGGACCGGAAAGTGGTCACCGCCGGTAGTCACCATCACCGGCGCCATCAGCGGCGGCGGTCACGGTAGGGCCCCGCTCTGACCGACGGGATCGCTGCCAAGTTGGGTGCGTGCCACTCAAAGTTCGAGCTACCGCGTCGTCGGTCGCGGTGACAGGATCGCCACCGCGCGTGCACTTCTGCTGTAGGAACACGGTTATCGTGTCGGACTGAGGCAGAGTCGACGCATGGCGGGCGCGAGGATCAAGCCGCTGACCCAGGTGACTTACATTTCAGTCGACAACGATGCTGTAGAAACGGATCTGAGTCGCGTTGATCCGGCGCGGGTTGTGCGTAGGCTTCCGGTGTCTCGTGCTGGGCAACGCAATTACTCGGGGTGGTATTGGTCCTCGACGGTTCATGGGCACCTGGTGTTCGAGAGCTTGCTTGAACGTGACCGATTTCTGCTCGCGGATTTCTGTTCCGACGTCCGTTGGATTGCCGCTCAGCCGTTTTGGCTGCGCGGCTATGACGGCTCACGATTCCGGCGCCATGTTCCTGACATGTTGTTGGAGCATTCCGACCGCAGCTTCACTGTGGTCGACGTCAAGGCCGAACGAATGCTCACCGACCCCGATGTCGTCGCCATCTTGAAGTGGACGGACCAGCTGTGCCGGTCGCGCGGTTGGCAACACGAGGTGTGGTCAGGAACAAACCAAACGGAGTTGCAGAATGTGCGCTTCCTGAGCATGGCGAAACGGTCAAGGAGCGTCGCAACCGGAGCCTCGGCAGAATCCGAGTGAAACGCCAAGGTGAGCACCCGGAACCAACCTTTTCCGGTCTTGCTGCATGCCCGAAGTCCTGATCGACAACACCATGCGGCTCTTCGAAGTTGGCGGTGTAGACATTTCCACCGCCGGCACTTGACCGCGATCGCACACGGGTTTGCCGACCGGTGGTACTTCCCTGAACTCCCCCAGTGCAGGAAGGCTGCCGGGGTACGTGAGCTCTCCAGGTGAGTGGGTTGTATTTCGCCATCCGGGTCGTCTGAGCGGTCAGATTCGTCGCCGAAGCCTGGACGGCGCACCATATCCCGGCTAATCTCGGTCACGGCTCAAACCTTGTGCGCGGGTGTCGGGTGGGTTAGTCGATGCTCCGGATACTGCCACTTGCAATGGCCGTCCCCGGGGGAGGTCGACTGTGCAACAGCAGTATGTGACAGGAAGCCGGCCTGCGCTGCGCGTCGAGGTCCTCCACCAGTTCCGTATCCTCATCGACGGCCGCTATGTCGCGTTGCCCGTCGCGAGCGAGCATCTTGTCGCGCGGCTCGTGGTGGATGACCGGCCCTGCTCTCGCCGGGCTCTCGCTGCCGCACTCTGGCCTGAGCGCAGCGACCGCGACGCGAGTACGGTGCTGCGGCGGGCGCTGTGGCGAATCAATCGGGACGTCCCAAACCTGCTCGACAGTGACGGACAGCAAATCAGTCTCACATCTTCGGTCGACGTCGACCTCAGGGAGATCCACCGGCTCGCCGACGCCGTGAGCCAAGCGGCTCCGCTCGTCAGCTCCCATGCCGTCCGCCTCCTTGAAGGCGACCTCCTGCCGCAGTGGTCCGAGACCTGGATCGACGCGCCCCGAGAGTGTATTCGTCAGGTCCGGTTACACACGCTGGAGGCGTTAGCCCGCAACGACCTGGATGCCGGACGGCCGGGCAGTGCCCTCGTCGCAGCCCTCGCCGCTGCGGGCCTGGAGCCACTGCGGGAGAGTGCGCACCGGATCGTCATCGCTGCGCACCTCGCGGAGGGCAACGTCTCGGAGGCCCTCCGCCACTACGCGCATTTCCGCGACGTGCTCTGGACCGAGATGCGGCTGAGGCCCAGTGCCCGGCTGGAGTCGATGCTGACCGACGGTGGTCACGTCGTCTCGCTCGCCGCGCGCCGCAGCGAGCTGAACGCCTGACGCAAGGCCGATGTCGGGTGGATTTCTGGACGGGATCACCCGAGTTGGGATGAGTTTCAGGACGGGGCTACCCGAGTTGCGCAGGATTTCGAGACTGGGCCGCCCCGGCGTGGGGACGATCGGACGACGCGGGGAGGACGGCACACGACCGTCGCGACGACGCACGCGGAACGCCAAGCGGACGGCCGCGCAACGCGTGCCGGTGAGACTAACCCTCACCGGCACGCCCGTGCCGCGCACCATCCGTGGAGGCTCCCGTGCCCGTACAAACCACCTATCCCGGCGTCTACATCGTCGAGCAGAAGTCGGGGTCGCACGTCATCACCGGGGTCTCGACATCCGTGACCGCATTCGTCGGTGCGGCGCGTAAGGGACCCGGCGACACCCCCACCGCATTGTCGAGCTTTGCCGACTACGTCCGCATCTTTGGCGATGTCATGGACACGACGCATCCGATGGGCCACTCGGTGGGGTTGTTCTTCGCCAATGGCGGCGGGCGGGCGATCATCGTCCGGGCCCTCGGCCCCGGAGCGGCTCAGGCCTCGCGGGCACTGCCGGCGGTTCAGGGGCTCATTCTTACCCTCACCGCCCGATCTCGCGGCAAGTGGGCCAATGGCACCGGGGGAGGTTCTGGCGCTCAGACCGGGCTGTTCATTGAGGTCAAGGCCGCGGCCCAGTTCCTCGACGATCGATTCACCCTCGTCATCTCCGAGTGGACACCGGGCGTCGGCGGCGGACCGGCGAGTAAAATCGCCGAGGAGACCTGGCCCGACGTGTCGATGTCGCCGGGCAACTTGCGGTACGTCGAGACGGTGCTCGGGGCGAGCACCCTCGTCACGGCCGACGTGACCGGCGCGCCCGCACCCGCACCGGGCGCCGGCACCTCGACCGGCACTGTGGCCGTGACAGCCGCGACGAAAGTCACCGTCAGCGGCAAGGCGATCCGGCTCTCCGTCGACCAGGGGCCGGCAACCGACTACGTCCTCTTCCCCACTGAAAGTCCACCGGTCGCCCACACGGTCAACGAGGTCAAGGCGCAGATCAACGCTGCCGGGTCGATCTGGCCGGTCACGGCGAGCGTCGCGGGCGGCAGGTTCGTCCTCACGAGCAAAACAACCGGCTTGGACAGCGCTGTCGTCGTCGGGCTCATCGGCCTCGGTGACGCCTCAGAGGACTTCGGCCTTGGTGTTGGGCGTGGAGGGACCGAAGTTGCCGGCTCCGCCGCATACCGGCCGGCCGTCGCCGTCCCGGCCGGGCTAGCCGGTGGAGCCGACGGCACGACCCCGACCGCCTCCGATATCGTCTCCCCGACGGCCGGGCAGGGGATGCTCGCGCTCGACGCACTCGATTTCCCGAGGTTCAACCTGCTCTGTCTTCCAGGGGTGACCTCCAGCGATCCGACACCGGTCAATACGGCGCTGGACTACTGCCGACGGCAGAACGCCTTCCTCGTCGTCGACCCCGCCGCGGCGCTCAACCCCGCGCAACTCAAGACCGCGGCGAGCCTGCTGCGTGCGCAGGGCGCTCACGGCGCCATTTACTGGCCGCGGCTTATCACCGCGGATGCGACGCCGGACGGGTTTGGAGCGTCCGGGGCGGTCGCTGGGATCATGGCCCGCACCGATGCGTCCCGCGGCGTGTGGAAGGCCCCGGCCGGACTGGACGCCGGGGTCGCCGGCATCCTCGGGCTCACCGCTCCGACGAGCGACGACGTGTCAGGTGACCTGAACCCATTGGGGCTCAACGTTCTTCGCACCTTCCCGGGCGCCGGAACGGTCGTTTGGGGGGCGAGAACCCTGGCCGGCAGCGACGTGCTCCAGAGCGACTCGAAGTACGTGCCCGTCCGGCGGCTCACCGACTACCTGTCCGCGAGCCTCTACCTCGGCACCCAGTTCGCTGTCTTCGAGCCCAACGACCCGGACCTGTGGGCCCAATTGCGTCTCGCCGTGGGCGGATTCATGCGGGGGTTGTTCCGTCAGGGCGCTTTCCAGCAGTCCGAGAAGCGGGCCGAGTCGGACAGCTTCTTCGTCATCTGCGATGGGAGCGTCAACCCGCAGACCGAGATCGATGCCGGGCGGGTGAATGTGGTGGTCGGCTTCGCCCCGCTCAAACCGGCTGAGTTCGTCGTCATCACGATCACCCAGATCAGCCAGGCGGGAGAATGACATGGCCGAGTTCACGGTGAACCCGACGCGGTTCGACCCGTACAAGAGCCACATGTTCCGGGTGAAGTGGGATGGCGTCTACGTCGCCGGCCTGTCCAAGATGTCGCCCCTCAAACGGAGCACCGCGCCGGTCACCCACCGGGTGGGCGGCGACCCGAGCCACGTCCGCAAGAGTCCGGGCCTGACGACCTACGACGCGGTCACCCTCGAACGCGGCGTCACCCACGACGTGGCCTTCGAGGCCTGGGCCAACAAGGTGAGCAGCCTTGAGCAACCGGGGATTTCGCTTAAGGACTTTCGCAAGGACCTCATCGTCGACGTCTTCAATGAGGCCGGGCAGAAGGTCATTAGCTACAAGCTGTTCCGCTGCTGGGTGTCGGAGTACCAGGCATTGCCCGGGCTGGATGCCGCGTCCGCCGCAGTCGCCATTCAGAGCATCAAACTTGAGCTGGAGGGTTGGGAGCGCGATACCGATGTGACCGAGCCGGCCGAGCAAGCCGTGTGAGATGGACTCCGGGCGCGTGGCCTCACCGCAGGCCCGGCTGGCGGCGGCCTTCGAGAATGGGACGGACCTGCTGAGTCAGGCCGTCGCCGTCCTGCGCGTCCGGCCGGATCCGATCCAACACGCCTTCTACGGGGTCGATGACCCGGCGGACCTCCCGCTAGGGGCGGCCGATCGCAGTCTCCTCGCGGTATACGAGCGGAGCTGCGGCGGTCCGATCGAGGTGACCGCCCAGTGCGACAGTTGTGGCGGCCGGACGTCCCTCGCCCTCTCCACCGCGTCGGTCGGGCCGCACACCTGGGCGACCGCGTGGACCGGCCCGGGTGGTGGCCTGCGGGAGCCGACGTATGCCGATCTGCTGGCCTGCGTGGGCGACCCGACGGGTGTGCTCGACCGCTGCCGGATCGGGCCTGCGGGCGGCGCGGGCGCGACCTGGGAGGACCTCGCGCGGACCGAGCAGTCGCTCGCGGGGCCGCTGCGCTCGCTGTGCGTGGAGTGTGGGGCACCAGTAGCGGTCGACGCGGACGTCGTCGCCCTTGTCCTGGGCGGACTGGCCGTGGTCTGTGCGGATTTCGATCGTGAGGTGCACCTGCTTGCCTCGACGTATGGCTGGGACCTGCGGACCATCGAGGCGCTGCCGGACCATCGTCGCCAGCGGCTGGCGGCGCTCGTGTCCGGGGTGGCCTCATGAGTGGGCTGGGCGAGCCGGTCCCGTCGATGGGGAGCCTGGCTCGGGTCCTCGCGCGAGCGGCGTTGCCTCCCGTCTCGGTGCCGAGCGCGTATGCCGGAGAGCCCAGGGCCGTCGTTCGGCCTGGGACCCTTGGGCTGATGAACGACACCCTCGGCCCGGAGACGCCGGGTTGTGTTCCGCCGCGGCCGATGGTGCCCGTCAGTCGCCCGGAATCGGGCGACGCGCGTCCAGAACCTGGCGACCGGCCCCCCCCTCCGGGTGCAGCTGCTTGCCCACCCGCGACGGTGACACCGCTCCGCCCGCCGCCCGCCGATCCGGCCGAGGGCACCAGCCAGGCTTCCAGTCCGGGCTCCACGCCCGACCCGGCCTTCCTGCCGCGGCCGACCCGTATCGCCGGGCCTGAGCTCGACGACCGCCAGGAGGTGATCGCAGCACCCGTTGCGAGGCCGCCCGCGCAGCCCCCGGACACCGCACCCGTGCCGCTTGTGGCGGCGTCGGGGACTCCGGGCTGCGTCGACCCAGCACCCGAGCAGTCCCCGATCGCCCCGGTCGACGCCGTCCCCGAACACGACCGGGTTGCCGCCCTGCAGGCGGTCCTCACAGGTCCGCGGACCGTCCTGCAGACGCCTGCGGCGCCCGACCGCGGAAACCCCGCCTCGCCCGCCGCCTTCACCCCTTCCGTCGCCATCGGTCGGATCGAGGTCCACGTGGATTCGCCTGCAGCGCAGCCGGATCCGTTCGCTGGCTGCCGGGTCGCCGCGGCTGGTCTCACGGCTCGGCGGGGTGGTGGCTGGTGACCCTGTTCACGCCCGGTCCGCCGGTCATCGCGGGCGTCGACGAGGTGCTCCGGGTCCTCACCACCGAAGCGCTCAAGGGCCTCGCAACGCCGGTAGGGGTCAGCGTCGGGCCACTCGACCGCCCGGTCGACGGTGCCCGGCTTAACTGGTTCCTCTACCGGATCGATCCGTCCACGGCCTACGCGAACATGGAGTCCCCCGTGAGCGGCTGGCGCACCCGCCGAGGTCACCCGCCGCTCGCCCTCACCCTGCGCTACCTGCTCTCCGCCGACCCCGGCGAGCTCACCGCCCAGGGCACTGAGGACGACGTCGTCCACGCAGGGCTTTCCGCGGTCATGTCGGCGTTGCACGACAACGGGATCTTCGGCATCAACACCCCCGTCGCGACCGGGCCGGACCGGTCGGTGGGCGATGTCGCGAACGCGTTGGCCCGGATGATCGAGCCGCTGCGCATCACCCCGGACTCGCTCGCCATCGAGACAATGACGGCCCTCTGGAACACCGGCTCGCACGCCCTGCGCCTCTCGGTCGGGTATGCGGTGAGCCTGGTGACCGTGCCCCCGCAGACCGCGTTCGTCGCCGGGCCGCCCGTCCAGGTCCGCCGCGTCCCCGTTGCGCCCTCGCTCGTACCGGTCGTCACGGCGGTCGCCCCCTCGGTAATGTTCTTCGACGCACCCATCGCGATCCGGGTCCGCGGCCTCACCGACGCGCGCCGGGTCACCCTCGGCCGGCTGGCAGGCGACCCCGACGACCCAACTGACGGGCGCCCCGACCCGGCGCATACCCACAGCACCGGGTCGTGGACCCTCCCCGCCGCGCCGACCGATGACGGCCTGCTCGTCCACCTGCCCAACGACACGATCGTCGCCGGCCAGCGACCGCTCATCGTGACGAACATGGCGGACAGCCTGTCCACTGGCAGTGGCCACGCCATGGTCACCGTCGTGCCAGTGGTAGTCTCCGCCTCCGCCGCGCTCCAGGCCGGGGCCGACGTCACCCTCACCGTCCGACACGCGACACCCAACGGCGAGGTCTTCTTCGGCGGTACGTCCGTCCCGTATGCCGTGCTCACGCCGACGACCGTGAAGGCCACTGTTCCAACTCTCCCGGCGAGCGGGACGGTGCCGGTCAGCCTACGAGCCGGGACGATCAGCGGCCCGACGACCGAGCTGGCGGTGGCGCCATGACGGCCAGCGCCGCGCGGACGGCGAACGAGCCGGCCCCCGTCCGGATACGAGGCGACATGGACGAGCGGGACGAGCGGCTGGATGCATGGCGCGACGCCCTCGCTGGTGCCGCGACCGCAGCCCTGCGCACCTACCAGTCGGTCTGGTCGGCCGAAGGTCTCGACGAAGCGGACCGAGCGACCGCCGGGGTGGGCGCCCTTGACCAGAACTCAGCGGATTCGATCCAACGCGCACCGCGCAGGTTGCCGAGCCGGACCTTCCACGACACACTGCCCGAGCGGGGCACCCTCACCGAGGTCGTGACGGAAGTCGGCCTCACTCCGGGCGAGGAGGCCCTCCTCGCCGCCGCCTGGTGGACCGCCGTAGACCCACAGCTCGCAGTCGCGTTCGGGTGCCTCCACGACGACGGGCGCCGCCGGTCGGCCACGCCCGCGACGGTCCGGTTACTGCTCCGGCCCCTCGGCGTCGACGTCCCGCTCGTCGTCGGCGACGACTCACCTCTCGTCCGGGCCGGGTTGCTCGACGTGGCCCCCGGCCCCGGTCACCCCCTCGCGCTCACCGGTCCGGCGGCCGACCTGCTCGGCGGGCGCCCCGCCGCGGCACCGCCGGACCCACAACTGGCTCCCCGGCTGGACGGCATCGCCGCCTACCTCGGCGACCTCATCGCTCGGGGCCAATCAGCTGTTGCCCGGTGCGCAGCCCAGGACGACCAGGCGATCCTGCGCGACGCCGTCGCGCATCGACTGCATATGCCGGTCGCGGCCGCTCCCCGCGCGCCCGGACTAGCCGCCCTGCTGCTCAACCTCCGGCGCGAACTTCCGGCCGCCGTCCTCGGGACAGGCGACGCCGTCCCGGCCGGCTGTGTCCTCGTCTTCCTACCGGCCGACGCGCCCGCGCCACCTGGTTGGCACACTGTCGACGTCCCGGCCCTCAGCCTGCCGGAGGCCGAGCGCCGATGGCGGGAAGCTCTGCGCGGCGCGGGGATCCGATTCACCCAGGCCGAGATCACGGCATACGCGAGCCGCCTCCCACTCGGCGAGCAGGGCATCGCCGAGGTCGTCGCGCGGGCCACCGCCGGGGCGCAGGCCCGTGGCGACGAGGCCAACGGCGCCGACATCACAGCAGCCTTGCGCGGCCAGCCCCGGCACGACCCCGATGGGCTCGCCCGCCAGGTCCCGGCCGTCACCCGGCTGGACGACCTAGTGCTCCCCGCCGTCACCCGCGACGGCCTCGACCAGGTCATCGCCCACGCGCGGTGGTCCGCCGCCGCTCACCAGACCCTTGGCTTCCACGGGGTCCGCGGTCAAGCCGTCGTCGCCCTCTTCCACGGGCCATCGGGGACCGGCAAGACCGCCGCCGCCGAGGCGGTCGCGGCCGCCGTCGATCGGGACCTTTGGGTCGTCGACCTCGCCAAGGTCGTGAGCAAGTGGCTCGGGGAGACCCAGCGCAACCTCGACGCCGTACTCGACCTGGCGGCCACCGCCGGCGTCGTCCTCCTCTTCGACGAGGCCGACGGACTGTTGGGCAAGCGCGGCGAGGTGACCGACGCGCGGGACCGGTATGCCAACCTGGAGGTCGACCACCTCCTCCAGCGGATCGAGCTGCACACCGGCGTCGTCGTCCTCACAAGCAACCGGCCCGCCGCGCTCGACGAGGCGTTCGCCCGCCGGATCCGGCTCAACGTCCGCTTCGCCCCGCCCGACCATGCCGACCGCGAGGAGCTGTGGCGGCGAGTCCTGCCGCGCCGCGTCCTCGCGCCCGGTACCGACACCGCTCAGGTCGCCCGTGAGGAACTCACCGGCGCGGCGATCCGCGCGGCCGCGCTCGCCGCGACCATCCTCGCGACGGCCGAGGGGGTGGCGGTGACCGCGGCCCATCTCGAGACCGCGGTCCGCCGCGAGCTGGAGAAGACACGTCGACCCCTCACCGCGAGGACGCTGCCGTCATGACCGAAGCCCTCCACGTCACCGTCGGCTCCGCGCCCGAGCCGGGATTCCTCCGGCCGGCCATCGAGGCCGCCCTCGCCGGCCGGCCCTGGCCGCCCGGAGTGGAGGCGCAGATCGCCGCCGCCGTCGTCGTAGCCGTGCAGGGCTCGTCTGCCGGTGCATCCCCGGGATCTGCTGCGGGCACCCGCCCCGCGGGGCTGGGAGCGCACGCACCCGTCATCCGGACGGCTTCTCCAGAAGCCGAGGGAGATGAGGGCCGATGACCGCTCGCGGCATGCTCCTGTCGTTCTCCGACCCGGTCGCCGGGATGGTGCCGACCCTTGTGCCGTTCCAGTACAACCCGTCCGAGGTGACCCGCGTGCTGCGGGTGGCTCCGGGCGCGACGGGCGGATCCGGCCTGCGGGTAGGGGCGCCGCCGACCGAGACGTACACGTTCAAGATCGAGCTGGACGCCCTCGATGCGCTCGACAAGCCGGTGACCGGAACCCTCGGCGTGGGGCCGCTCCTTGCGGCCATCGAGGGAATGATGGAGCCCGGGGGCGGTGGCCTAGCCGCCCTCATCGGCGCCGTCGTGTCGGTGCTCGGCGGGGGCGGGGCCGCGCCGCCGGTGCCCGCTCCGTCGTTGCCGCTCGTCATCCTCGCGTGGAGCCCCGAGCGGATCGCCCCCGTGCGGATCGACTCCTATACCGCACATGAGACCGGCTTCGACAGTGTGCTCCAGCCGGTACAGGCCAGCGTCGACCTGTCGGTCACCGTGCTGCGCGACCGCGACCTCAACGCCGACCAGACCCTCGCCAACGTCATGGCGACGGCTTATCAGGCCGTCCGGACCGGCCTCGCCGTCGTCGGCGTCGCACAGGGCGTGGAGCTGATGACGTGAGCGGGCGCTACGACGGTCAGGCCCAGCTTGCGGTGCCCCAGGACGACGGGACAACCCGCCCGATGTCGACGCCGCGGGTCAGCGTCCAGCCAGCGAGCGATGTTGTCTACCCCGTCCGCGAGGGCGACCGGGTCGACCTCCTGGCCGGTACGGCACTCGGCGACTCGACCAGATGGTGGGTCATCGCCGACGCCAACCCACGAGCCAACCCGCTCGACCTCGAACGCACCGGGACCCCGCTGGCGGTGCCGCATGCCTGAGACGCGCACCTCGGTGACCGTCAACGGCTCGCCGCTCAGCCCACACGACCTCGACCTGATCCAGACGCTCAGCCTCGAGGAGACGCTCGGCGGTCAGGACAAAGTGAGCATCACCATCCAGCTCGTCACAAGCGACAACAGCGGGTGGACCTCCTCCCTCGACCCGCTCGTCGCGCCGGCCATGCCGTTCCACGTCACCCTGACGCGTGGCCCGGACACCGTCGAGGTCGAGGCTCGCAGCGTGAGCGCCAGCTGGCAGATCTCACCGGGCGGACTGTCGACGATCACCATCGAGGGGATGGACCGCAGCGTCGAACTCGACCGGCGCGACGTCCAGCGGCTGTGGCAGGACACCACCGACGCCGCCATCGCCGAGACCCTGTTCACCGAGCACGGCCTGGCTGCGCAAATCGACAACACCCCCAGCGGCGCCAACTCCGACACCTACTCCCCGCAGCAGAGCGGTACGGACTGGGCCTTCCTCAAGGGCCTCGCCGGCCGCAACGGCTTCGACCTGCACATCGCGTCGATCAGCGGCGTCGTCACCGGGGTGTTCAAGAAGATCGACGCGAACGCCGCGCCGCAAGCGAGGCTCACCCTCGGCTACGGCGCGCTCGGGGGGGCGGCCACGGCCTCCGTCCAGCTCCTCGCCGGGCAGGAGGTCCACGTCACCCGGACCGTGCCAGGCAGCAGCGATGTCGACACCGCGAGCGACGACGGCCGCGGCCACGCGATGGGGACCCGTTCACTGGGCGGCGGCACGGTGGTCCGGACCAACACCGCCGGCTCGGTGAGTGTCCTGGACGCTCAGGCGACCGCGACGGCGATGGCCGAGCGCAGTGCGTTTGGCGCCACCTTGAACGCGACGCTCGCCTCGGCCGACGCGCCGCTCGTCCGGGCCCGGCGGACCGTCACCGTCGCCGGGCTAGGCGAGGCATTGGACGGGTTGTGGCTTGTCAGGTCGGTGCGGCACACGATCACCCCCGGAGGTCACTCGCAGGCGCTTGGCCTGGTCCGCAACGCACTCGGTGACCCGGCCGCCAGCGGCGCCGGTGGCCTAGCCGGTGCGGTCAGCGCTGCTGTGGGGGTGTCGCTGTGAGTCCTGTCGAGATCTCCGATCTGAACGTCCCGGCGACCGCCAGCGATCCGACCCGCTACGGCGGCCTGTTCGCCGGCACCGTGACCGACAACAACGACCCCGACGCCAAGTGCCGCCTCAAGGCGTCGGTCCCCGAGGTCCTCGCCGACGGCGACACCGGCTGGTGCGTCCCGGCCCTCCCATACACCGGTGACGGGGCAGGGTTCGCCGCCGTGCCGCCGGTCGGCACCCAGGTGTGGGTGCAGTGGCCGCGCGGGGACCTCTCCGCACCGCCGGTCTGGTCGGGCGGGACCTACAGCTCCGGCGGTGCGGTCCAGGGTGCCGGCCCGAACACCGTCATCCTCCTCACCCCCGGCGGACACCGACTGGAGCTCGACGACGACGGGACGGCACTCACCATCACCTGCTCGCAGGGGCCGGTCATCACCCTGGACTCCACGGGCGTGAGCATCGACAACGGCCACGGAGCCAAGATCCTCATGCAGGGAGCCAAGGTCGACCTCAACAACGGCGCGCTGGTGGTGCAGTGATGCCTGGCTACCTGCTGACCACCGCGACCCAGGCGACCTGCCCGCACGGCGCTCCGGTGAGCTTCATCTCGACCCAGTCCCGGGTGTTGGCCGACAACGCGCCGGTCCTGCTCGCCTCGGACCAGGCGACCATCGCCGGGTGCCCGTTCGTGGTGGGCACGGTCGCCAGCCCCTGCCTCACCATTCGGTGGCTGGCCCCAGCCACGCGGGTCATGGTCACCCAGACACCCGTCCTGCTCAGCACGAGCATCGGCCTGTGCCTCAACCCGGCCGCCGCCCCGCAGGGCCCGGCCCAGTTGTCCTCCTACCAGCAGAAGGTGCAGGGCACATGACGACCGCCCGGTACCCGATCCAGCCGTGGCAGCTTGGTGGCAGCCGTCGGTTGGCCACCCGTATGCCGCTCGAGCACCTCGACGACATGGTCCGGCTCGTCCTGCTCACCGGTCCGAACGAGCGGCTGCACCGTCCCGGCTTCGGCGCCGGTCTCGGCGCGTCGACCCTCTTCCAGCCGCTGTCGGCCGACCTGGCCGGCACCGTCCGGGCCCGCGCGCGGGGCAGCCTCACCGCGGCCCTCGGCGACCGGCTCGACGTCCTCGACGTCACCGTGACCATCGCCGACTCGACCCTCTCGGCGGAGGTCGTCTACCGGCCCAAGCCCGCAGGTGAGACCCGCCGAGTCACCCTCACCCTCCCGGCGGCGGCACTGTGACTACGGCATACGACGCGTGGACGCTCCCCGAAGAACCGGAGGCCGATGCAGTCCTGCGGCCCAAAGCCCTCTTCGCCGGCGGGTCGGTCATCGGCCTCCGCGCGGCCGGCTGCACGTCCTCCGGCCTCACCCGAACGGTGTCGATATGGCTGTATGCCGACCCGCAGTCCGGGCTCGTCGCGCCAGCACTGTGGACCTTCCAGGGCTCGCCCCAAGTCGACGTCGTGGGGCCGGGAACGATCGTCTCGGCCGGCACTGACATCGACGGCAACCCGGTCCCGGCACACCTCGACCTGCCCATCCACGCGGTCGGCGCGGCGCTGCCCGGCCAAGCGCCCTATCGGCTCGGCATCGACCCGGTCGCCCTGGCCGGGCTCGGTCTTAGCCTCGATCCCCTGCGCCGCTACCTGCCGGTTCGGCTCCGGCCGGAGTGCGGCGACGTCCCCGACTGCATCTCGGTCCCGCTCACGCCGTCGCCGCTCACCCCGCCCGACTACGACACGCTGGCCCGCGACTACACCGGATTGCGCGCGATGCTCATCGAGCGCCTCGGTGTGCTCCAACCGGCATACGACCCTTCCCCAGCCGACCACACGATCACCCTCGTCGAGCTCATGGCCCACCTCGGCGACCTGCTCGCCTATCGGCAGGACCGGGTCGCGACCGAGACCTGGCTGGGCACCGCCCGCCGACGGGCGTCGGTGACCCGGCACGCGCGGCTCGTCGACTTCGCCGTACCGCCGGCGATCAGCGCGTCGACGGTCATCCAGCTGCACGTCGCCCACCCCAACCTCACCGCCACCGACGCGATCTTCACGGCCCAGCCGGGCGACCTTGCCACCGATGCGGCGGCCAACCCCGACGTCGAGCCGGGCGCAGCGTGCTTCACCGTTGAGCTGGAGGCTCCGCAGCAGGTCTTCGCCTCCCACGGTGAGATTGCCCTGCACGACTGGGGCGAGGTCGACGCCGTACTTCCCGCGGGAGCGACGAGCGCCGTGCTCGTCCGGCCGCCGGCCTCCGACGCGACGGCTCTGCCGAACTGGCTCGCGCCCGGTGCTCTGCTCGCCTTCGAAGTCGTCGACCCCGGACCGGCGGGGCAGCAGGCCACGTGGGCGACGCGGGGTCGGCCCTGGCCGCCCGACGACGGCACCGGCGGCCAAACCCGGATGCCGCTCGCCAGCCATCCCGCGCAGGTCGTCCGGCTCACCCACGTCGTCGCGATGACCGATCCGCTCGCGCCGCCCCTGCCCCTCGTCCGCGTGTTCTGGGACGCCGCCGAGGCGCTGACCGCTCCGGTACCGGTGTCGGTGACAACCGGTGCCGGAAGCCCGCGGGTCGGGGTCGCCCGACTCGGGCTCGTCGCCGCACACCACGGCCTGCCGGTCGACGGCCCGCACGCCGTCACCGCCTACGACCCGCTCACCGGTGACGTCCCCGATCCAGCAGTCACCGAGGTCAGCGACTACTGGCTTGCCCGGGCCGCCACCGCAGGCCTGTCCTGCGCACCGGGCGGACGCCCTTGGCAGGTCCGCACCCGCATCGGCCTGCCGAGCGGGGTGCCTGTCGAGGCGTTCCGCGTGACGAACCTGCTCCGGGCTCCTTCGGACGGATTCGCCGTCGTCGTCGACCTCGACGATGACGACCCGCCGCGACTGCGGTTCCGGACCGGGGCCCTCGGACTCGTCCCGCCCGCTGACAGCAAGGTCACCGTCCGCTACCAGGTCGGGTCGGGCCCCGCGGGTGACATCGCCGCGAACACGCTCACCCGGCTCATGCGCACGACGACCCCGCTCGGCCAGCCCATCGTCTGGCGCGGCGCCAGCGCCGGCGTGACCGCCCGGAACGTCACGCCCGGCACCGGCGGCGAGGAGGCAATGGCCCTCGACGTCGTCCGGCGCGATGGCCCGCAGGCGTATGCCGCCGTGGCTCGGCGAGCCGTCCTCGTGAGCGACCTTCCGCCCTTCGCGCTCGCCGTAGCGGGGGTTGAGCGGGCCGCCGCACACCGCGATTGGTCCGGGTCGTGGCCGGTGGGGGTGGTCGCAGTCGAGACGACGACGGACCGGGCCGACCCCCAGATTGATGCCGCTGTCGGGCAGGTGATGGAGGCGGTTCGGATGGCCGGGACCGAGGTGGTCACCCTGCCCGCGACACCGGTCGGCCTGCTCATCGCCCTCACTGTCTGCCTCACGCCGACAACCGAGTCGGCCCTGGCGCGGTTGCGCATCCTCGGCGTCCTGCGACCCGGCCACACCGGAGCCGTCTTCTCGCCCGCCACGCACACGCTCGGCTCGGCCGTCTACACCTCGACCATCGTCGCGGCCGTCGCGGCCCTGCCCGGCGTCGACGCCGTCCGGGTCACCGAGGCCCGGCGGCTCTCCGACCCGCCCGGCGGCCACGACAGCGTCCTGCGCATGGCGCCGGACGAGATCGCCGTCTGCGACGACGACGCCGCCGCGCCGGAGCGGGGCCGCATCGAGCTGACCATCGAGGGTGGCCGATGAACCTGCCCCAACCCCGCGATCTCGTGCCCCGCCCCGACCCGGCGTCGGGTCAGACCCGGCTGCGCCGACGCCTCGCCGATCGGTTCGACTTTCGCGATGCGCTCCTGGCATCCCTCGCCGAGGTCACCGAGCCCGGAGGCGGGACCCTCGGTGGGCGGCTCGACGTCGCCGGCGACCCGATCGTCCTGCTCGTCGCCGAGTTGTGGTCCCGCGTCGCAGACTCGGTCGCGGCATACACCGAACTCGCCGCCGGCGAGCGCTACCTCGGCACGGCCCAGGATTGGACCGACCTGCGGCGCACGACCGATCTGCTCGGCCACCGGCCCACCCAGCGGGTGGCGGCCCACGGCTGGATCCGGTGCACGACCGACGTGGGGGCCAGCCCCCTCATGCCGGCCGGGACCCGCGTCCAGGCTCCGGGTACGGCGCGCCGGCCCGCGCAGGCCTTCGAGGTCGTGGCGGACACCCAGTTGCGGGCCGACTGGGCCGACCTGACGATCACCGCGGTGCCGCAGCCGGCCAGCCCGCCTGCGGCGTCGCTGCGCTTGCTCAATGACCCCGGCTGGCGGCCGTCGGACCGGCTGCTGCTCGTTGCCGAGAAGCCGAGTGTCTTCGTCCCCGAGCCCACCGACTGGTGGGACTGGCTCGCGTGGTTCTACCGCTACTACTACGGCGTCGCGGCGACCCGCTCGGTCGTCGGGACGGTTAGCGTAACCAAGCGGGCCGACGACCTCGGCGCGTTCCTCTTCACGATGGACCGCTCGCTGTCCGGGCTGCTGGCGGCGACCACGGGGACAACGTATGCCGCGTACCGGGTCCGCGCGAACCTCCAGATCGCACGCCGGCTGGAGAAGCTGTCCTTCGTCACCGGGACGACGGCCTCGACCGCCGATGTGACGTACCCCGGGGAGGCGGCGGCGATCCAGGCCAGCCAGCTGCTCGTCGTCGACGCGTCGGCGGCCTCGCCCGGCCTCGGCATCGTCGTGTGGAACGGGTCCGGTGCCCTTGTGACGACAGTGGCCTCGGTCGGTTCGCTCGACTGGTCCGTCGCGCCCGGCACCAAGCACCGGGTCGGCGTCCTAACCCTTGCCGACGCACTGCCCCCCGCGCTGCAGACGAGCGACATCGACATGGCCCTCGTCGACGACCGGGTCCTCGCCCAGCACTACAAGCTGCCGCCGCTTCTCCACGGCGCCACAAGCTGCGTGT
>Ga0209051_1001784_pt1 | contig 17085 bp, 12 predicted proteins | sample AraplaCvi_mMS_r2_2_FD_184286 | JGI IMG/M metagenome (GOLD analysis project Ga0209051, IMG submission 184286) | Arabidopsis root microbial communities from North Carolina, USA - plate scrape MF_Cvi_mMS_r2 (SPAdes) (version 2) | ecosystem: Host-associated > Plants > Roots > Endosphere | place...
ACGTGGCCGTGACGGCCGCGCCAGCCGTCCGCGCCCGGTTCCGCTGAGCCCGGCGCCCCCGTTCACCGCAGCCACCGCGCGTCGTCCCTGACGGCCGCGCGCGTGCGCTCGCCGCCGTCGTCGTCGTCGCGCGCAGTGCGGCGGACTCGGTGTGCCTGCGCGCGCGCCATCGAGCGAGCCCATGAGCAAGAAGACCTTGGCCGTCATCGTGCTGGCGCTGGCGTGTTCACGCGCCGCCGCCGTCGACGCCGCCGCCGTGCCGCCCGCGACGGCAGAGGCGGAGGCGGCCGCGGAAGGGCCGGTCAAGGCAGGCGGCATCGTGACCATCGTCGGCGCCCGGCCGACGTCGCTGCCCACGGAGATCCCGACCACGATGGAGGGCCTCACGGGCGAGGAGATCGCGACCCGGGTCAACGCGACCGACAGCGAGGACGCGTTGAAGTATTTCCCGAGCCTGCTGGTGCGCAAGCGCTACATCGGCGACTACAACCACGCGGTGCTCTCCAGCCGCGCCTCGGGCACCGGCAACAGCGCGCGCTCCGCGGTCTATGCCGACGGCATCCTGCTCTCCAACTTCCTCGGCAACGGCGTCAACGGCCTCACCTTCGCGCCGCGCTGGGGCCTGGTGACGCCGGAGGAGATCGAGCGCGTCGACGTGATGTACGGGCCGTTCTCGGCGGCCTACCCGGGCAACTCGGTGGGCGCGGTCGTCGACTACGTGACGCGCATGCCGACCGCCTTCGAGGCGCACGCGCGCGTGGCCTTCCAGAGCCAGCCCTTCGACCTCGACCGCACGCACGCGACCTACGACGCCCGGGAGACCAGCGCCAGCGTCGGCGACCGCGCGGGCGCTCTCGCGTGGTGGATCGACGCGCAGCGCACGGACAGCGAGAGCCAGCCGCTCACCTTCGCGACGCGGCTGGCGAAGTCGGGCGCGCCGGGCGGGGAGGGCGTGCCGGTGACGGGCGCGGTGCCCGCGCTGAACCCGACGGACCAGCCCTGGTACCTGCTCGGCACGCAGACGCAGTACCACACGCGGCAGGATCACCTGAAGATCAAGCTCGCCTACGAGCTCACGCCCACGCTGCGCGCGAGCTACCTCTACGGCCTGTGGCGCAACGCCACCGCCGGCAATTCGGCCTCGTGGCTGCGCGACGCGGACGGGCGGCCGGTGTATGGCGGCCCGGTGGTGATCGACGGCCTGTCGTTCAGCGGCTCGCAGGCCCTCTCCGGCGGCGACTTCTTCGCCACGCGCGAGCGCCTGCAGCACGACATGCACGGCCTCTCGCTGAAGAGCCACGCGCAGGGCGAGTGGGACGGCGAGCTCGCCGCCAGCCTCTACCGCTACCAGCGCGACGACAAGCGCCAGAACGCTGCGTCCAACCCGCTGCCGGACGCGCTCGCGGGCGGCGCGGGCACGCTGGCCGACGGCTCGGGCACGGGCTGGGACACGCTCGCGCTGCGGGGGACGTGGCGCCCGTCCGGGGTGGGCGGCCGGCACGTCGTCGAGGCCGGCCTGCAGCAGGAGCGCTACCAGCTGCGCTACGTCACGTCGACGATCGCGGGCGACTGGCTCGCCGATGGCCCCGGCGCGCTGGCGAGCCGGGTCGCGGGCCGCACGCGGCTGCAGAGCGTGTACGTGCAGGACGCGTGGCAGCTGTCGGCGGCCTGGAAGGCCGTGCTGGGCGGCCGCGAGGAGCACTGGAGCGCCTACGGCGGCACGACCGCGTTCTCGGCGACGAGCGCGACCCGCTTCCCGTCACGCACGCAGAACTGGTTCTCGCCCAAGGCGGCGCTGTCGTGGCAGGCCGCGCCGGCGACGGTGCTCAAGGCCTCGGTGGGCCGCGCGATCCGCATGCCCACGGTGAGCGAGCTCTACGGCGCGACCTCGAGCACGGATTCGCAGTTCATCAACGATCCGGATCTCGCGCCGGAGCAGTCCTGGACGGGCGAGCTGAGCGCCGAGCACGAGTTCGACCGCGCGACGGGACGCCTGACGCTGTTCGGCGAGAGCACGCGCGAGGCGCTCTACTCGCAGACGACCTTCGACGCGGACGCCGACAAGAACATCACGCGCGTGCAGAACGTCGGCCGCATCGCCACGCTGGGCGTCGAGGCGGCCTTCGATGCGCAGGACTGGCCCGCCGAAGGGCTGGACCTGTCGGGCAGCGTCACCTGGGCCGACTCCGAGATCCGGCAGGACGCGGGCTTCGTCGGCTCACCCGGCGACACGATCGGAAAGCGCCAGCCCAACATCCCGCGCTGGCGCGCGACGGCGCTCGCCAGCTACCGCTTCGATCCGCGCTGGACCGGCACGGTCGCCGCGCGCTACAGCGGACGCCAGTTCCGCACCCTGAACAACGCCGACGTGAACGGCTTCGCCTACCAGGGCGCCAGCGAGTACTTCACGGTCGACGTGCGCGCGGTCTGGCGGGCCTCGCGGCACTGGACGGCGTCCTTCGGCATCGACAACGCCAACGACGACCGGTATTGGAACTTCCACCCGTATCCGCAACGCCTCTATTCGGCGGAACTCAGGTACGACCTTTGAGCCGGCAGCGGTCTTTCGTCTGCAATTGATATTGCAATTCGATCGGATGCGGCTAATTCAATTCAGCAAGGCGAAAGGCGGCGCAATTCGAATTGGAAAGTTGACCTGAATCAAGAGAGTTGGCAAGCCATCGTCTCACGATGCGTCTGCCTCGCGGCGATCCGCAGTCATCCTGGTGCCACGCGATGAAATCGCCTGCTGTGCACCTCCGATCCGGACGCGGGCGCGAGGGGAATCGGCATTGCTGAATTGCAATTGCCGATGGAATACACGGACCCTCCAGGAGACTAAATTGGCAAGGCATTTCGGATTGGCGCCAATTGCGGCGCTGTGTGCGATCGGATTCGCGTCGCTGGACGCATCGGCGGGCGTGAGCCAGAGCGGCGAGCAGAAGGACATGCTGCGCGTCGGTCACACCGACCTCCAGGGCCGCGCGGCCTACCAGCCCAACGTGATCCAGTACCCCGACGGGCGCTGGATCGAATTCGTCGGCACGCTGGGCGGCGAGGCGCCCAACCCGCTCAATGGCAACGTCGTGGAACAGAGCGGCACGATGATCATCGACGTCACCAACCCCGCCAAGCCCGTGGAGAAGTTCCACCTCCCGGGCGTGGACGGCGGCTACCAGGAACAGATGGCGCGCATGTGCCTGGGCGACGTGCTGCCGCACGGGCTGCCCGGCCACGTCTACCTGATGCGCAACGTGCAGGGCAGCGGCGACCAGGCCGGCTACCAGGTCTTCGACGTCACCAACGTCACGGCGCCGGTGCTGGTGGGCGCCGTCACGGGCCTGCGCAGCACGCACAAGCTCTACTGGGAGTGCAAGACCGGCATCGTGTACGCGCCGGGCAGCCTGGGGCCGTCCTATGGCAAGCCGCTCTGGAGGACGTCGCAGGCCATGCTGATCTACGACTGGAGCGACCCGACCAAGCCGCGGTACCTGCGCACCTATGGTCCGCCGGGGGCGCAGCCGAGCGGCACGGGCACCCCGCCCAACTCGCTGCACGGCGCGATCTCCGCGCACGAGCACCCGAACGCGACCGGCATGCTCGCGCGCGGCGCAGGCCCGGGCGACGTCATCGGCAACCGCGTGTACGCGGCCTGGGGCGTCGGCTCCGACGGCATCGTGCAGTCGCTCGACCGCAACAAGCTGCTGCCGCCGCCGTGGGGCTCGTTCAAGGGCGACCCGGACAATCCGTCCGAGGCCGACCTGCTCGCGGCCCAGGCGGGCCAGCTCTACCTCGAGGGCGACCAGGGCGGCCACACCAGCATGCCGGTGTTCGGCGTCAAGCCGAAGAGCTTCAGCGACTACCCGACGATGAACACGCGGGACATCATCATCAGCACGTCCGAGGCGACCGCCGACAAGTGCCAGGAGACGCCGCACCCGGCCCAGATCCTGGACTTCACCATCGAGAGCTCGGGCAAGTCGCCGCCGGGATGGCGCGTCGAGAAATTCAAGTGGCAGGGCCCGCAGTCGCTGTCGCAGCTGTGGGTCGATCCCCACCGCGGCGAGCAGTTCCCGCGCGGCGACTACTGCACGCGCGGCGCGCGCTTCGGCTCGCACGCCTCGGAGGAGAACTTCTACAACCCGTACTACGGCCGCCTGACCTTCATCACGTACTTCACGGGCGGCATCCGGGTGTGGGACATCCGTGAACCGTACGCGCCCGTCGAGGTGGCCTACTACGTGGGCGAGGCCGACCAGTACACGACCTCCGAGGGCTACATGACCAACAACGACGAGGTCGACAACCGCGGCTACGTCTACACCGTGGACCGCACCGGCTCCGGCAACGACATCCTGGAGTTGACCGGCAAGGCCAAGCGCATCGGGCTGGGCCAGGACTGACGCGAGGAGAAGAGGGAAGGGGACTGGCCACGGCCTGTCCCCGTGTTTCCTCCCGGAGGCGCCCTACTCGAACTTGTCGAGGACGGCCCCGAAGCTCGCGCTGGCCGCGTTCTTCGCGAACTTGGCCAGCACCCCGCGCGTGTAGCGCGGCGCGGGCTGCTTCCAGGCGGCGCGGCGCTGCGCGAGCGTCGCGTCGTCCACGTTCAGCTGCAGCAGCAGGCGGTGCGCGTCGATGGTGATGGAGTCGCCCTCGTGCACCAGCGCGATCGCGCCGCCCTCGTAGGCCTCGGGCGCCACGTGGCCGACCACCATGCCCCAGGTGCCGCCGGAGAAGCGGCCGTCGGTGATCAGGCCGACGGACTCGCCCAGGCCCTGGCCGATGAGCGCGCCGGTGGGCGCGAGCATCTCCGGCATGCCGGGGCCGCCCTTCGGGCCCAGGTAGCGCAGCACCATCACGTCGCCGGCCTTGATCCGCTCGGCCATGATGGCGGCCAGCGCGGACTGCTCGTCGTCGAAGACGCGCGCCGGGCCGGTGATGACCGGGTTCTTGAGGCCGGTGATCTTGGCCACGCAGCCGTCCTCGGCCAGGTTGCCGCGCAGGATCGCCAGGTGGCCGTCGGGGTACATCGCGCGGGAGATCGGGCGGATGACGTCCTGGTCGGCGCGCGGCTCGGCGGGCACGTCGGCCAGCGTCTCGGCGATGGTCCGGCCGGTGATGGTCATGCAGTCGCCGTGCAGCAGGCCGGCCTGCAGCAGGATCTTCATGACCTGCGGGATCCCGCCGGCGCGGTGCAGGTCGATCGCCAGGTACTTGCCGCTGGGCTTCAGGTCGCACAGCACGGGCGTGCGCTTGCGCACGCGCTCGAAGTCGTCGATGGACCACTCGACGCCCGCGGCGTGGGCGATGGCGAGGAAGTGCAGCACCGCGTTGGTGGACCCGCCGGTGGCCATGATGACCGCGACCGCGTTCTCGATCGCCTGCTTCGTGACGATGTCGCGCGGCTTGCGGTCGGCCTTCACCGCGTCGACCAGCACGCGCGCGGACTCGCGCGTGTTCTCGATCTTCTCGCCCTCGACGTTGGCCATCGTGGACGAGTACGGCAGCGACATGCCCAGCGCCTCGAACGACGACGACATGGTGTTGGCCGTGTACATGCCGCCGCAGGAGCCGGGGCCGGGGATGGCGCGGCGCTCGATCTGGCAGAAGTCCTCCTCGCTCATCTTGCCGGCGCTGAACTGGCCGACCGCCTCGAAGACGCTGACGATGTTGAGGTCCTGGCCCTTGTAGTGGCCGGGCATGATGGTGCCGCCGTAGACGTAGATGGCCGGCACGTTGGCCCGCAGCATGCCCATCATGCCGCCGGGCATGTTCTTGTCGCAGCCGCCGACGACGAGCACGCCGTCCATCCACTGGCCGCCCACGCAGGTCTCGACGCAGTCGGCGATGACCTCGCGCGAGACCAGGCTGTACTTCATGCCCTCGGTGCCCATCGCCATGCCGTCGGAGATGGTGGGCGTGCCGAAGAGCTGCGCGTTGGCGCCCGCGGCCTCGAGCGCGTCGACCGCGGCGTCGGCGAGCGGCTGCAGCCCCGAATTGCACGGCGTGATGGTGGAGTGGCCGTTGGCCACGCCGATCATCGGCTTGCCGAAGTCCTGCTCCTCGTAGCCCATCGCGTAGTACATCGAGCGGTTGGGCGCGCGCGCGACGCCCTCGGTGATGTTCTTCGAGCGGCGGTTGGCGGACATGATTCGTGTCTCCTGGGAGGAAAATCGGCGCGGGCAGTATCCGGCGCGCCCGAATGCGTGTCCAATAGATTCATCCCGCCCGATTGATACGCCGCACGGATCGATGACCGACGCCAAGTTCGACCTCCGCCAGCTTCGCCAGTTCACCATGCTGGCCGAGGAGTGCCACTTCGGCCGCGCCGCGGCGCGGCTCGCCATGACGCAGCCGCCGTTGACCCAGGCCATCCAGCGCCTCGAGGCGGCGCTCGGCGCGCGCCTGTTCGAGCGCACCCAGCGCCGCGTCGCGCTCAGCCCGGCCGGCGCCGCGCTGCTGCCGCTCGCGCGCCGGCTGCTGGCCGACGCCGACGCGATCGCGCCCACGGTGCGCGCGGCCGCCGCGGGGCTCGCGGGGCAACTGCGGCTGGCCTTCGTCTCCAGCGTCACCTACGGCCCGTTGCCGGGCTGGCTGAGCGGGTTCCGAGCGCGCTATCCCGAGGTCGCGCTGACCCTGCGCGAGGCGACGCTCGACGTGCAGCTCGAGCTCTTCGCCGGGGGCGAGATCGACGCCGGCTTCGTCCTGCACGCGCCGGGCGCGGTGCCGCCGGGCTTCGAGCACCTGCGCGTGATCGCCGAGCCGCTGCTGATGGCGCTGCCGGCCGGGCACCCGGCACCGGCGCGCCTGCGCTGGCGCGACGTGGCCGCCGAGCCGCTCGTCATCTTCCCGCGCCAGATCGCGCCCTCGCTCTACGACGCCGTGGCGGATGCCTACCGCGCCGGCGGCCAGCCGCTGCGCGTGGCGCAGCAGGCCATCCAGATGCAGACCATCGTCAACCTGGTCTCGGGCGGCATGGGCGTGGCCTGGGTGCCGGAGTCGCTCACGCCGCTGCGGCGCGACGGCGTTCGCTACGCGCGCGTCGCCAACCAGCCCGGCGGGCCGCTGCGCTGCGAGACCAGCCTGGTGTGGCGCGCCGGGGCCGCGCCGGTCGTCGAGCGCTTCGTCGCCCACGTGCGCCAGGGGGGCCGCGCGCGTGCGCGCTGACATCGCGGCGCCAGGCGCGTGCGGGAACCTCCGCGCCTCGGCGACAATCGCGGGCTGAATCCCCGGAGCTCGTCCCCGATGCTGGTGCACCCGCAGTTCAATCCCGTCGCGATCTCGCTCGGCCCGTTGTCGATCCATTGGTACGGACTGACCTACATGGCCGCGTTCGGCCTGTTCATCTGGCTGGCCGGGCGGCGCGCCGCGCTGCCCTGGTTCGCGCAGGCGGGCTGGGTGCGGCGCGACGTCGAAGACCTGCTCTTCTACGGCGTCCTCGGCGTGGTGCTCGGCGGCAGGCTCGGCTATGTGCTGTTCTACAAGCCCGAGTACTACCTGCACCACCTGGGCGAGGTGGTGGCGGTCTGGAAGGGCGGCATGGCCTTCCACGGCGGCCTGCTGGGCGTGCTGGCGGCCATGGCCCTGTTCGCCTGGGTGCGCAAGCGGCCGTTCTTCCAGGTGACCGACCTCGTCGCGCCCTGCGTCCCGCTCGGCCTCGCGTGCGGACGCATCGGCAACTTCATCAACGGCGAGCTGTGGGGGCGGCCGGCCGACCCCTCGCTGCCCTGGGCGATGATCTTCCCGCAGGCGGGCGACAACCCGCCGATCCCGCGCCACCCCTCCCAGATCTACCAGTTCCTCGGCGAGGGCCTGCTGCTGTTCGTGATCATGTGGCTGTATGCGCGCAAGGAGCGCGGGCGTGGCCAGGTCTCCGGGCTCTTCCTGATCGGCTACGGCGTGCTGCGAACGGTCGCCGAGCACTTCCGCCAGCCCGACGATTTCCTCGGCCTGCTGTTCCTCGGCATGAGCATGGGGCAGTGGCTCAGTGCGCCGATGATCCTCGCCGGCATCGGCCTGTACGCGTGGGGCGCGCGCCAGCCGCGCGGCGCCGCCGCCGCGGCCGCCTGACGCACTCCGGGATAATCGCCGCATGCGCCAGATCTTCCTCGATACCGAGACCACGGGCCTGAGCCCCGAGAACGGCGACCGCGTCATCGAGCTCGGTTGCATCGAGATGGAGAACCGCCGCCTCACCGGCCGCCACCTCCATGTCTACCTGAACCCCGAGCGGAAGAACTCCGAAGATGCCGTCAAGGTGCACGGCCTGACCGACGAGTTCCTCGCCGACAAGCCGCTGTTCGCGAGCGTCGCCGACGAGTTCATCGAGTTCATCTCGGGCGCCGAGATCATCATCCACAACGCGGCGTTCGACGTCGGCTTCCTGAACGAGGAACTGCGCCGCGCCGGCAGGCCGCACTTCAGCGCGCACGTCGGCGGCGTCACCGACACGCTGGTCATGGCGCGCGACCAGTTCCCCGGCAAGTCCAACTCGCTCGACGCGCTGTGCAAGCGCCTCGAGGTCGACAACACCAACCGCACGCTGCACGGCGCGCTGCTCGACGCGGGCCTGCTCGCCGAGGTCTACATCCGCCTCACCCGCGGCCAGGACTCGCTCGTGATGGAACTCGCCGAGGAGTCCGCCGCCGGCGGCGGCGAGGGCGGGCCCGTCGACCTCACGATCTTCGTGCTGCCCGTGCTCGACCCGACCGAGGACGAGGCCGCCGCCCACGATCGCGTGTTGGGCGAGATCGACAAGGCGAGCGGCGGCAAGACGATTTGGCGTGCACTCGCCGCCGAAAGCATGGCATAATCCATGGCTTGCCCGGGCACGGGCATCCCGAGATATCGGGTGGTTAGCTCAGCGGTAGAGCACTGCCTTCACACGGCAGGGGTCACAGGTTCAATCCCTGTACCACCCACCAACTTTTTGTTGAGAATCAAGGACTTGGAGCTTCGGCCCAAGTCCTTTTTTCTTGGGCGTCCTGAAGCTGTCCTGAACGCACCTCGGCCAGGGGCTGAGATGGGAATCCAGCCGGAGGCGCAACCTGCCCGAATGTAGAGGCGGTCGCTGTTGCGAGAGACCTCTGGCGCCCGGTTCAGAGGGGCAGCAACTGATGCTCTATCACCTCCTTGGCGACGCGGCGTCCCAGCTCGACGCCTGCTTCGCCCGAGCGGCGATAGTGCATACCGCCGTAGATGCGCGCGTTGACGACCTCGGTCACATAGTCCGTCAGCCGGTCGTAGCGTCGCACCGCGCCCGGGGCGGTGCTGCTCGTCAAGGTGACCGTCGCGATGTCGTTGCTTCCGAGAAGCTCCAACACCCGTGCCGCGCTGCCCTGGACTGCGCAGTGGGCGCAAGGGTATTCAGGGTGCATGGGCGTTGGCAGGAACGGCTCCCAGGTCGCGTCTCGCCTGGTAGCGTCGTTGCCATCCCGGTCGCCATTGCGGATCGCGGTGATCGGGCGCCAGAAGCCGTAGGCGTACTTGGCGTCGAAGACTGCGATCGCGGCATCCGACGTCGCCATCGACACCAGCGCGAGCAGCCGTGCGTGGCTGATCAGGTCCAGGTGCCGGCTGGCGGCCACTTGCTGGGCCAACGGGCTGTAGGTGGCGGGGCCGACGATCTCCCAGAAGCTGGCAATCTGGCTCTGCTCCAAGCTGCGTTCCGAGTTCTTCTTCGCGCCGAGTCGGCGCACCTCGTCGAAGTCCCGCGCCCAATCGTCGCTGGTCAGTGCGTACGGTGGGCCGGGACGAAACTGGGAGCCCTCGGCCAGCGCGAACGGCTTCACGAGCCCCCACTGGGAGGCGACAGGCAATGTGGTCGGGACGTATGCACCCGGTGTCGTGGCCGGTCGGTAGTCGTCCAGCCGATCGCTGCCGTCGCTTTGGCGCTCGGCCAGCAGTGCGGCCGCCGCCCGGGCGCCGATCGCGTCGCCGTCGCGCTTTGCCTCGTCGTCGCGCTCGGCGGCTAGATAGGCCTGCAGGACATCGGCAAACGACGCTGCCTGGGTCGGGCACAGTCTCACCAGCACGTCGTGCGCCGCCTTGGCGGCGGCCACCTGCGCCGATGCCTCGGGCGATGCAGGCAAGCGGGCCAGATAGGGTCTGTAGCGCGGCGTGATCGCGTTGAGGGCCTCGAACATTGCCAGGTCGACGATGGTCACGGTGCGCCCTTGCGCCACCGGCGATTGATGAGCCGCGTAGACCGCTGCGACGGCACGGTCATGCCAGTCGTCGACGACGTCCGCTCGAGCAGGGGTCACAAAGCCGGTAGTCACCAGGGCCAGCCATCGAATGGTCGGTAGCCAGCCTCGAACGGGATTCACCATTGCGATCCTTTTGTGTATGAGAAGGGCTTGGAGACTGTCGTGCCCCCCTGGCAGCTACCGCGTCTGCGAGGATAGCAACGAAGAGAACGCCGCGGCGACGCACGGGCCTGGGTGGAATACGATGCGCCGATCCACGATCCTCTCGCCTTGCACGTGAACACGATGCGCACCTCGACGAGGAAAGAACTGTGAACGAATCCGCCGCCTCGCTGCGCTGGCTGCTCGACGAACTGGGGGAGCCATTGGCCCGTGCGTGGGTGGAAACGCGGGATCGCATGCGCGCGCCCACAGGGCAGACCATCGTCGCCACGACCGACTGGATCGCCGATCCCTGGATCGTGAAGGGCGTCGAGCCTGCGGGCCTGATCGCGGCGGCCGCGCCACGGTACGAGCCGCCCGACGACGTCGACGCCTGGCCGCACTTCGGGGTCGCGGCGACGCTGTCGGCGCTGGCCTTGCCCGCCACGCCGACGCGCCATGGCGGCCTGAGCGAGATCCTGGCGGCGACGCCGGCCGGCGGCGACGACGGCGAGACGGCCATGCGCGAGTTCCTCGCTTCGCAGGAGCGCATCGCCGCGCACGGCGACGAGGCGATGATCCTTGGTGACCAGGTCCGCGCCTGGATCCTCGCGGCGATCGGATCGCTGTTGCGGGGGCTGGTGTTCGCGCCACCCGGGACGGACGAGGCGCTCGTCGCCCAGCAGGCGGTGGCGCGTGTCGACGCGCCGCTGCGCCTGGCCCTGCCTCGACACTGGGTGCTGTCCGACCGCTTCGGCGACCGACGTCTCGAACTGCTGTTGAACCTGACCGTGGAGGCCGATGGCAGCTTCACGCCGATCGACCCGGCAGACCTGCGCGTGGGTCAGGGCCTGCCGTGGCAGCAGGCCTGGCGCTGGCTGAGCATGGACGTGGCGCCCGGCCTCGTGCTCGAGGGCGTGCGGCTGGCAGCGCGCTTGCTGCGCAATCCCGGCCTCCGGCGCGGGCTCGGGGAGGCGCTGGCCGCGGGCGAACCGCCGTCGCGCCTGCTGGCGACCGGCGTGCTGCGCCGCTGGGTCCTCGCCCTGCGCGCCATGGCCTGGGCCGAGCATGCGCTCGTCCAGGCGTGGGAGGTCGTGCGGCCGCCCGACATCGCCTGCGTCGCGTTCAGCGCCCTCAAGCCGGAGTGGCCGCGCCGCCTGCTCGCCATCAGCCATCGCTCGTTCGAGGCCAAGCCGGCGCTGCGGCGCATGTCCGTGTGGCGCTCGGCGCGCTGCGCCATCGACGCGAGCTACGTGCCCTCGTGGGAGACGAACACCGGCATGATCTGGGGCCTGTTCGCCGCCACGCCGGCGCTCCTGCGCGTGCGCACCGAGGCGTACCAGGCCTCCGTCTGGTGCCGGCGCGAAGGCGAGATGATCGATCACTTCTGCCGCCGCGCCGACTTCGTGGCCGGGCGCCACGTGCTCGACGCCCGGGTCGACCAGCTCGCCGCGCTCGACGCCTGGGAGGCCGTGGCGCGCGGCGCGCCTCGCGCCACCGGTCCGGGGCTGCGTTCCGAGTTTCCGCCGTCGGAGCTCACCGTCTGGAGCCCGCGACCGGCACCGGCGTCCGACTTGTCGGTGATGCGGGCCGCCGGCGCCCTGCGCGTGATGAGCGCCGTGCTTGGGCGTGCCCGGATCGTCGGCCGGGTCGTGGACGCGCTGCGCGGCGACGGCGATTTCCCGGTGATCCCCGCACCGACCAATCATCCCGGCGGCTGGCCGGCCTACGCGGCGATCTTCCGCGCCGTCGACGCGCTGGCCGGCGGCACGCCCGGGGCGCCCGCCGCGCTGCGCTTGCCTGACGAATATGGCGACGACGACGTGGCGCGCGATCGCGCGCTGTGCCAACTCATGCCCGACATGCGCCTTGGCACGCCCGCCCTCGGCGACGCGCTCGTGGCGATCGAATTCCTCCGGAGTGTCTGGCCGGTGATGGTCGACCAGGGCCTCGGGCGGTTCCTGGTGCTGAACCTTCAAGGCCTGTCCCGGGACGACTGGTTGCATGATCCGGCATGGAGCCTGCAACGCGGCCTGGCGGCGCTGCGCGGCCTCCCGGTCCCGCTGTGGTTCCTGCAGAACGGCGACCAGGGCCTGAGCGACTGGAACCTGCCGGGGGATCCGCCGATCCTCACGGAACATGTGGACGCCCAGTTTTCCTGGATGCTGGAGGCCAGTCCGGAGGCGGCGGTCTGGAGAAGGCGCTATCCGGAACACGCCGGGCTCAGCGTTTCGCCGGAGCTGCAGGCGCTGTACGACGCCTGACGCCCCGGGGGCCATGTCGAGGCGCTTTCCACCGGCGTCAGCGTGACGGACGGCCTCGATCTTGTGGCCGTCCGGAGCCAGGCACGGGCTGCTTCGTCGGGGGCAGGTTCCGTTGATTTCCGGCCGGGACATTCCTTCTCCCGGCCCGGCGGTTCAATCGCTCGCCGGTCTGCTTTCCCGGGTGTCCAGTCCGCAGGCGGGGTGATAGTTTTGCGCCCGCCGCCGCGCCCGCCGTCCGCGGCACGCCACTCGATCCCGCACGGCACACCAGGAGCGACAGCATGAAGACCGTTGTGACGCTGCTCTGCACCGCGCTGACCTGCGCGGGCGCCATGGCTGCAGGCTACTCGGAGTCGATGTCGGGCGACCTGTCCGACGACGGACTCGCGCCCACCCCCGTGAAGACCCGGGCGGGCGCGAACACCATCGACGGCGCAGACGGCATGAAGTCGGGCGTGGTCGACCGCGACTACTTCGCGATCAAGGTGCCCAAGGGCCAGGTGCTGAAGTCCATCGTGCTCGATCCGGCGACCAAGGTGGGCGGCCATTTCTCCTTCCTCGGCGTGCAGAAGGGCAAGCAGGTGACGGTCGATCCCGAGGGCAGCAGCGCGGCCGGCCTCCTCGGTTGGACGCACTACGAGACCAACGACGAAGGCAAGGACATCCTGCCGGCGATCTGCAGGGGCGGGAACGGTGCCACGGGCTGCACCCCGCCGCTGAAGGCCGGCGTCTACAGCTTCTGGGCGCAGGAGACTTCGGCCTGCGACTGCCACTACCGCTTCATCTTCACCCTGGCCGCCGCGGCCGCGGAAGATGCAGCGGCGGCAGAGGACGGCGACGCCGCCGCCCGGTGAACGCGCCGCGCGGTCGTCAGGGCTGCGTCACCTTGACGTAGTCGATCTGGAAGGTCGTCGGCAGCTTGGAGTTGTTGGGCAGGCCGGCCACGCCGCGGGCGGTCGTGGTCTGGGTCTGCATGATCAGGAACATCGGGCCGTTGAGGGCCGTGTTGGCGAAGCTGCAGCCCGTCGGGTTGTCGTCGACGACCAGCGTCGTACGCGCCGCGGTCCAGTTCAGCTTGAAGACGTGCCAGTCGTCGTTGATCGGGAAGGAGCACAGATCCGACCAGCCCGAGATGCCCTGGGCGACGACCACATGGCACCAGCCGCGCTTGTCGCACTCGACGACGTCGATCTCGCGATAGCCCGCGGAGCCCTGCGACGGACAGCCCATGAAGGGCTCGTACTCGGAGCCGTTGACGAGGTTGGCCTTCTGGCAGTTGGAGCCGAGCAGCCAGATGGCCGGCCACGTGCTGGTGTCCTGGGGCGGGAACTTCGCCCGGACCTCGACGGTGCCGTAGGTGAAGTTCAGGCTCGTCCACTGGACGTCGCCGGAGGTGTAGGGAAGAAGGCTCGGCTCCGTGACGGCATCGCCGCAGGTCGCGGGCGTCGCCGAGGTCTTGATGTTGAGGCTGCCGCCGGAGACGCTCACTGCATCGGCGGTGTTGCACTCGTTCTCGTCCTGGGCGGCGGGGCCGCGGCGCTGGATGACGCTCCACGCGGATCCGAGAGTGTTGCCGGTGAAGTCGTCGAAGAACACGGTCGTGCCGCCGCCGGCCGCCGTGAAGTTGATGCCGCCGACGTTCGTGTTCTGGATCGCCACGTTGCGGCTGCTCGGGGTGAACGTGACGCCCGAGCGGGTGGGCGTGACCGTGTAGTTGCCCTTGGCCAGGCCCGTGAACGTGTAGTTGCCGGCCCCGTCGGCGGTAGTGCTGCGGTTGGCTGCGCCGCTCAGCGTGACGAGCGTTCCGGCGCCGAGAGACGCCGGGCTCAGGTTGCCGGAAAGCGCGACGCCGCCGCCGCCGGGTCGCACCGTGAACTGCACCAGGACCGACGTGGCCCCCCCGGCGGGGATCGGGCTGAGCATCAGGTTGGCCGTGTAGGTCCCGGCCGCGAGGCCGGCCGCGGACACCTTGACCTGGACGGTGGTCGGGGTGGTGCCCTTGGACGGGGTGGCGGTCAGCCAGGCCTTGTCGCTGGTCGCCGAGAAGCCGATCTTGAGGTTGCGCTTGCCGGACACGCTCAGCGTGGCCGGCGCGGGATCGGCGCCGCCCGCGGCCGCATCGAACGACAGCGTGCCCGGCGAGGCCGCGAGGGGCGCGGCTTGCGCGGCGGCGGCCGCCAGGAGCACGGGCGCGGCGAGCGCGAGCATGGCGCCGCGCACGAAGGCGCGCAGCCTCGGGGCCCGCACGAGTGCGGCGATGGTCCGGACAAAGCCGGTGCCTGGGCGAGATGCGACGAGGGTCATGGTGCCTTCCCCAACGAACTCGCGCTCCGTACGCGAGGTGCCGCAGCATACGCGCGGAAATGCCCCCGGCGTGTCAGCGCGAACCGCATGTTCAAGCACGCGATTCGCAAATGCGCCGATGCGGAGCCGTCGAGACTCGACGATTCGTCCGACGGACGGTCACCCGCCGCGCTCAGGACAGGGCCCTGTCGTGCGCGAGGGCCAGCAGCGCCCGCACCTCCGCGTCGCTCGTCGGCCGGAAATCTTGGTACCACTGCCCGACCGACCCGAACGGCTCGGGCGTCATCGCGCAGACGACCTGATCGGTGCTGCGGCGCAGCATGCTGCAGGTGCCGGCGGCACCGACGGGCACGGCGACGACGATGCGTTCCGGCCCGCGCACGCGCAGCGCCTTGACGGCGGCGGACATGCTCGCCCCCGTGGCCAGGCCGTCGTCGACCAGCACCACGACGCGGCCGCGCACGTCCGGCGCCGCCAGGCCGGGCCGGTAGGCGCGCTCGCGGCGCTCCAGCTCGAGCTCCTCCGCCCGCGTCACGCGGGCGACGACCTCGTCGTCCAGGCCCAGCATCCGCACGACCTCCTCGTTGAGCACGCGCACGCCGCCGGCCGCGATGGCGCCGAACGCGTACTCCTCGTGGCCGGGCACGCCCAGCTTGCGCACGACGAAGGCGTCGAGCGGGGCGTCGAGCGCGCGCGCGACCTCGAATCCGACGGGCACGCCGCCGCGCGGCAGGGCGAGCACCAGCCTGCCGGGTCGAGGCGCCAGGCCGGCGAGCAGCCGGCCGAGCGCCCGGCCGGCCTCGGCGCGATCGGGGAAGGGATCGGCACGCATGGGCATTCCTTGCGGGAGGTGGCCTGGACCGGCAAGCTGCATGCCCCGGCCGGCATGCCTGGCGGCAGTTCCTGCCGGCCGGCGCGGCATCGGCCCTTCAGGGGCTTCGAACGCCGGATCGGTGCCCACGCCTCGGCCGGGGGGCACCCGGCGCGCCGCCGAGGACGCATCACATTCAGCGGGATTGAAGGCGGGGCGGCGGGCGCGCGCCGATACCCGGCCGGAACACGGGTTGCCGCATCTTCCCGCCGGCGTCCCGCGCGCCGGCTGTCACGACGACGACATACGGGAGACGAACATGACGATCATCGACAAGGTCCTCGCGGCGGTCACGCCGAGCGAGTCCGACGCCCAGCGCGCCCGCGCACGCGCCCAGGCCCTGGAACTGGCCCGCCGCAGCCCGTGGCTGGGCACGGTGCTGCGCCACCATGCCGCGGTGGAGGACGCCTTCGCGAACCTGGTGGACGCGGGCGACCTGGCCGCGCGCCGCCACGCGCTGCGCTGGCTGTGCACGCTGCTGACCGCGCATTGCATCGCCGAGGAGGCCGTGCTCTATCCGGCGATGGCGCTCGGCGACCAGAAGCTGCACGCCACGGCCGCGTTCACCGAGCAGAGCGGCACCAAGATCCTCCTGGCCGCGCTGCAGACCATGGATCCGATGAGCGACGACTTCCCCGCCAAGGTGGAACACGTGCGCGACGCGGTGGCGCACCACGTGTACGAGGAGGAATGCCAGTGGTTCCCGGCGCTCGCCCGCTACGGCGACGCGGCGCTGCAGGCCCACCTGGCGGCGCGCTACGCGCAGGAGTTCGAGCGCTACATGGGCCCGGACGACGCACCCTGACCCTCTTTGCTGTTGCCGTCCAGACAGCGGTACAAGCATGGGTATGGTACGCGGGCGTCGCGGCCGGCGTACGATCGCATCCCCGGCGTCGGATTTTCTCCCAGCTCCTGGGCCGAACCTGACGTCTTGCTGGCCTTTACGTTCCCGAACATGAAGTCGGGAACCCCGGCGCGCCTTGCGCGATCCATCCCGTCTGTCGAGAGGAACACGACCATGGTGGACGAATTCGAAGATGCCTGCGAGACCGAGGTCCTGCGCCGCGCGAGCGCGCGCTCCGCCGCCCTGACGCCCCTGGTCGAACGCTCGCGCGTGGCCTGGCTCGTCGCCCGGGTCTACGCGGGCGGCGGGCCGCAGCAGCGGTCGCGGCTGGTGCGCTCGCTCATACGCCCGCTCGGGCCGCTGGCGCTGGTGGGCGTCGCCTCGGGCGCGTTCGCGGGCTTCGTCGGCCGCGCCGCCGTCGCCACGCTGGACGAGTTCGGCCGCTTCTCGCGC
>Ga0209051_1001787_pt1 | contig 17066 bp, 15 predicted proteins | sample AraplaCvi_mMS_r2_2_FD_184286 | JGI IMG/M metagenome (GOLD analysis project Ga0209051, IMG submission 184286) | Arabidopsis root microbial communities from North Carolina, USA - plate scrape MF_Cvi_mMS_r2 (SPAdes) (version 2) | ecosystem: Host-associated > Plants > Roots > Endosphere | place...
GCGATGGCGCCGTAGTGCTTGCTCACCGGTGTCTCCCTTCACGGACCTGTGAGTTGTAATTGTGCGGGGCGTGGCCGTATTCCGAGATGCTTCGGGGCGAGTGTGCGTGTCTGCACCCGACACGCCGAGCGGAGATCGCACTTCGCGCACGCTCGCGTGGTGGCCAGACCCCTTGTGTCACTTGTGTTTCAGGGCCGATTTCCTTGTCGGTGGGTCGTACTAGTGTTCGAGTATGAGTTCGGATCGGGTGGGTGCGGCAGTGGCGGAGTTCCGCGCTGCGGCCGCCGCGCTCGTGGAGCGATCCTTCGACGAATTCACCCACCGCGAATTGGTCGAACTGCTCGGCGAACTGGAGACCGTGACGTGGCAGTTGCCGACGGTGGGGCATCGGGTGATCGCCCGGCTGCAGCGGGAAGCGTCCCCGGCGGAGTTGGGGGCCAAGTCGTTGGGCAGCGTGCTGACCCAACGGTTACGCATCTCGGGTAAGGAGGTCCGCCGCCGGCTGGCCGAGGCCGAGGACCTGGGGCCACGGACTGCGTTGACCGGACAACCGTTGGCGCCGAAGCTGGCTCCCACCGCCGACGCCCAAGCCCGCGGCGCGCTGGGTCCGGAGCACGTCGCGACCATCCGGTCGTTCCTGGACACGCTGCCCGGGTGGGTGGACCCCGAGATCCGGGAACTCTCGGAGAAGACCCTGGTACACGTCGGCTCCGGCAACGGACCGGAGGAACTGCGCAAGACCGCCGACAAGCTCGCGACCGCGATCGACCAGGACGGCCCCAAACCCGACGACGTGCAACGCGACCGCCAGCGGTTCCTGCGGTTGGGCCCGCAGCAAGCCGACGGGATGAGCCGACTGACCGGGCTTCTCGGCCCCGAAGCGAGAGCCGTCGTCGAACCAATCCTCGCCAAACTCGCCGCCCCCGGCATGTGCAACCCCGCCGATCACGAACCCAGAGTCTCCGGCACCCCGTCCCAAGAGCAGATCGACACCGACGGCCGCACCGCCGTCCAGCGCAACCACGACGCGCTGGTCGCCATCGGACGCTCGGTCCTGTCCTCCGGGGAACTGGGTCAGCACAACGGGCTGCCGGTCACCGTGATCGTGTCCACCACCCTTCAAGACCTGGAAGCGGGCAGCGGGTCCGGGGTCACCGGCGGAGGCAGCCTGCTGCCGATGGCGGATCTGATCCGGATGGCGTCTCACGCCCATCACTATTTGGCGGTGTTCGACAAGCACACCACCGAAGCGTTGTATTTGGGCCGGTCCAAGAGGTTGGCGTCCGTTGGGCAGCGGATCGTGCTGCACGCCCGGGATCGTGGGTGCACCAAGCCCGGGTGCACGGTCCCCGGGTACGGCACCCAGGTCCACCACATGACCGGGTGGGCCAGAAACGGCCAAACCAACGTCGACGAAGTCACCTTCGCCTGCGGCGGGGACAACCGACTCGCCGAACACGGCTGGACGGTGCAGCTGCGCGACGGGGCCGTCGAATGGATCCCACCTCCGGAACTCGACGTCGGGCAAGCCCGCGTCAACTACCTCCACCACCCCGAACGGCTCCTCGTCGATTCGGGCCGGTAGACCGCCCGGTCAACGCCAGCGGGTGAGCAGCCGTTCGATCAGCGCCAGTTCGGCGCGGCTCACCCACGATGGATTGGCCTGCTGCGGCGAACGGAAGACCTCCATCGAGTCGAGGCCCCCGACCGAGCGCAGTTCGACGGCGGTCAGCGGTTCGTCGAACAGCGGAATGCGGACGGGAACGTGGAGCCGACCGTCGTCCACGGTGATGTCGCCGGTGACCTCACCAGCTCCCCAGAAGCCGCGCCGGGGGTGGGCGGACACCCAGAACAGAACCTTCTGGCCGGGGCGGACTAGGCGGGTCCGGTAGTTGTCGGCGACGCACCAGGACGGCTTGGCCTCACCGGCCGCCCGCATGGGCTCGACGTCGGTGACGCGAGGATTGCACTTGATGACCCAGGCGCCGAGGGTGACGGCGCGGTCGGGCGTCAGCTCGGATCCGGTACGAAGTGCGTGTCTGCGCCGGTCTTGAACACCACGTACGCCCGCTTCCACGGTGCGTCGTCGACGAGCCGCCACTCGTGGCCGGTACCGGTGTGGTCGACGGCCAGCAGCACGTCACCCGGGTGAATGGTGAACGACTCGCCGCCGACCGTCGTGAACTCCAGCACGCCGGACAGGGTGATGACGTACTGAGGGATGGGGTCGTTGTGCCAGTCGAACGAGGAATGCGGCGCCGTCTCCTTGAATTCGATCGATTCGGCGTCGACCAACTGTCCGCCGGTGATGCTGCCACGCTCGACGTGGGAGTTGCCGTCGTCGCCGGTGTAGAGGCGGTACGCGCGAATCATGACTGACCCTTCTGTCGATCGGTTGGTGATGGGTAACGCTATTCCAGGACGCCGTCGTGTAGTTGCTTGGCGAGATCGGTGTTCGAGCGGTAGTCGACGCAGACGTCGACGATGGTGACGCCGGGGGTGCTCAGCGACTCCTTGAATGCGGTTTGGAAGTCGGCCAGGCCGCTGACGCGGACACCGGTGGCGCCGAAGGCCGCCGCGTAGTGCGTGACGTCGTAGTCGGCCAGTCGAACGCCCGACGTGCGGCCGTACTTCAACTCCTCCTGGAAGCCGACCATGTCGTAGGTGTTGTCGCGCATGATGACGTGCGTGAAGCTAAGTCCCAGCCGCGTTGCCGTCTCCAATTCCTGTGCGCTGAAGAGGAATCCGCCGTCACCCGAGATCGACACGACCTGGGTGCCCGGCCGCACCAGGGCGGCGGCCATGGCCCAGGGCAGGGCCACCCCCAGGGTCTGCTGACCATTGGAGAACAACAGCCGACGGGGCTCGTAGGCGCGCAGGTGCCGGGCGGCGTAGATGTAGTTCGACCCGATGTCGCAGGCGACGGTGGCGTCGTCGTCGACGAGGTCGCGGATCTTGAGGACCAGTGCCGCCGGGTTGACCCCGACCTCGGTGTCACCGTGGCTGGCGGCGGCCGCGTCGACGGCGGTCAGGGCGGCACGCTTCTCGGCCACGGACGCTGCCGCCGACGCCGACAGTCGAAGGCCCGAGAGCTCGGGGATGAGGGCACGCAGGGTCGCTGCCACGTCACCCCGGAGTTCGAGCGCAGGCTGGTAGTGCACGTCGACGTCGGCGGGGATCTCGTCGAGGTGGATCACGACGCGAGCCGGGTCGGAGTTCCACAGCTTGGGGTCGTACTCGACGGGGTCGTAGCCGACCGTCAGGAGCACGTCGGCCTCCTCGAGGAGGACGTCACCGGGTTGGTTGCGGAACAGCCCGACCCGGCCGACGTAATGGTCCTCGAGGTCGCGCGAGACGACACCCGCGGCCTGGAACGTCTCGACCACGGGCAGGTCGGTGACGGCGAGCAGGTCGCGGATCGCCGCACAGGCGCGGGGATCGCCGCCGCGCATACCGACCAGGAGGGCCGGGCGACGGGCACCACGGATCAGGTCGGCGGCGTGCGAAACCCGTTCTGTGGGTGCGGCTCCCAGCGGTGCCACGGGGACGGGAGTGACGACGGCGCTGGTCGACTCGGCGGCCACGTCCGCCGGGATCACCACCGCGGCGGCTCCGCGGGGCACGGTGGTCGCGGCCCGGAACGCGTTGGCGACCGCCTCTGCCGCATTGTCGGGGTGGGTCACCTCGCCGGTGTACTTCGTGACCGAGGCGAGCATCGCGGCGGCGTTCATCGACTGGTGCGTGCGCTTGAGTCGGTCGGCGCGCCCGACCGACCCGCAGATGGCGATCATCGGGTCCTGCTCGGTGTTCGCGGTCACCAGACCCGTCGCCAGGTTCGTCGTACCGGGACCGGAGGTCACCAGCGCGACGCCGGGGGTGCCGGTGAGACGGCCGACGGCGGCGGCCATGAACGCGGCGTTCTGCTCGTGGCGGCACACGATCAGCTGCGGTCCACCGTCGTCGAGTGCGTCGAAGACCGAGTCGATCTTGGCGCCGGGGATGCCGAAGATGAACTGAACGCCGTAGGCGGACAGCGTGTCGACCATGCCTTGCGCGGAACGTGTTGAGGATGAGTGCATTTCACTGCCCTTCCGTGCGACGGATCTGGCCGTCGGCGTCGTCGTCGCTGAGATGGGCCGCCTCGAACTGCGGTGTCCGGGGCAGGCTGAGGTGAAGGTCGGCGCAGACACCGATTTCGACGGTGCCGCACAGCAACCGGTAGTCGAGGGCGTGCCCACCACGCACCCGATCCGCGTCGATGAAGTGGGCGTGGTAGCCGGCCACCGAGATGCCCTGGACCCACTGCGGCATCCGGAACCCGCCGAGCGTGCCCGACACGTCGGCCATGGTGACCTCGCCCTGGTTCCGGGTGGCCTCCGTGAACGGCGGGTACGGGGTCGTCTGCTTGCTGACGGTGCGGGTGCGGACGGAGGCGAACTCGCCGCTGATGCGCACCGCCACCATCAGGTTGTCGCTTCCCACGCTGGCGTCGACCAGTCTCGTCACGGCGGCGCGATCGGACTCCTCGGTCACCTCGACGGTGTGCTGCGGCCGAAACCGGGTGACGACGGCGAAGGGGACGAGTTCGTCGGGGCCCGCCTCGGTGGCGCTGCCGTCGGAACGCAGCTGGTAGCACACCGAGTCGAGCATCAGCATCTCGCCGTCGAGACCGTTGAAGGTGCCAAGACCAAAGTCGCCGTGAGTCAACAGTTCTCGGATCGCGACGTCGCCGTCGTAGACGCCGTCGAGCAGCGCCTCCATCGTCGCGGTCTGGTAGATCTCGTTCGGTTCGGGGCTGTCCGGTGCCATGGCTCTACCCTCGTCGAGGGGCCGGCCCGGGGCGTCGACGCTGACCCCCAACGCCCGATGGGGGCTAGCAGGAATGGCGGAGCGGATTGCGGGTATGCCCCGGCCAAGACAATCGACTGAAGGAGACCACGTGACCGTCCCCGAGCTGACGAGCTAGCCGCGGTGTTCTTCCTCTTCGGATATGGCTCCAAGCAGAAGTTCCTCGGTGATGGTCAGACCCGGACCTGTCCGCGCTGCCACAACACGACGACATGGTCGCGCATGCGGGAGTTCAATCAAGTCACGGTGTTCTTCGTGCCCGTGGCACGGTGGAAGCACCGCCGTTACGAGGTCTGCGGCATCTGTGGCACGGCAGTCGCCAGCTGAGAAGTCGTCAAGCATGGAGGGGACACCATCGTGAAGATCGCTATCTTGGACGACTATCAGGGCGTCGCACTCGACATGGCCGATTGGTCGGCGCTGGAACGCCGGGCCGAGATCACCGTGTTCGCCGACCACCTCGCCGATCGGGATGACCTGGTGGCGCGGCTCGAACCGTTCGACGTCGTCTGCGTGATGAGGGAGCGCACCCCGCTGCCGCGCGAGGTCCTCGAACGCCTGCCCCGACTGAGGCTCATCGCGTCGACCGGCCCGGGCAACGCGTCGATCGACTACGACGCCGCCGCCGAACGCGGCGTCGCCGTCACCAACACCGGCTACGACCCCACCTCCACCGTCGAACTGACCTGGGCGCTGATCATGGCCAGCGCGCGCCATCTCATCGACGAGTGTGGTTCGGTCCGCTCCGGCGGATGGCAGACCACGGTGGGACGGCAACTGCGCGGGCAGACCCTCGGCATCCTCGGCCTCGGCAACATCGGGACGGAGATCGCCCGCATCGGCACCACCTTCGGGATGAACGTCGTGGCGTGGAGCCAGAACCTCGACGCCGCCACGGCCGAGGCGGCCGGTGCGACGCTGGTGTCGAAGGACGAGCTGTTCCGGCAGTCCGACACGTTGACCATTCACCTCAAGCTCAGCGACCGGTCCCGCGGTCTCGTCGGCGCGGACGAACTAGGCCTGATGAAGCCGACGTCCTGGCTGGTCAACACGTCTCGGGGTCCGATCGTCGACGAGGTCGCGCTGGTCGAGGCGCTGACCAACCGATCGATCGGCGGGGCCGCGCTGGACGTCTTCGACACCGAACCCCTGCCCGCCGACCATCCTCTGCGTTCGCTGTCCAACGCCGTGGTGACGCCGCACATCGGCTACGTCGAGGAGAACCTCTACCGCACGTTCTTTCGCGACGCGGTCGCGAGCATCACCGAGTGGCTGTCCACGGCGGCGGACTAGCCCCGACGCGGCAACTGGTCGCCGATGACGCCGAGCAGCGCGAGGTTGTCGTGGCTGGGCGTGCCGGGAGTAGCGGTGTAGACCAGTAGCGAGTGACCCCGGTCGGGATCGGTCAGCACCTGGCACTGCAACTCGAGCTCGCCGAGTTCGGGATGCACGATGTGCTTGTGCTGTTCGTGGGTGACCACGATTTCGTGGCGTTGCCACAGTTCGGTGAATTCCGGACTGCACGCGAGGAGGGCGTCGCGATACACCGCCGCGCGGGCCCGCGTCGCGGGGTTCGTGTACGCCGCACGCAGCCCGGCGGTGAATCCCCGCGAGAGCCGGTCGTGGTCCTCGGGACGGTAGCGGTCCCGCCCGTGGGGGTCGGCGAACCAGCGGTAGCCGATGCTGCGCTGCAGTCCGGTGTAACCGGTCAGGTCACCCGTCAGTGCGACCGCGGCCGGGGTCTGGGCCAGCGTCTCGCCCAGCGCGGTGACTATCTCGGCGGGCGTGTCGGTCAATCGGTCGAAGATCCGCATCAAGCCGGGGCCGACGTGGTCGGTGCTCGCGGACCGCGAGGGGGCGGCGAAGCCGGCAAGGGCGAAGAGGTGGTCGCGTTCGTCGAGGGAGAGCCGGAGACCGCGGGCGAGTGCGGCGAGCGTCGACGTGGACGGTCGCGGTCCCCGTTGCTGTTCCAGGCGGCTGTAGTAGTCGGTCGACAGGTCGCTCAGGGCGGCGACCTCCTCGCGACGCAGGCCCGCCGTGCGCCGCCGCCGACCACGTGCGAGCCCGACGTCCTCGGGTTGCAGGGCCTCGCGTCGGCTCCGTAGGAAGTCGGCCAGCTGTTCACGGTCCATGGTGACAGTCAACCCGCCGGGAAGCGCACACCGGTGAGATCCTCGGAGATCGACCAGATCCGTGCCGCCGCCGGGGCGTCTGACACGTATGGGTACGGCGGCTGCTCGGCGGGCCCGCCGCGCAGCTGTCGAAAGCCGTTGGGACCGTAGAACTTCCCGCCGCCCGCGGCGGGGCTGGTCGCCGCGTGGAGGGCGGGCAGCATTCCCGTCTCCGCACTGCCGAGGACGCCGACACGGGCGAGGGTGCGGATGGCGCGCACCGAGAGGCCGTCACTTGCCCGGCCCAGTTCCGGCTGCGCAGCGAGCAGGTTGGTGGCGGCCACCCCCGGATGGGCGACGTTGCTGGTGACGCCCCATCGGCCGATCGTGCTCCGGCGGTTCAGTTCCATGCCGAACAGCGACACCGCGACCTTCGACGACGCGTAGGACTTCGACGCCGAATAGCCGTGCTCCCACTGCAGATCCTCCCAGTGCACGCCGTGTTGCGCTGCGGCGACGCTGGATTGAGTGGTGACCCGGGCGGCTCCCCGGCGCAGCAGCGGCAGGATGCGACCAGCCAGGGCGAAGTGACCGAGGTGGTTCGTCGCGAACTGCAGCTCGAATCCGTCGACGGTGCCCTGCCTTCGCGGCGGGGTCATGACGCCGGCGTTGTTGACCAGGATGTGGATGGGACGGTCCTCGGCGAGCAGCGACTCGGCGAGGTCTCGCACCGACTGCAGTGAGGAGAGATCCAGCTGGCGGGTCGACACCGCAGCCGCGGGCACCGCTCGTCGGATCGTGGCGACCGCCTCCGCGCCCTTGGCCTGGTTGCGGACCGGCATGACGACCTCGGCCCCGGCCTGGGCGAGGCGCCGGGCCAGCTGCAGTCCAAGCCCGTCGCTTGCACCGGTGACGACGGCCAGCCGTCCGGACAGGTTCGGTACGTCTACGTCGGAGGCGCTCATGACCCCATTCGACAGGGCGCCGGGTCCGACAACCAGGGTCAGAAGATCCGTGGCTGAGCACTCAGGTGCCGACGGTAGGATCCGTGGTTCGCAAAGGGGTAATTGCGGAGGGGTGCGGGTGCCTGATTGGGCGTTGCAGCGGCGGCGTGCGCTAGAAGCGTCGCTCGTCGCGGAGAGAAGACTGCAGGTAGGGGCGCCGGATCGCGACGTGGACGTGGCCGACGTGCCGGTGCTTCGCGCGCTGTTGCGCATCTCCAACGCCGTGCTGCGAGCCAACTACTTCGACGAGGCGCTGGAGGTCATCGCCGAGCAGGCCCTGCTCGCACTCGACGCGAGATCGGTGTCGATCAGCCGGTGGGAGCCGGACACCGACGTTCGCACACTGATCAACGTCGGCGGACTGGGCCCCGGCGAGCAGCGGTGGCCCGAGGCCGAGATCTACGACGTGAGCGAGGACGGGCCGGTCATGTCGCTGCTCCGGCACGGTCAGCCCTACGTGTTCTCCCTCGACGACGCCGAGGCCAATCCCACCGAGGCGGCGTGGCTGCGCAGCATCGGCAAGGAGAGCGAGCTCGCGGTGCCGATCATGTACGAGGACGTCATGTGGGGTGAGCTGTGGGCTTCCGGCGTCGACGGACGCCGATTCGGTCCCGACGACGTGCAGCTGCTGCAGGCCATCGCCGCCCATGCCGCGGTGGCCATCGGTCGCTCCGAGTTGTTCAGCACGGTATGGCGATTCGCGCACCAGGATCCCTTGACGGGGCTGGCCAACCGGCGTGATCTCGAACGACTATTCGACGAGGTGGACTGGGCGACGACGCCCGCCGCGCTTCTGGTCGGTGACCTCGACGGGTTCAAGACGGTCAACGACCGCGACGGTCATCCCGCCGGCGATGCGCTGCTTCGCGAGGTCGGTGCGGTGCTTGGTGAGGTCGCGTCGTCGACCGGCGGCGCCACGGCGGTACGCCTTGGCGGTGACGAGTTCTGCGTCCTGATGCCGCACTGCACGTTGGAGGAGGCCGAACGTCTGGCCAGTGAGACCAGCCATCGGGTCCGCAAGATTCTGGGCACCGACGTCACCCTCAGTTGGGGCGCAACCGCCTCAGGGCCCCATACCCTTTCGGGCCAGGACCTGCTGTGCGCCGCCGACGCCGCGCTGCTGGACGCCAAGCGGCTGGGGCCGGGGCGCTACAACGTCGGCGTAGACCGGCCTGCGGTGCTCGGCCCGAGTCGACGCGCGCAACCCGACGGCGTCGCGTCCGCGATCGAACGGCTGGTTCCCCGGGTCTTGTCGATCCTCGACGAGCACTCCCCGCTGGACGTCGTCGATGCACTGGAAGTCCTTGCGGTGCAGGTGCACAACGCCGTCGACGCGGCGGCGTGGGCGATATCGGAGACCACGGCGAACGAGACCTGCATTCGCACGATTCGTGGCGTGGACAGCATGCTCGACGAGTACTCCGGCTTGGCGATGCTGCGCAGGATCGACGTCGACACCGCCTACGCGCTGGCCGACTTTCCGTGGACCGCCCGGGTGTTGGCGTCCCCCGGTGCGGCGTTCGTCGCGGAGGTCGGGCGGGCGGACTCCGACCCGGCGGAGACGGCCCTGCTGAGCGAATTGGGCTATCACGCGGTGCTGGCCGTCGGGGTGCGATCGGCCGACCGCGGCTATCTGTTGGAGATCTTCGCGAGGCCCCGGCACGCGCTCGACGCCGTTGCCCCCCATGTTCGGGTGTTGGCCACGTACTGTGCCTCCACCAGTGCCTAGCCGGCGGCGGGGCGACGCGTCGGACGGGTCAAACCGCTCGGCGCAGGCCGGCTGGCCGGTGCGCGCCGAGCGGCGGCCGCCGCCATGATCTCCTGATACCGGGTCACCAGTTGCTCTCGCGTCAGCCCGAATTCGGGCAGCACCTCGTCGGCGGGTGGCCCTCCGTAGGGCGCCCAGTTGCGCATGAAGGTGACGATGTCGTGAGCGAAGCGATCCGCGATGAACCCGTTGGGCACGTCAGGACCCACCCTTCTTCTTGTTGTAGATGTCGAAGCCGACGGCGGCCAGCAGGACGAGACCCTTGATCACCTGTTGCACGTCGCTGCCGATCCCGATGAGCGACATTCCGTTGTTCAACACGCCGAGGACGAAGCCGCCGATGATGGCGCCCAACACGGTTCCGACGCCGCCGCTGGCCGACGCGCCGCCGATGAACGCCGCGGCGATCGCCTCCAGCTCCATGCCGATGCCCGCCTGCGGGGTGGCGGAATTCAGCCGCGCCGCGAACAGCAGACCGGCCAGCGCCGACAGCAGACCCATGTTGACGAAGACCAGGAACGTGACGCGCTTGTTCTTGACGCCGGAGAGCCGCGCGGCCGCCTCGTTGCCGCCGACCGCGTACACCTGGCGGCCGAAGACGGTGCTGCGCATGACGAATGCGTAGATGACGAAGGCAACGGCCAGGATGATGCCGACCACGGGAACGCCGCGGTAGCTGGCCAGCAGCAGGGTGAAGGCGGCCAAGGCGGCGACGATGGCCGCGCACTTGAACACGAACCAGCCCAGCGGTGAGACGTCGAACCCGTAGCGCGACTGCGTCCTACGCTGGCGCACCTGCTGCCAGACGGCGGCCGCCATGACGAACACGCCGAGGATGACCGTCGGCCAGTGGTACAAGCCGCCGCCACTGCCCAGCTCGGGCAGGAAGCCGCTGCTGACCTGGCTGAAGCTGCGGGGGAACGGGGCGATCGACTGCCCCTCCAACAGATACTGCGTGGCACCGCGGAACACCAGCATGCCGGCCAGGGTCACGATGAAGGACGGGATGCCGACGTAGGCGATCCAAAACCCTTGCCACGCACCGATGACCGCGCCGAGGAGCAGACACAGCCCGACCGCCAACGGCCACGGCATGTCGTTGCGGATCATCAGCACCGCCGACATCGCCCCGACGAAGCCCGCGATCGAGCCGACGGAGAGGTCGATGTGACCGGAGATGATGACGATGACCATCCCGATCGCGAGGATCAGGATGTACCCGTTCTGCTGAACGATGTTGGTGACGTTCAACGGCTTGAGCAGGATGCCGCTGGTCCAGACCTGGAACAGGATGACGATCACCGCGAGCGCGGCCACCATGCCGTACTGCCGGAAGTTGCCCTGCAGCACCGCGCGCAGCCGCTCACCCGGCGAGGTGGGTGGCCGCGACGGCGTGGGTGCGCTCGAGGCGGTGCTCACCGTGGGGGTGGTGGTCATCTAGCTGCGTCCCTTCATCATGTATCGCATCAAGGTCTCCTGCTTGGCATCCGCCCTGGCGACCTCACCGGTCAGCCGTCCCTCGTTGAGGGTGTAGATGCGGTCGCACAGACCGATCAGTTCTGGTAGTTCCGAGGAGATGACGATCACGGCCTTGCCCTGGGCGGCAAGGGAGTTGATGATCGTGTAGATCTCGTACTTGGCGCCGACGTCGATCCCGCGGGTCGGTTCGTCGAGGATCAGGACGTCGGGGTCGGCGTAGATCCACTTGCTCAGCACCACCTTCTGCTGATTGCCGCCCGAGAGGTTTCCCGTCGTGGCCCGGACCGACGTGGCCTTGATGTGCATGTCCTTGCGGAACCGCTCGGCGACCACCGTCTCCTCGTGCTCGTTGATGACCGAGGCCCGGCTGACCTTGGGCAACGAGGCCAGGGTCACGCTGCGCGCGATGTCGTCCATCAGGTTGAGCCCGTAGTGCTTGCGGTCCTCGGTGGCGTAGGCGATCCGGTGGGCGATGGCCTCGGGCACCGTCCGCGTGCGAATCTCCTTGCCGTCCTTGAACACCTTGCCGCCGGCCTTCTTGCCGTAGCTGCGCCCGAACACGCTCATCGCCAGCTCGGTCCGGCCCGCGCCCATCAGCCCGGCCAGCCCGACGACCTCGCCGCGACGGACGTTGATCGACACCCCGTCGACCACCTTGCGCTGTTGGTCGAGCGGATGGAAGACGGTCCAGTCCTCGATCGCGAAGGTGACCTCGCCGATCGGGTGGTCCGTCCGCTCGGGGAAGCGGTCGGTCATGTCGCGGCCGACCATCCCGCGGATGATGTGTTCCTCGGTGAGGTCGTCGTCGACGGCGAGGGTCTCGATGGTGTGGCCGTCGCGCAGGATCGTGATGTTGTCGGCGACGCGCATCACCTCGCCCAGTTTGTGCGAGATGATGATGCACGTCAGGCCCTGGTCGCGGAGCTCGACGATGAGATCGAGCAGGTGCCTGCTGTCCTCGTCGTTGAGAGCGGCGGTGGGCTCGTCGAGGATGAGCAGCTTCACCTTCTTGGACAAGGCCTTTGCGATCTCGACCAGCTGCTGCTTGCCGACGCCGATGTCGGCGATCCTGGTGCGGGGACTCTCGGCCAGCCCCACGCGGGCGAGCAGCCGAGCGGCGTCGGTCATGGTTTCGTGCCAGCTGATCACCCCGGCGGAGGCGTGCTCGTTGCCGAGGAAGATGTTCTCCGCGATGGAGAGCACCGGCACCAGCGCCAGTTCCTGGTGGATGATGCCGATGCCGCGCCGCTCGCTGGACCTGATGTCCTTGAAGTCGCCCGGCTGGCCGTCGAAGACGATCTCGCCGTCGTAGCTGCCGTGCGGGTAGATCCCGCTCAGCACCTTCATCAGCGTCGACTTCCCGGCACCGTTCTCACCGCAGATCGCGTGGATCTCGCCGGGGCGCACGGCGAGGTTGACCTCGCTGAGCGCAGTGACCCCGGCGAAACGCTTGGTGATGCCCCGCATTTCGAGCAGGGGAGCGGTGTCGCCGACCGTCACGCCAGCTGTCCGGCGGTGTAGTACCCGGAGTCGACGAGCACCTTCTGGTAGTTGGTCTTGTCCACGCTGACGGGCTGCAGCAGGAACGAGGGCACGACCTTCACGCCGTTGTCATAGGTGGTGGTGTCGTTGACCTCCGGCTTGCCGCCGGTGAGCAGCGAATCGGCCATCTGGACGGCGGCCTTCGCCAGTTCACGGGTGTCCTTGAAGACCGTCTGCGTCTGCTCGCCGGCGATGATCGACTTGACCGACGCCAACTCGGCATCCTGACCGGTGACGATGGGCAGCGGGTTGGTCGGCGTGCCGTAACCCGCGCTCTTCAACGCCGAGATGATGCCGAGGGACATGCCGTCGTACGGCGAGAGCACCGCGTCGACCCGGCCACTGGTGTAGGCCTTGCTCAGCAGGTTGTCCATCCGCGACTGCGCCAGCCCGCCGTCCCAGCGCAGCGTGGCGACCTGGTCGAAGGAGGTCTGACCGCTCTTGACCACGAGCTTGCCGCTGTCGATGTAGGGCTGCAGCACGCTCATCGCGCCCTTGAAGAAGAACGTCGCGTTGTTGTCGTCGGGTGACCCGGCGAACAGCTCGATGTTGAACGGGCCCTTGCCTTGTGCGAGCCCGAGCTTGTCGGCGATGTAGCTGGCCTGCAGGACGCCGACCTTGAAGTTGTCGAAGGTCGCGTAGTAGTTGACGTTCTCGGTGCCGCGGATCAGACGGTCGTAGCTGACGACCGGGATCTTGGCGTCGGCGGCGCGCTGCAGGGTGTCGGTCAGCGACGAGCTGTCGATGGGTGCGATCACCAAGACCTTGACGCCCTTGGTGATCATGTTCTCGATCTGCGAGACCTGGTTCTGCACGACGTCGTCGCCGTACTGCAGGTCGGTGTCGTAGCCGAGCTTCTTGAACTGTTCGGCCATGTTGTTGCCGTCGGCGACCCACCGCTCGGACGACTTGGTCGGCATGGCGATGCCGACGGTGCCGGAACGCTGGCCGTTGCTGGCCTGCGGCTGGTCGGCCGTCGTCGAACGGCCGCAGCCCGACAGCGTGGCCACCACGGCCACGATGAGGGTCAAGACCCCCAGTATCCGAACGATGCCCTTGCGCATGTAGATCCTCCCGACTGAGTGGGTTCGCACCGCGGTCTCACAGGCCGGGGCGGGCGCCCATGTGAGCGCTAACATATGGATCTTGTGACGCCGCTCACGTCTTTGTCAAGCCCGGGTCGCGACCGAATGTGAGCGCTAACAAATCGTTGACAGCATTCGAATGTGAGCGTTAACATCCTGTCGGTGTAACGCCGGTCACAGTCATCTACCGCGTCCCGCGGCTCGTGGAATCCACGCTGGCAACGCATCGAGTTCAGCCCCCGAAATCATCAAAGGAGATGTCGTGAAGAGAGTCCTCACCGCGATGCTGAGCATCGCGACGGCCGGCGTTCTCGCAGCGTGCGGCAGTGGTCCGGCGCCGTCCGGCGGATCAGGCGGCGGCGGAGGGGGTGGCCAGATCACCATGGGCTTCTCCCAGGTCGGCGCCGAGAGCGGCTGGCGCACCGCGAACACCACGTCCATCCAGGACGCGGCCAAGGCCGCCGACGTCAACCTGAAGTTCTCCGACGCCAATGGCGAGCAGGAAAACCAGATCTCGGCGATCCGTTCGTTCGTTCAGCAGCGCGTCAGCGTCATCGCCTTCAGCCCGGTGGTACGCACCGGCTGGGACGCGGTGCTGCTGGAGGCCAAGAACGCCGGCATCCCCGTCATCCTGACCGACCGCGCCGTCGACACCCAGGAGAAGGACGTCTACAAGACCTTCCTCGGAGCCGACTTCGTCCAGGAGGGCAAGTGGGCAGGCGAGTGGACGGTGAAGGAGTACGCGTCGGCGCCCGGTCCGGTCAACATCGTGCAGCTCGAGGGCACCACCGGCTCGGACCCCGCACTCGAGCGCAGCACCGGCTTCGCCGACGCCATCAAGGCCAACCCGAACCTCAAGGTGATCGCCTCGCAGACCGGTGACTTCACCCGCTCGGGCGGCAAGCAGGTCATGGAGGCGTTCCTCAAGGCCAACCCGAAGATCGACATGGTCTTCGCGCAGAACGACGACATGGCCCTCGGCGCCGTCGAGGCGATCGAGGCCGCCGGGCTCAAGCCGGGACAGGACATCAAGATCGTCGCGATCGACGCGACGCACGACGGCATGCAGGCGCTGGCCGACGGCAAGATGAACTTCATCGTCGAGTGCAACCCGCTGCTCGGGCCGCAACTGATGGACATCGCGAAGAAGGTCGTGGCCGGCGAGGCGGTGCCCGCCCGCATCGTGACCCCGGATCAGACCTTCGACCAGCAGCAGGCGAAGGCTGCGCTGCCCGACCGCAAGTACTAGCCGCACCCACGAAGAGACCGTCGACGCCGCTCGGACGCAGACCCCGCACGCTCCGAGCGGCGTCGACTACCACCGGAAAGGACACGCCGATGACCACGGCTCACGCTGGGACCACCGCCGCCCCGGTGGTCCGCATGCAGGGCGTCACCATCGACTTTCCGGGTGTGAAGGCACTCGACGCCGTCGACTTCCGCCTGCTTCCCGGCGAGATCCACGCGCTGATGGGCGAGAACGGCGCAGGCAAGTCGACGCTGATCAAGGTGCTGACCGGCGTCTACGACCCCGACGCCGGAAGCATCACCGTGAACGGGGTCGAGCAACGGTTCGCCGGCCCGCGCCAGGCGCAGGATGCCGGTATCAGCACCGTGTACCAAGAGGTCAACCTTTGCCCCAATTTGACCGTCGCAGAGAACATCCTGCTGGGTCGTGAGCCCCGTCGCCTGGGTCGCATCGACTACCGCGCGATGAAGCGCCGCGCCGCGGAGCTCCTCGGCCAGCTGGATCTCACCGTCGACCCCGGCTCCACCCTTGGGGCACATCCCATCGCCATCCAGCAGCTCGTGGCCATCGCGCGGGCGACCGCGATCTCCGCTCGCGTGCTGATCCTCGACGAACCGACGTCGAGCCTCGACGCCGACGAAGTGGCCGAACTGTTCCGCGTCATGCGACGACTGCGCGACTCGGGTACCGCGATCCTGTTCGTATCCCACTTCCTCGACCAGGTGTACGCCGTCTCCGATCGAATGACGGTGCTGCGCAACGGCCGTCTGGTCGGTGAGTACCCGACGGCCGAACTGGACAGGGTGCAGCTGGTCGCCGCGATGCTCGGCCACGAGCTGGACGTGCTGGAGGAGATCGGTGACAGCAGTTCGGGGAGGGCGTCGGTGTCCGAATCCGGCGAACCGGTGCTGAGCGCCCGCGGCCTGGGCCGCAAGCCCAAGTTGGCGCCGGTCGACCTCGACGTCCACCGCGGCGAGGTGGTGGGCCTGGCCGGCCTGCTGGGGTCCGGGCGAACGGAATTGGCGCGCTTGCTGTTCGGCGCCGATCGCGCCAGCAGCGGGAGGGTCTCGGTCAACGGGTCCGCCGACCCGCTCCGCTCGCCGCGCGCCGCCATCGCCAAGGGTTTGGCCTTCTCGTCGGAGGACCGCAAGGGCGAAGGCATCATCGGCGACCTGAGCGTGCGCGACAACCTGGTGCTCGCCCTGCAGGCGCGCCGCGGCTTCGCCCGACCGCTGTCGAAGAAGGTGAAGGACGACCTCGTGGACCGCTACATGGAGGCGCTCGACATCCGGCCGCGCAACCCCGGCATACCGGTCAAGAATCTCAGCGGAGGGAACCAGCAGAAGGTGTTGCTCGCGCGGTGGCTCATCACCGAACCGCAGCTGTTCATCCTCGACGAACCCACCCGCGGCATCGACGTCGGCGCCAAGGCCCAGATCCAGAAATTGGTCACCGATCTCGCGAAGGACGGCATGGGCGTGGTGTTCATCTCCGCCGAGCTCGACGAGGTCGCCCGGATCAGCGACCGGATCGCCGTCCTCCGCGACGGTGCGTGCGTCGCGCAGGTCGGCTCGGACCGCTCGGTCCGGGAGCTCACCTCCCTCATCGCGGCGGGAGGGACCCAATGATGAAGAAGCTGAGCGCATCTCCGCTCATCTGGCCGGTCCTGGCGCTCGTCGCACTGCTGATCGTCAACGTCATCGTGACGCCGACCTTCCTCAGCATCCGGGTCCAGGACGGGCACCTGTTCGGCAGCACCGTCGACATCCTGCGCAACGGTGCGCCCACGATGCTGGTGGCGCTCGGCATGACCCTCGTCATCGCCTCGCGTGGCATCGACCTGTCGGTCGGGGCAGTGGTCGCCGTCAGCGGCGCTCTGGCGTGTGCGCACGTCGCCGCGTCCGACGACCCGGCCAGCGCCGGGACGGTCGTGACCGCCATGGGAATCGCCCTCGGCGTCGCCGTCGGCCTCGGGCTGTG
>Ga0209051_1001789_pt1 | contig 17062 bp, 15 predicted proteins | sample AraplaCvi_mMS_r2_2_FD_184286 | JGI IMG/M metagenome (GOLD analysis project Ga0209051, IMG submission 184286) | Arabidopsis root microbial communities from North Carolina, USA - plate scrape MF_Cvi_mMS_r2 (SPAdes) (version 2) | ecosystem: Host-associated > Plants > Roots > Endosphere | place...
TTGTCCGCCATCGGGTCGAACAGCATGGCCTTGTCGGCGGGGTCGGAGGCGACGATCTGGTCGGAGCGCACGATCCACACGCTCACGCCCTCCTGGCGCCGGGTGTAGACCTCGCGCGCGAGCTGCAGGGCCATCTTCGGGTCGGGCGCGTGAAGGCTGCCGCAATGCTTGTGGTCGAGGCCGGCCTTCGCGCGGACGAAGACTTCCCACAGCGGCCACTCGTGCGCCTGGGCGCGGGCGTTGGCGGCGTTCACGGCGGCGGTCCTGTCGCCGGATGTCGAGTCGACGGCCTTGGCGACGGCGCCGGTGTCGGGCTTGATTTCGGACATGGGCTTCATTCCTTCCGGATTCGAATGCCGGGGTCAGGTCGGAGACCTGACCCCGAAGTCGGGGTTCGGGGTCAGGTCTCCGACCTGACCCCGGCATTTCAGGCGGCCTGCGGCTCGACGCGCGCAGCGCGCTTGCGCGCATGCGCCAGCGCCGCCTCGCGCACCCACTCGCCGTCGTTCCACGCGTCCACGCGCTCGGCGAGGCGCTCCTTGTTGCACGGGCCGTCGCCGTTGACCACGCGCCAGAACTCCTGCCAGTCGATCGGCCCGAAGTCGTGGTGGCCGCGCGCGGCGTTCCACTTCAGGTCGGGATCGGGCAGCGTCACGCCGAGCACCTTGGCCTGCTCGGCCGTGGCGTCGATGAACTTCTGGCGCAGGTCGTCGTTGCTGATGCGCTTGATGCCCCAGCGCATGGACTGCGCGGTGTTGGGCGACTGGTCGTCGGGCGGCCCGAACATCATCAGGCTCGGCCACCACCAGCGGTTGGTGGCGTCCTGCACCATCGCGCGCTGCGCTTCCGTGCCCTGGCGCATCATCGTGTTCAGCGCGTCGAAGCCCTGGCGCTGGTGGAAGGATTCCTCGCGGCAGATGCGCACCATCGCGCGCGCGTACGGCGCGTACGAGCAGCGGCACAGCGGGATCTGGTTCATGATCGCCGCGCCGTCCACGAGCCAGCCGATCACGCCCACGTCGGCCCACGTGAGCGTCGGGTAGTTGAAGATCGAGCTGTACTTCGCGCGGCCGGTGTGCAGCGCGTCGAGCATCTGGTCGCGCGAGGTGCCGAGCGTCTCACCCGCGGCGTACAGGTACAGGCCGTGGCCGGCCTCGTCCTGCACCTTCGCGAGCAGGATGGCCTTGCGCTTGAGCGTCGGGGCGCGCGTGATCCAGTTGCCCTCGGGCAGCATGCCCACGATCTCGCTGTGCGCGTGCTGGCTGATCTGGCGCACGAGCGTCTTGCGGTAGTGCTCGGGCATCCAGTCCTTCGCCTCGATGAAATCGCCGGCGTCGAGCGCGGCCTCGAAGCGATCCTCGGCGACGGCCTCGTCGGCGGAGCGCACGGCGATGCGCTCTTCCTTGGGGGCGGTGTCCATGGCCTGGGTATACATGTGATCTCTCCGTAACGTCGTTCGAAGGAACTCGCTCAGGCGAGCGCGCGGCCGCTCCGGAGCCGCCTGAGCGGCCCCCCGGTGGCAGCGAGTGAAGCGAGCGGGGCTGTCATTTCCGCTTGTCGACGACCCGGCGGGCCTTGCCGACGAGGGTTCTTTCGACGCTGTCCGGCAATCCGACCTTCACGGAAGTCGTCACGCCGGTCATCGTCTTGATGCGCTCCTGCAGGTCGCGCGCGACCCGCGCGATGTCCGCCTCGAGCTGCGTGGGCAGCAACTCGCACAGCACCTCGACCTGGTCGAGCAGGCCCTCGCGCGTGACCACGAGCTGGTACTGCCCCCCGAGCGCCCCGTGCGCCAGCACGAGCTCCTCGACCTGAGTGGGGAACAGGTTGACCCCGCGGATGATGAGCATGTCGTCCGAGCGGCCGACGATCTTGCCCATGCGGCGCATGCTGCGCGTCGTGGGCGGCAGCAGGCGCGTGAGGTCGCGCGTGCGGTAGCGGATCACCGGGAAGGCCTGCTTCGTGAGCGTCGTGAACACGAGCTCGCCCTCCTCGCCGTCGGGCAGCACCGCGCCGGTGTCGGGATCGACGATCTCGGGATAGAAGTGATCCTCCCAGATCACGGGGCCGTCCTGCGTCTCGACGCACTCGCTCGCGACGCCCGGGCCCATCACCTCGCTCAGTCCGTAGATGTCGACGGCGTCGATGTTCGCCGCCTGCGAGATGTCGCGCCGCATCGCCTCCGTCCACGGCTCGGCGCCGAAGATGCCCACGCGCACGCTCATGTCGCGCGGATCCATCCCATGGCGCCGGAACTCCTCGCAGATGACCTGCATGTACGAGGGCGTGACCATGATCGCGTCGGGCTTGAAATCGGTGATGAGCTGCATCTGCTTCTCGGTCTGCCCGCCCGACATCGGCACCACCGTGCAGCCGAGCCGCTCGGCGCCGTAGTGCGCGCCGAGCCCGCCGGTGAACAGGCCGTAGCCGTAGGCCACGTGCACCATGTCGCCGGGGCGCACGCCCGCGGCGCGCAGCGAGCGGGCGACCAGGTTCGCCCAGGTGTCGATGTCCTGCCGCGTGTAGCCGACGACGGTGGGCTTGCCCGTGGTGCCGGAGGAGGCGTGCACGCGAACGACCTCCTCGCGCGGCACCGCGAACATGCCGAAGGGATAGTTCGCGCGGAGGTCCTTCTTGCCCGTGAAGGGAAACTTCGCGAGGTCGGCCAGCGTCTTCAGGTCGTCGGGATGGACGCCGTGCTCGTCGAACGCGTGCTTGTAGTGCGGCACGTTGGCGTAGACGTTGCGCAGCGTGGCGCGCAGGCGCACGAGCTGCAGCGCGGCGATCTCGTCGCGGCTCGCGCGCTCGATCGGCTCGAGCTCGGTGGGGCGAAGGGGATGCAGCGGCATGGCGGGCGGTTTCCGTGTCGAGTGACGGCGCTTGACTTGCCGCTCAAGCGGCGGACGACGAGGGCAGCACGCACCTGCCCTTCATCGTGTACGAGCGGCCGCGGAAGACCGCGACGCGCTCGTCGCGCTGGTTGCGAACCTCGATGTCGTAGACCCCGGTGCGGCCGGCCTTGTTCACCTCGTGCGCGCGAGCGGTCAGGACGTCGCCGAGCCGGCCCGGGGCGACGAGGTCGACCGAGAATCCCGAGGCCACGGTGAGCTCGTCGTACGAGTTGCACGCGAAGGCGAAGGCCGAGTCGGCGAGCGTGGTGACGAGGCCGCCGTGGCAGATGGCGTGGCCGTTCAGCATGTCCTCGCGCACGGTCATGCGCAGCGTGGCCGTGCCGGGACCGACCGCCAGCACTTCCATGCCCAGGGCCTGCGAGGCGCGATCGTCCGCCCACATGTGGTCGCGCACGCGCTCGGCGAGCTCTTGCGGGTCCGGATGGCGAGCAGTCATGGTGTCGGAAGCAGGAAAGGTCTCGTCGCGGAACGGGGTCAGGTCTCCGACCTGACCCCGGCATGCGATGTCAACGGTCGGTGAACCTGGGCGCACGCTTCTGCTGGAAGGCGGTCACGCCCTCGGCGAAGTCGGCCGCGTGCCCCAGCTCGCGCTGCACGCGCGCCTCCACGTCGAGCGCGCTCTCCAGCGGCAGCGACTGCGCGGCGTCGAGCGCGCGGCGCGTGGCGACCAGCGCCTTCGTCGGCAGGGCCGCGAGGCGGTCGGCCAGCGCCCAGGCGGTGTCCATCAGCGCCGCGTCGTCCTGCACCTGCCAGATCAGCCCGAAGCGCTGGGCGTCTTCCGCCGAGAGCTTGTCTCCCGTGAGCGCGAGGCCCAAGGCGTGGGCACGGCCCACCAGCCGCGGCAGGAGCCACGTGCCGCCGCAATCGGGGATCAGGCCGATCTTCGAGAACGCCTGGATGAAGCTCGCCGAGCGCGCGGCCAGCACGATGTCGCAGCAGAAGGCGAAGTTCGCGCCGGCGCCGGCGGCCACGCCGTTGACGGCGGCGACGATCGGCACGGGCATCGACTGGAGGCGCAGCGCGAGGGGCTTGTAGTTGCGCTCGATGACGGCGCCGATGTCGATGCGGCCGTCGCCCCCGGGGGCCATCGCGGGGTCGTTGAGATCCTGGCCGGCGCAGAAGCCGCGGCCGGCGCCGGTGATCAGCAGCGCGCGCACGGCGGGGTCGTCGGCCGCGTCGTCGAGCGCCGCGCGCAGCTCCGCGTGCATCGCGTTCGTGAAGCTGTTCAGGGCCGACGGGCGGTTGAGCGTCAGCACGCGCACCGCGCCACGCTGCGCGACCTGGATCGTGGCTTCGGGCGGGGAAAGTCGGTGCATGTCCGTCATCGGCGGGCCTTGGAGGTTCGTGAAGGGCAGGTTGCCGGGGTCGACGACCCGGCGGCGAGGCCCCCGCGGGGCGCCGCCTCGCTGGATTCGCGGCGGCCCGGGCCGGTGGGCGGGCATGGTGGCCAATTCTTTGACCGACCGGTCGGTTAATCATAAACTGCCGCTTCCAACCCCGCAAGCCTCGCCGTCAAGGCGGCCCGCGAAATCACTTGGAGGAAACCCGGATGCCCTGCTACGAGATCGATGGCCTGCGGCCGGTGGTGGATCCCAGCGCCTACGTCCACCCGACGGCGGTGCTGATCGGCGACGTGATCGTCGGCCCCGGCTGCTACATCGGGCCCTGCGCGAGCCTGCGCGGGGACTTCGGCCGCATCGTGCTCGCGGCCGGCTGCAACGTGCAGGACACCTGCGTGATCCACGGCTTCCCCGCGTCGGACACGGTGCTCGAGGAGAACGCCCACATCGGCCACGGCTCGGTGCTGCACGGCTGCATCGTGCGGCGCGATGCGCTGGTGGGCATGAACGCCGTCGTGATGGACGAGGCGGAGGTCGGCCCGGGCGCCTTCGTCGCGGCGAGCGCCTTCGTGCGCGCCGGCCTGAAGGTGCCGCCGCGCACGCTGGCCGCGGGGGTGCCCGCGAAGGTGCTGCGCGAGTTGAGCGACGACGAGCTCGCCTGGAAGCTCGAGGGCACGCGCACCTACCAGCGCCTGACCGAGCGCTGCCTCGCGACGATGAGCGAGGTCATCCCGCTCACGGCCGTCGAGCCCGATCGCAAGCGGCTGGATGCGGGAAGCGTCGAGCCGCTGATCGCGACGCGCCGGGGTTCGCCGTCTTCGGGGTCAGGCCTCTGACCTGACCCCGAACACGATGGACAGCACCACCCTCCACGCCTACGAGCGCGATGCCGCGCGCTACGCCGACGACTGGTCGGCGCAGCCGCCGCCGGACGACATGTACGCGCTGCTCGCGCGGTGCTTCGCGCCCGGCCCGACGGCCGACATCGGCTGCGGCGCGGGCCGCGACACGGCCTGGCTCGCGAGCCACGGCTTCGAGGCGCGGGGCTTCGACGCCTCCGAGGCCCTGCTGCGGGAAGCGCGTGCGCGCCATCCCGGCATCGCCTTCGCGCAGGCCACGCTGCCCGAACTCGCAGGCGTCGCTCACGACGCGTGGCAGAACGTGCTGTGCGAGACGGTCGTGATGCATCTCGACCCCGCGCAGGTCGCGCCCGCCGTGCGCAGCCTGCGCGCGCTGCTGCGCCCGGGCGGCACGCTGTACCTGGAGCTGGCGCGTGACCGACGGCGAATCGATGCGCGACGCCGCCGGTCGCCTGTATGCCGCGTTCGATGCGCGCGAAGCGCGCGCGGCCTTCGAGCCCGGCGACGAGGTGCTGGTCGATCGCGAGGACGTGAGCGCCTCGTCGGGAAAGCGCATCCACCGGCTGGTCGTGCGGCGCGAAGGGGTCAGGTCTTCGACCTGACCCCTGCATTCGATCGTCTCCCGCCGCAATGCCGGGGTCAGGTCGAAGACCTGACCCCGAGACCTCAGGCCGTCGTGGGCGGCATGAATCGGCGCGCGAAGCTCAGCGCCGTCTCCGCCACTTCCTCCCAGCCGCTGTCGATCGTCAGCGAGTGACCGCGGTTCGGGATCTCGACGATCTCGGTCAGGCACGGATTGCCCTTCTGCTGCTTGAACGACGCGTTCGCGATCGACCACGGCACGGTGTGATCCTTCTCGCCGGAGATGATCAGGAGCGGGCCGCGCTCGCCGTTGTCGGTGTCGACCTGCGCCTCCGTCCACGGGTTCAGGTTCGCGGTGGCGGCCTGGAACAGCGGCGCGCCGGCGGCAGGCACTGCGAAGTCGGCGTAGAGGCGGCGCGCCTCGTCCTCGCTCACCGCGTTGGCGAACGCGTAGCGGAACTGGTCGAACGTGAGCGGGATCGCGCGATGGCGGTTGGCGGGATTGCCGAGGACCGGCCACGCGGACTTCAGCGCCGAGAACGGCAGCGGGAGCACGCCGCGGAACGGCGCCGGCGAGATGGCCACCGTGGCGGCGGAGAGGCCCTGCCCCGCGAGGATCTGCGCGAGCAGCCCGCCGAAGGAGTGGCCGATGATCACGGGCTTGCGTGTCAGCCGCGCCGCGATGGCGCCGAAGTGGGCCGCGACCTGGCCGACGGTCTTGTCGGCGAAGACCTCGGGGTGCGCGTTCGCGTCGTCGACGTGGCGCGGGTCGTCGGGCCAGTCGGGCGTCAGCACCGCATAGCCCTGGCCTTCGAACATGCGGGCCCAGGCGTCCCAACTGCTCGGGAGCAGCCAGAGCCCGTGCACGAAGACCACGGGCTGGCGGCCAGAGACGTTGGCGATGCGGATCTGGCCCGCTTCGTGGTCGCTGATCGCTTGAGGGGCAGGCGTCGGCTCGGACATGGCACTGGACTCCCGTGTGCCGGGGGGCTCCGGAATGAAGCGCACGGGCCCGGCCGCGCAAAAGATCGTAGCGAGCCTGCCCTGAAAAGCAATGGCGCCGTACGGTGGGAGCCGAATGCCGGGGTCAGGTCGGAGACCTGACCCCGAACACCCGTTCGGCGGCGTCACGGGGTCAGGTCTTCGACCTGACCCCGGCATTCACTGCGCCGCGAGCCAGTGATCGAGCTCCGGCAGCCGGCGCTCGCGCTGCTCCGCCCGGTCGCGGACCGCGGCCTCGGTCCGGCGCATGGCCGCCCGGGCACCCGGCGGGATGCCGGTGGCCTTGGCGAAGGCGTCGACCCGCGGCAGCAGCGCGGCGTCGGCGGCCTGCTGCATCAGGCGCGGGACCGCCGAGCGCTCCGCATGCGTCCCGAGCAGCGGCCCGACGCGCTCCCAGCGGCCGGCGATGACCCCGAACGCGAGCAGCGGATGGGCGTCGGTGGCGGCGCGGAGTATCGCCGCCGGCGTCGTCGCGGGCGGCTCGTCCGACAGGGCGATGTCGAGCGCGCGGGCGGCGAGGGCCTCATCCTCGGCGATCGCCAGCAGCGCGTAGTACTCGTTGCCCTCCAGGTGCGTGCGTGCCGAGCGGGCGAGCGCGTGCAGCGTCTCCCAGGTGCGGGCGTCCGCGTGGACGGCGACGACGTGCAGCACGATGCGGCGCACGGCCGCCGGCAGGCTCTCCGGCTCCGCGAGGAAGCGCTCGAACCGCGCCCGCGCCTCCGCGACGACGGCCGGATCGCCCAGGTCGCCCAGGGTCTGCAGCAGCGACTCGCGCAGTCGCGCGTCGTTCGCGCCTTCCGTCGCCGAAGCTTCCCATCCGGTGCGGCGCGCGAGCGGCTGCAGCAGGTCGAGCGCGAAGCGGCGCAGCGCCGGCTGCACCGGCTGGCCGCTGGCGAGGCGGTCGAGCTCGCGCAGGCGCTCGACGAGCGCGCGGGCGACGACGGGGTCGGCGTCCGCGGGCACGCGGCGCAGGAGATCGCCGAGCGTCCCCATGGGCAACTGGCCGTGCAGCGCGAGGGCCGACGTGTCGGCGAGCAGCCCGAACTGGTCGTCCGGCGCGAGCTCCGGCAGCCGCGCGGCGAGCGCCGCGAGCGTCGCCTCGTCGTGGCGGCTGCGGAAGTACGCCGCCTGGCCGGCATTCAGCAGCACGGGGCCACAGCCCGGCACGCTCACCTGCCGCGGCTCCGGGCCGACGAGCGTGCGCACCGGCGCGCCGCCGGGCGCCTGCAGCGTCACGGGCACGTGCCAGCGGCGCGGCGGCACCGGGGCGCCGGAGATGCGGAACTCCTCCTGGACGAGGGTGAGCTCGGTGCGCCCGTCGCGGCAGGCCACGGCCCGCTCGCGCACCAGCGGCACGCCGGCTTGCAGCGTCAGGTCGCGCGCGACGCGGGCGAGCGGGTGGCCGGGGCCGTCGTCCATCTCGCGCCAGAGGTCCGCGGTGACGGTGTTGCCGTACGCGTGCCGCTTCATGTAGCGGCGCACGCCGGCGCGGAAGGCCTCCTCGCCGATCGTGGCCTCGAGCGTGCGGATCACCTGCGCGCCCTTCGTGTAGGTGATGTCGTCGAAGAGGCCGCCCGACTGCAGCACGTCCGGCACGGGCACGACGATCGGATGCGTGCCGTCGCGCGCGTCGGATCCCATCGCGCGATCCTTCGTCTCCAGCGCCTGCAGCCACGGCTTCCATGCGGGGTTCAGCTGCGCGGCGGCCTTGGCCTGCATCCAGGTCGCGAAGCCTTCGTTGAGCCAGAGGTCGTCCCACCAGTCCATCGTCACCAGGTCGCCGAACCACTGGTGCGCCATCTCGTGGGCGATGGTCAGGAAGACGTCGTAGCGATCCTTCTCGGTGGCGATGCGCGGGTCGACGAGCAGGTCGCGCTCGAGGTAGAAGATCGCGCCCCAGTTCTCCATCGCGCCGAAGGAGACGCTCTCGCCGGGGCCCGCGATCATGTCGAGCTTGGGCAACGGGTAGCGCACGCCGAACCAGTCGTTGTAGAACGGCAGGAGGCGCGCGGCGGCATCGAGGGCGTAGGCCGCGCTCTGCGTGTCGCCGCGCTTGACGACGACGCCCACGTCCACGCCGTCGACCATGCGGTGGACGCGCTCGAAGTCGCCCGCGCCGAAGTAGAGGAGATAGCTCGACATGCGCGGCGTCGGCGCGAAGCGCACGTGCTGCAGCGTGCCGCCCGCGCGCGACTCCACCTGCGCGACCGGCATGTTGCCGAGCGGCACGAGGGCGGCGGGCAGCGTCGCGGACAGGCGGAAGACCGCCTTGCGCGCGGGCTCGTCCCAGCACGGCACGAAGCGGCGCGCGTCCGTGGACTCGAACTGCGTGAACAGCCCGCGCGCCTCGCCCCGCGGGGTCGCGTACTTCAGCGCGAAGAGGCCCTCGGGCTGCGCGTGGATGCGGCCGTGATAGGCGAGCGTGAGCGTGCGGCGCCCGCGCGCGACGGCGTGGCCGAAGTCGAAGCTCGCCGTCTCGCGGGCCGCGTCGTACGAGATGGCCGGCGAGCGCGCCTCGCCGCTCAGCGCGGCGCGGTCGATCACGAGCTCGGCGCTGTTCAGGACGATGCGCGGCGCGGGGCGGCGCACGTCGACGTCGATCTCCACCGTGCCGGAGAACTCGGGGCGCTCCGGGTCGGGGGTGACGTCGATGCGGTACTCGATCGGCTCGACGTCGGTCGGCAGGACGACCCGGGCTGGGGTCGCCGCGGCCGCGTGCGGGGGCGCGGCCAGCATCGCCGCGAGCGCGGCGAGGGGCAGTGTCGTTCGAATCATGGGCAGGGCGAGGCGCAGTGCAAAGCGCCGGAGTCTACGGCCCTTGCTGCTCTACTGGATCTGGCGCCAGGAGCGGTAGAGCCACAACGCCGCGAACATCTGCCCGAAGACAGGCGTGAACATCACCGCGGCGTGCGCCAGCCGCGCTCGGGTCACGCCGCGGGCGCGGTTCACGTGCGCGACCGCCCATGCCGCGAGGAACGAGGCGGCAAGCCACAGCAGCTCCGGCAGGGCGCCGGGCATGCGGTCGAGGAAATGCAGCAGGCAGGCCACCAGCGCGAACGAAGCGACGAAGGCCGGCAGCGCGGCGCGCACCGCCGCCGCCAAGGCCGCCTGGCGCGCCCGGCGTTCCGACTCGAAGTGCGCCAGCACCGCCTCGTCGCTCTCGCGCCGGAAGGCCGGCCGGATCGTCGGGGAGGCTTGCGGCGCGTCGGCCGCCGCCGAGGCATCGCTTCGCGTGGCGGGCACCTGCGAGAGCCCGAGCACCTCGACGAGCTCGGCCCCGGCGTCGATCCGCTCCAGGAGGCGGCGCACCGCGCGCGGGTCGGCCTCGCCGGAGCCGAAGAACGCGGGCTGGGGGGCGCCGTTGCGGCCCGCGAGCATGAACAGCGCCTGCGCGGCGACGGGATCGCGGCGCACGCCGAGCCCGCCGGCGAGCACGCGCCCGAGCTGCTGCAGCGCCTCGCCGTGATGCTGCTGCGCGGCCTGCGCGAGCCAGTGCACCATGGCCCGGCGGTCGCGCTCGATGCCGATGCCTTCGGCCAGGCGCAGCGCGTAGCGGCACTGGGCGAAGGCGTGGCCCTGGGCCGCGGCCAGCCCGTACCAGCGCGTGGCGGCGGCGGCATCCTGCGGCATGCCGACCCCGGTATCGTGAAGGAACGCGAGTTCCACCTGCGCCTCGGCGTGGCCGCCCTCGGCCGCCATCCGGAACCAGCGCAGGGCTTCGCCGGCATCCTGCTCGCCGTCGCCCTCGCGGTGCGCGCAGGCGAGCTCGAAGGCGGCCGCGGCGTCGCCCGCCTCGGCGCGCGCGCGCAGCGCCGCCGGGTCGACCGCGCGCGCCTCGTCCAGGCGCACGAGCGCGGCGCGGGCCGCCTCGCGCGCGGCGCCGGAGCGCCCCTCGCGCGCGATCCGGTGATGCCACTGGGCGGCCTCGGCGACATCGCCCGGCATCCGATCGCCCGCCTCGAGGAAGGCGGCCATGCGAGCCATGGCGATCTCGTCGCCGCCCCGGGCGGCGGTGTGCGTCCAATCGAGCTCCTGCGCGGGTTCGTCCGCCGGCGTGCCCGCGGCCCACAGGTGCACGAGCGCGCGCCGCGCCTGCTCGTGACCCCGGCCGGCGAGCGGCGCGAGACGCGCGGCGGCGGCCGCGCACTCGCCGCGGTCGATCTCCTCGAGCGCCGTCGCGAACTGCGCGTCGCGCTCGCCGCCCGCCTCGCGCAGCGTCGACTCGAAGCCGCCGGGCGCGCGCAGGCGCAGCATCAGCGCGTCGACGCTGGCGATCGCCGCGCCGAGGCGCTCGCGATAGGCCCGCGCGAGGCCCTGGCGATGGGCGTCGGCCGCGTCGGCCGGCGGCGCGAACGCGCCCTCCAGGACGTGCCAGCCCGTCGCCGTGCTGAACAGCGCGCAGGCGACCAGCGCGTTGCACTGCACGAAGCCGCCTTCGTCGTAGAGCGCGCCGAGGTGCCAGTACGCTCGCAGGTTGCCGGCCGCGGCCAGGCCCACCAGGATCGCGTGCGCGGTGCGCTCGTCGCCCTGCCCCAGCGCGGCGAGCGCCTCGACGCAGGCGGCATCCTGCGCGTCCTCCGCGAGGCAGCTGCCGTCGGCGAGGTGGACGGCGCGGGCGTGCACGTCGTGGACGTTCAGGCCCAGGCGCAGGGCCTGGACGACGACGAAGGGGCGCACCTCCTCGGCCTGCGCGGGGGCGATCGCGATCTCCCACATGCCGCCTTCGGGCGCGTGCGCGAAGCTGTCGCCCGCCCAGGCCGCGGCGCGGGGGGCGTCGGGGGTGGCGAGCGGGTAGCGATCGAGCAGCGCCGCGTGCAGCGCGGCGAGCCGCGCGCTGCGCGGCCGCGGACGTGCCCGCTCTGCTTGCGCGAGGGCTTCCTCGAAGGTCGCCGGGACCGGCGCCGCTTCCTGGGGCTCCCACACCTGGACGATCGTGCCCATGAATCCTGTCGCTCTTCTCTTCTCGGTTCTTTGCGAAACACGCCGGGAATGGCGGCTTCGGGCTGCGGATTGTCGAGCTCGTACGCGTCGATGAACGGTGCCCGGCCGCGTGCGATCCCCCGGACGCGCAACTACTGCACGAAATGCGGCGCGGGTGTTTTCCCGCAAGCCCTGCCAGACGACCGTTCCGCTGTCCGCCGCGGGGCTTGTAATGGTTAATGCATGGGTTTACGATCTCCGCATCCGTTGATCAATTGCGCGAAAGGAAGCACCATGCACCGTCCACCGCCCCCCGGCTGGCCGCAACTCGTCGCGTGCCTCCACTACCGCCGGCCCGCCGAAGCCATCGAGTGGCTCTGCGATGCCTTCGGCTTCGAGGTGCGCCTGAAGGTCGAGGGCGAGCCGGGCGAGATCGTCCACAGCGAGCTCGTCTACGGGCAGGGCATGATCATGGTGGGCGGGGACGCCTCGTACGAAAGCAAGGCCGAGAGCCCCTTCAAGCGGCGCTATGCGAGCCCGCTCGACCTCGACGGGCGCATCAACCAGGCGCTGTGCATGTTCGTCGACGACGCGGACGCCCATTGCGCCCACGCCCGCTCGCGCGGCGCCGAGATCATCTCCGAGCCCGACACGCACGACTACGGCGACGACTACTGGGCCGATCGCACGTACGGCGCCAACGACTGCGAGGGCCACCAGTGGTGGTTCATGCAGCGCCTGCGCACAGAGAAGCCGCGATGACGACGGCGCGCGCCCCGGCCGCCGGCGCGGCGCGCGGGCGCGGCCGCGCTCGGGCCGCGCCCGCGGGCGCCGCCGACGTGGAGGCGATCGACCGCACCCTCCAGGCCCTCGCCGAGCCGACCCGGCGCGCCGTCGTCGGCCTCCTGCGCGACGGCCCGCAGCGCGCGGGCGACATCGCGACAGCGCTCGCCATGTCCCGCCAGGCGATGAGCCGGCACCTGCGCGTGCTGCGGCACGCCGGCCTGATCCGCACGGTCGGCGCGGACGAGCACGCGGATGCCCGCGCCCGCACCTACCAGCTCGATGCCGAGCCGATCGCGGCGCTGCACGACTGGCTGGGCGACGTGCGCGCCTTCTGGGGCGCGCAGCTCCAGTCGTTCAAGGCGCAGGCGGAGCGCGTGGCGCGCGATCGGCGGGCCGAGCGATGACGCGCGGCGACCGCGTGAGCGTGAGCGTGTTCGTCGAGGCTCCGCCGGCGATCGCGTTCGAGGTCTTCACCGCGCAGATCGACCAGTGGTGGCGCCACGGGCTGAAGTTCCGCGCCGGCGGGAGCAGGCGCAGCGTCCTGCACCTCGAGCCGCGACTGGGCGGACGCCTGTTCGAGACGATCGAGGCGCCCGAGCCGGATCCGCGGGCCCCACCGAGCGTCGTGCAGACCGGCACGGTCGTCGCCTGGGATCCGCCGCACGCCCTCGAGATCGAGTGGCGGGCCGTGAACTTCGCCCCGGACGAGAAGACGCTCGTCGCCGTGCGCTTCGAGCCCCGCGCCGCCGGCACCAGCGTGACGCTCGTGCACAGCGGCTTCGCGTCGCTGCCGCCCGACCACCCCGTGCGCCACGGGCAGCCGGCCGACGTCTTCGTGCGGCGCATGGCGATGTGGTGGTCCGACCAGATGGCGTCGCTGCGGATGCGCGTGGAAGAGATCGGTGGTACGGGGTCAGGCCTTTGACCTGACCCCGGCATTTCGTCCCGCGCGCGACTGAATGCCGGGATCAGGTCGGAGACCTGCCCCCGAAGACCGGACACCGCTCTCAGGTCGGCGTCTTGACCTTGACCATGCGCTGCTCGAATTGCGGCAGCGGCGCGAAATCGCCGGGGAGCTGCGTGACGAGCTCGAAGCGGTCGACCTCGCGCGGCGGGTAGTGGGCGAAGCGGGCCGAGACGAGGTTCGGGCAGAACTCCAGCGGGGCCAGCGAGAGGTCGGGCGGGCAGACGCCCAGCAGCTCGAGGTGCTCCAGCGCCGGCAGGGCCGCGATCGGCTCCAGGCTCTCGACGACCTGGCGGCGCTTGCCCTGCCACTCCGGCAGCGTCGCGAGGCTCAGCGTCTCGAGCTGCCCGAGGCCCCGCAGCGGCTCGAGGCTGCGGATGCCGGGCAGGTCCACGATGCACAGGTAGCGCAGCTCGCGCAGGGCGCCGATCGCCTCGAGCGAATCGTCCGGCAAGCCGCCGATCTTCAGCTCGCGCAGGTGCGAATAGGCCGCGAGCGCGCGCAGGCTGCGGTAGCGGCAGAACCAGATGCAGGCGCTCCTCACGTCCTGCGGCCGGGCGACGACGGGCATCTCGCGGCCCTTGTCGCGCATGCGATGCACGTGCATGGCACTCCCTCCTCGTTCTCGTCGTCCCGGGCGCCCGTCGTCGCGGACGTCCCGGATGGACGATCCTCCTCGCTCCTGCCTGGACGCCCCTGCGCGCCGCGCGCTTCCCGACGTGCGCCTCGCACCGGCCGGGACGTTCAGGTTCCCCGGGACGCCGCCCACCCCGCGAAGAGGCGGTGGAGTTGTTCGACGCCGTCGGTGAGAGCGGCGGGCCCCGGCTGTAGGATGTCGCAGGACTTGATCTCGTGCAAGCGGCCTTGCGCCACCGCCGGCACATCCTGCCAGCCGGGACGCGCGGCCACATGCTCGGCGCGGAACTTCTTGCCGCACCAGCTTCCCACGACGATGTCGGGCGCGCGGCGCGCGGGCTCCAGGGCGTCGGCGATCACGCGATCGCGGCCGGCGCGTTGCAGGCCCAGCTCGGAGAAGACATCGACGCCTCCGGCGATCCCGATCAGCTCGGACACCCAGCGGATCGCGCTGATCATCGGGTCGTCCCACTCCTCGAAGTAGACGCGCGGGCGCCGGGGCCAGGCGCTCGCCGCGGCGCCGATCTCGGCGTGCCGCGCCTCGCACGCGGCGATCCAGGCCTCGGCGCGCTCGCCCGCCTGGACGAGGCCGGCGACGAGGCGCAGCGTCGCGAGGATCTCCGCGATACTGCGCTGGTTGGTGACGAGCACATTCAGGCCGGCGCGGATCAGCTTGTCGGCGAGCGCGGCCTGCATGTCGGAGAAGCCGATCACGAGGTCGGGCTCCAGCGCCACGATCTTGTCGATCTTGCCGTCGAGGAACGCCGACACGCGCGGCTTCTCGTCACGCGCGCGGCGCGGCCGGACCGTGTAGCCCGAGATGCCGACGATGCGATCCTCCTCGCCGAGGAGATAGAGCCATTCGGTGGTCTCCTCGGTGAGGCAGACGATGCGCTGGGGGCCTTTGCTTGTCATGCAGGCATTGTCGCCCCCGGCGGATCGGCGCTCAGAGTGCTCGCAGATCGTCCACGCGGCTTTTGTACCAGGAGAGGCTGTCCCAGAACAACGTCCAGCCGACGACGTCGAGGTGATCCCAGCCGTCCATCAGGCCCTTGTAGTTCCACGCGCCGGCCTGCGGCGCGCCGCCGTGGGTCAGGTCCTTCACCACGACGGAGCGCTTGTAGACCGAGCCGCTCGAGTTCATCGACCACGTCGGCGCCTTCTGCGCGATCGTGTTCACGACCGCGTCGCTCGGGAACCAGCTGCTGTCGCTCACCGGCGGCATGGGCCGCGAGTCGCGGTAGTAGTTGCCCATGAAGCCGGGGCCCGCGAAGGCGCCGATCAGCAGGTTCGTGTCGACGTTCGGGTACGACCAGCCGGTGAGGATGCCGGTGTAGCTCGAGTTCGTCGCCCACGAGAAGTAGGTGACGTTGGGCGCGTCCTTCACCCACTCGTTCTCGGCCATCGCGCCCGCGGGCGAGAGGTCGTAGGGCGAGAGATCCTTGATGCCCGAGTTCCAGAGCGGCGAGCTCATCACGCGGTTCATGTAGGCGTTGAAGCTCTCGCCCGCGGTCTGCGCGCCGATGCCCCACTGGTCGAGCTTGAAGTCGTAGATGCTGTTGGCGCCCGTGGCGTCGGCCAGGCCCGCGATGCCGAGCACGAGCTGCTGCACGAAGGGCACCCAGTCGGTGATGCGGTAGGCGAGCGTCGTGCCGTCGTTGGGCGTGGCGATGGTGGTGACGCTCTTCACCCAGTTCGTGTTCACGGCGTAGTTGAACAGCCCCGGATTGGCAGGCGCGCCGTTGGCCGCGAGGAGCTGCACGAGCATGCGCGCGGACTGGCCGCCCATGCTGTGCGTGATCAGGTGCACCGGGTGGCTGGCATCCCAGGCCGGATACAGCCCGGGGTAGCAGGTGCGGCCGTTGTGATAGAAGCTCTCGGGGCGCTGGTAGTGGCCGTTCAGGGCCGCGTGGGCGGCGCCGTAATCGACGCAGCCGCCCTTGATCTGGTAGAAGAGCTCGACCGCGCGATCCCAGTTCGAGCTGAACGGGCCGACGACGGCCGTGGCCACCATCTGGTTCGAGTACTTGGCCTGGAGCTGCACCTGCAGGTCGGTGAGGCCGCCCCAGTACTTGTAGCCCAGCATCTCGCTGCGGCCGAAGCCGGCGAAGCCATGCACGAGGATCACGGAGGCGTTGTTGGCGGCGAAGGTGGGGAGGGCTTCGGCCGAGAGGACGACAGCGGCGAGCGCGAGCGCAGCACGCCGCAGGACACGGGTTCTGTTCATCGGGGGTCTCCGGTTTTGTCATGAAGGCCGTCGCGCGGCGCCAGGCGGGGCGGCGATGCGGGGCGGCTGCAGCCGTGCCGATCTGGGCGGGCGCTCCCTCGTGGGGGGCGGGCATCCGCGCCGGCGGGGTGCGGCGGACGTCGAAGTCCGTCGGCAGCGACTGGTGCGCATCCTCTTCCTAGAGCCGCCTCCCTACATTGGCCGCGCCGGCCAACACGTTGACCCTGGCGACCGGGCACGGCAAGTCGCTGCCGTCGCGTGAGCGCGGTGACGAAGGACCGCCGGCGCTCTCGCTAACCCTGCCCGTGGCGGGGGCGACGGCACCCCACAATCGCGCATGACCGCCCCGCCCTCCTCCGCGGCGCCGACGCAGGCGATGCCGCACCCGGTCGTCTTCCTGCTGCTGATCATTCCGTTCGGGCTGGGCAGCGGGTACCTCACGGTCACCCTGGGCTTCCAGCTCGCGCAGAAGGGCGTCGCGGCGGCCGACATCGCCGGGCTGATCGCGCTGAGCTACCTCCCGCACACGTGGAAGTTCCTGTGGGCGCCGCTCGTGGACACGACGCTCACGCGCAAGCGCTGGTACGTGATGTCATCGGTGGTCACCGGGCTCGGCATGGTGCTCGCCGGCGCGTTCACCGACCGGCCGCAGGTGCCGTTGGCGACGCTCAGCGCGCTCCTCATGATCAGCAACTTCTCGACGACGGTGCTCGCGATGGCGGTCGAGAGCCTGATGGCCGTCTCCGTGCCCGACTCGCATCGCGGGCGCGTCTCGGGCTGGTTCCAGGCCGGCAACCTCGGCGGCATGGGCGTGGGCGGCGGCTTCGCGCTCT
>Ga0209051_1001791_pt1 | contig 17057 bp, 15 predicted proteins | sample AraplaCvi_mMS_r2_2_FD_184286 | JGI IMG/M metagenome (GOLD analysis project Ga0209051, IMG submission 184286) | Arabidopsis root microbial communities from North Carolina, USA - plate scrape MF_Cvi_mMS_r2 (SPAdes) (version 2) | ecosystem: Host-associated > Plants > Roots > Endosphere | place...
CCGAACGCCGAGGTGTGGGAGGCCCTGACGTTCACCCTCGACGGCGTCGAGGTGCCGGCCAAGGAGATCAGCGGCGAGCACGGGAACCGGATCCACCAGCTTCAGGTGTCCGGCGGAAACCTGCAGACCACCTATTCGGCCACGATCATCGGCCAGACCGACCCCGCCCCGGTGACCGACTACGACCTGTCGCGGTACCTCCGACCGACCCGCTATGCCGAAGCCGACAAGTTCTACGGTTTCGCCGCAACCGAATTCGGTGGCTACCTCGATTCGACCACCTTGCTGGAGAAGGTGTCGTCGTGGGTGGGCAGCCGGCTGAACTACGTGCCGGGTTCCAGTGACCCGATCGACGGGGCGGTGGACACGCTGCTCGCCGGTGCGGGCGTCTGCCGCGACTTCGCCCATCTGGTGGTGGCGCTACTGCGAGCCGTCAACGTGCCGGCCCGCGTCGTCGCCGTCTACGCGCCCGGGCTGTATCCGATGGACTTCCACGCGGTGGCGGAGGCGTTCGTCGACGGCCAGTGGCGCGTCGTCGACGCCACGTTGCTGGCGCCTCGGCAGAGTCTGGTGCGAATCGCCACCGGCGGCGACGCCGCCGACACGGCCTTCCTGGTCAACCACAAGGGTGCGATCACCCTCAACTCCATGTCCGTCACCGCGATCGTCGACGGACAGTTGCCACGGGACTCGATCGACCAGCTGGTGTCGATCCGCTGACGACGGTCAGCCGTCGGTGGCGGCTCGACCGTCGTGCTGCGCCCGAACGTCGTCGCGATGTTGGACGAGCTTGGCTTCCGCGGCCATCTCACCGACGACGGTGGCGTCTCCGAGCAGGCGTCGGTCGGTGCGGAACTTGCGGGAGAAGATCGCCACCACACCCGCGAGGGCGAGGGCGACGAGAATCGCGACGACGATCAGAACAATTGAATTCGTTGTCACGGCGCCTCGGATTCTTGGTAGGACTCCAGTAGACGCGGATATCCCGAATGTGTCAATTTCGTTGACACGTGGGCGAAATCAGACCGCCAACCGGCGATCGCGTACGGTCTACCTACCGAGTCGGCATCCGACGTCGGTGATGACCACGCTTCGGGAGGGCCAGTGAGCAGACTCAAGCTCGGCGTCATCGCACGGACGCACAAGGAGAACGAGCACCGGCTGCCGATCCACCCGGAGCACTTCGACCGCATCGACAAGAGCGTCATCGAGCAGATCTATCTCGAGCACGGCTACGGCGAGCACTTCGGGATCTCCGACAAGAAGCTGTCGCGTTCGGTCGCGGGCATTCGGTCGCGCGAGGAGTTGATCGCAGAGTGCGACGTCATCCTGCTGGCCAAGCCGGACGCCGACGACCTCGCCGAACTCCGCGACGGACAGATCCTGTGGGGATGGCCGCACTGCGTGCAGGACGCGGAGTTGACGCAGCAGGCGATCGACCGCCGCCTGACGTTGATTGCCTTCGAGGCCATGAACCTCTGGCGCAAGGACGGCTCCTTCAAGCTGCACGTGTTCCACAAGAACAACGAGATGGCCGGCTACTGCTCCGTCCTGCACGCGCTGGAGATCATCGGGTCGACCGGCACCTACGGGCGACGGCTGCGCGCCGCGGTGATCGGCTTCGGCGCCACGGCCCGCGGGGCGGTCACGGCGCTGAACGCCATCGGCGTCCACGACATCGACATCCTCACCAACCGCAACGTCTCCGAGGTGGCCTCGCCCATCCACTCGGCGGACATCGTGCAGTTCGAGTCCGACGACGACGGTTCGAGTTTCGCCCTCACCGACGACGGCCGGGTGCGGCTGGCGCAATTCCTCGCCGAGCACGACGTCGTCGTGAACTGCGTCCTGCAGGACCCGAACGCCCCGCTGGTCTTCCTGCACGAAGCCGACCTCGAGGCGTTCCGGTCCGGAAGCCTCTTCATCGACGTATCCTGCGACGCCGGAATGGGTTTCAGCTGGGCGGTGCCCACGTCGTTCGACGATCCGACCTTCGTCGTCGGCAACAACATCACCTATTACGCCGTCGACCACAGCCCGTCGTATCTGTGGAACGCCGCCACCTGGGAGATCAGCGAGGCGTTGATCCCGTATCTGCCGACGATTCTGGCCGGGCCCTCCGAGTGGGACGACGACGAGACGGTGCGCCGCGCCATCGAGATCCGCGACGGCACCATCGTCAATCCGGACATCCTCGCATTTCAGGACCGTTCGCCGGAGTATCCACACGTGCGGTAGCTTCGGTCGACAGCCACGGGGGTGGCTGCCGCCAAGGAGTAGACGGTGGATGCGACGCCATTTGGGCACTACGAGCTGCGCGAGCTGCTGGGCCGCGGTGGGATGGGTGAGGTCTACCGCGCCTACGACACCAAGACCGACCGCGTCGTCGCCCTCAAGGTGCTCCCCCCGCATCTGGCCGAGGACACCGTCTTCCAGCAGCGGTTTCGCAAGGAATCCCAGGCCGCGGCCAGTCTGAGCGACCCGCACGTCGTGCCGATCCACGGCTACGGGGAGATCGACGGCCGGCTCTACCTGGACATGCGGCTGATCGACGGCAAGACCCTCGGCGACATCCTCGCCGAGCGGGAGGGTCCGGTCGAGACGACGCTGGCCGTGGCGGTCGTCGAGCAGGTCGCCTCGGCCCTGGACGCCGCGCACGAGGCGAACCTGATCCATCGCGACGTCAAGCCGTCGAACATCCTGCTGACCAGGCACGACTTCGCCTACCTCATCGACTTCGGGCTGGCCCGCACCACCGGTGAGAAGGGCATGACGACCGCCGGCAACACGCTTGGCACCTTGGCGTACATGGCGCCCGAACGGTTCGACGCGGGGCAGAGCGACCCGCGCTCGGACGTCTACGCGCTGGCGTGCGTGCTCTACGAGAGCCTCACGGGGTCGCGACCGTTCCCCGCCGACAGCCTGGAGCAGCAGATCGCCGGGCACATGGTGCAGGCGCCGCCGCGGCCGTCGGCGTTCGACCCGCGGTTGGCGGCCTTCGACGACGTGATCGCCAAGGGGATGGCCAAGAAGCCGGCGCAGCGCTATCAGACCGGTGCCGAGCTGGCGGCCGCCGCGCGTCGCGCACTGAACGCGCCCGTGCGGGGCGGCACCCGCTCCGGTCGGCATTCGGCGCGGCGGGTGCCGACGCACGGCGCCTGGCGTCCGTCTCGGACGATCGTCACGGTGGTCTCGGCGGTGGTGCTGGTCGCGGCGTTCGGCACGTTCGGCGTCGTGCAGTGGCGCAGCGGGCCCGACGACGAGGACACCAGGCAGGCCGCCGTCGAGAACAGCACGGTGCCACCGGACCCGAACCTGCGCGCAGGCGCGGTGGCGTCGATCGCCGCGACGGTGCCCGCGGACGTCCGGCAGTCCGGTCGCTTGGTGATCGGCATCAACGTTCCCTACGCACCCAACGAGTTCAAGGACTCGCAGGGCAAGATCGTCGGCTTCGACGTCGACCTGATGAACGCGATCGCCCGGACGCTGGGCCTGCAGGTCGACTACCGGGAGACGGCGTTCGCCAGCATCATCCCGTCGGTGCAGGCCGGCAACTTCGACGTGGGGGCGTCGTCGTTCACCGACACCGCCGACCGGGAGCAGGCCGTCGACTTCGTGACCTACTTCCGGGTCGGCAACCTGTGGGCTCGTCGCGCGGGGACCACCGTGGAACCCTCGGCGGCGTGTGGCCTGAAAGTCGGTGTGGCCCAAGGCGGTCTGCAGGAGTCCACGGAAGTTCCGGCCAAGAGTGACGAGTGCTCGGCGGCAGGCCTGGCGCCGATCGACATGGTGGTGTTCACCCGCCAGGACGACCTGACCAAGGCCTTGGTGGCCGGTGAGGTCGACGCGATGTCGGCGGATTCGCCGGTCACCGGTTTCGCGGTGAAGCTCAGCGCCGGTGTCCTGGAGACGGCGGGGGACGTGACCGACGCCGCGCCCTACGGCTGGCCGGTGGCCAAGGGGTCCGGGCTGGCCGAGCCGCTCAAGCTGGGGCTGGAGCAGCTGATGAAGACGGGCGAGTACCGGACCATCGCGACGCAGTGGGGGGTCGAGAAGGGGATGATCGACGCGCCGGTGGTCAACGGGGCGGGCTAGCGTCGCCAGTTTCGTTCTGCGACTTGGTCGCCCGTAAGCGTCACGCCGGCGAGGATCGCACGGCGGTGTCGCATCGTCGAGATGCCCGCCCCCGGCGGTAACGTCAGGCCCGTGGACCTCGTACTCGGCCTGTCGCTCACCACGGCGGCGCTGCGCTGGGTGCTCGTCGAGGGGACGACGGGCGAGGGTGACCCGGTCGACCGTGGTGAGCTCGACATCCCGGCGATCGACGACGTCGACGCCGATCTGCTGGTTCGGGCCGTGCTGAATCCCGACGTCGTCGCCGCGCACCGCATTCGCGTCGTCGGCGTCACCTCGACCGCCGACGCGGAGCCCGCTGTCGGCCTCGTCGTCGCCGCTCTCGAGGCACGGGGTCTCCACGACGTCGTGCACGTCTCGGACTCGGCCGCTGTCGCCGCCTTGGCCGGGGGCGTCGCCGACCTCACCGAATACGACGACGTCGCCGTGTGCATCGTCGAGCCGGATTCGGCCTTCGTGGCGGTGGTCGACGGCGGGGAGGTCACCGTCGAACACATCGACCGGCCCGCGGACCGCGCGGACGCGATCGAGCTGACCAGCAGCGTCATCGTGGCCCTCGACCGGGAGCTGCAGGCGGTCTTCGTCATCGGCTCGGACGACGTCGAGGTGATCGTGACGGCGATCGAGGCGATCACCACCGCCGCCGTCTTCTCCGCGGTCGAGGCGGACCTCGCACTGGCGCGCGGCGCGGCGCTCGTCGCCGCGCGAACCCTCGACATGTCGGGACCCCGGCCGAGGCCATGGCGCACGTCGCGAGCCGGCCTGCTGGCAGGTGTGCTCGCAGTCGGCGTGGTGACGTTCGTGGTGTCGCTGTCGCTGGCAATCGGACTCAACCTGACCCGCAACGAGCCGGTCGAGACGGCCCAAACCGTCGCTGCCGCAGGCGAATCCGAGCGTGTCGCGGTACCGCCACCGCTGGCGAAGCCGGTCGTCGGCCTTGCGGAGATGGCGAACGCCGTCGCCAAGACCATGACCGTCGCTTTGCCGCCCGCGCCGGCACCGGTGTACGTCCCGCCTCCGGTCGCGCCGCCGCCGGCGTACGTGCCCCCCGCCCCGGTCTACGTGCCGCCGCCGGTGCCGCAGCCGCGGCTGCGGGACCGGATCATCGAACGCATCCCGATCATCGGTCGCTTCCACGAACCGGGTCGGTGAATTTTGCGAAAGCGCATGCGCAAGCGCTTGCCTGCCCCTTAGGCTCCTGAACACCGCGCGACGCGACCGGCCGTCGCTTCAGGGACAAGGGAGTCCGCATGTTCGGAAAACGCCACACGAGTACGCAACTGGTAGGGGCGGCACTCGTGGCCGGCACGCTGGTGCTCGGTCTGACCGGCTGCGGCGGGTCCGGTTCGGATGAGGTCAAGGTCGGTCTGATCACCAAGACCGACTCCAACCCGTACTTCGTCAAGCTGCGGGAGGCCGCTCAGGCGCAGGCCGACAAGGACGGCGCCAAGCTGATCGCCCTCGCCGGAGCGTTCGACGGCGACAACGAAGGCCAGGTCGCGGCCATCGAGAACATGGTGGGCCAGGGCGTCAAGGGCATCCTGATCACCCCGAACTCCTCGACCGGCGTGCTCGACGCCATCAAGAAGGCGCGCGACGCCGGCGTGGTCGTCATCGCGCTCGACACCGCCACCGACCCCGAGGACGCGGTCGACGCGACGTTCGCCACCGACAACAAGGCCGCCGGCGTGAGCCAGGGCAAGTGGGTGAAGGGGGCGCTCGGCACCGCGGCGCCGCAGGTCGTCATGCTGGACGGCACCCCAGGCGGCACCGTCGACACCTTCCGTCACGACGGGTTCCTCGAAGGCTTCGGCATCGCGAACGGCTCGCCGGAGATCGTCGGCCAGGAGAACACCAACGGCGATCAGACCAAGGCGCAGACCGCCATGGAGAACATCCTGCAGCGTGCGCCGGGCATCAACGCGCTTTACACCATCAACGAGCCGGCGGCCGCCGGTGCGTACCAGGCCATCCAGGCCGCGAATCGGGCGAACCAGATCACCATCGGCTCGATCGACGGCAGCTGCACCGGCATCGCCGACGTGAAGGCCGGCAAGATCGGCGCCACGGTGCTGCAGTTCCCGGCGAAGATGGCCGAACTCGGCGTGCAGGCGGTGGTGAAGTTCGCCAAGGACGGCACCAAGCCCAGTGGCTTCAACGACACCGGCTCGCAGCTGGTGACGGACAAGCCGGTCGCCGGGCTGGAGTCCAAGGACACTGCCTGGGGCGAGCAGAACTGCTGGGGCAAAGCCGGGTCATGAGCACTGGCGCTCCTGCGGCGGCACCGTCCACGGCGACCTCGTCGATCTCGAGCCGGTTCAACGCGCGCAACCTCCTGCGTGAACCGTTGCTCGGCCCGCTGGTGGCGTTGGTCATCGCCATCGTCATCTTCAGCTCGGTCTCCAACTCGTTCCTCAACCCGCAGAACGTGTCGCTGATCCTGCAACAGTCGGTCGTGGTCGGCATTCTCGCCGTCGGCCAGACGCTGATCATCCTCACCTCTGGCATCGACCTCTCGATCGGCGCGGTGGCCGTCTTCGGAACCATCGTGATGGCCCAAAGTGCCGGCGCCGGAGGGCCTTTCCTGGCACTGGGGTCGACGCTGCTGGTGTGCGTGGTGTTCGGTGCGGTCAACGGCGGCCTGGTCACGGCACTGCGACTGCCGCCGTTCATCGTGACGCTGGGAACGTTCACCGCGATCCAGGCGGCCACCCGACTCCTGGCGGGCTCCGAGACCTACCGCGTGGAACCGGGGGCGCTCACGTTCCTGGGCACGTCGTTCCGCATCGGGTCGTTCTCGACCACCTACGGCGTGGTGACGATGCTGCTGGTCTACCTGGTCATGTGGTACGCGCTGTCCCAAACTGCCTGGGGCAAGCACGTATACGCCGTCGGCGGCAATCCGCAAGCGTCGAACCTGTCGGGCATCAAGTCCCAGCGGGTGTTGTTCTCCGTCTACCTCACCACCGGCGTGATCGCCGCCATCGCCGCATGGGCGGCACTCGGCCGCATTCCGAACGCCGACCCGAACGCCTACCAGAACGCCAACCTGGAGTCGATCACGGCGGTGGTCATCGGCGGGACCAGTCTGTTCGGCGGCCGCGGCGGCGTCGGCGGAACACTGGTCGGCACGCTGATCGTCGGCGTTCTGCGCAACGGCCTCACCCAGGCCGGCGTCGACAACCTGTACCAGAACATCGCGACCGGTGTCCTGGTGATCGTCGCGGTGGCCGTCGACCAATTCGCCCGCAGGAGGTCACAATGACGACCACGACGAGCGGGACGCCCGTCCTCGAGGCACGGGGACTGGTCAAGAAGTACGGCAACGTCACCGCCATCAACGGCGCCGACTTCGAACTGCGTGCCGGCGAGGTGCTGGCGGTCATTGGCGACAACGGTGCCGGGAAGACCAGTCTCATCAAGGCCTTGGCAGGCGCGGTCGTTCCGGACTCCGGCGAGATGCGGATGAACGGAACACCCGTGTCGTTCAAGAACACTCGCGACGCCCGGGCCGCGGGCATCGAGACGGTGTACCAGGATTTGGCCGTCGTGCAGGCCCTCGACATCGCGTCGAACCTGTACCTCGGCCGCGAGGTGCGACGAAAGGGCCTTGCGGGCAGCCTGTTCCGTCGACTCGACATGCCGAAGATGCGCGAGGACGCCTCGCAGCACCTCGCCGACCTGAAGATCGGCATCAAGTCCGTGAACCAGGCCGTCGAGACCTTGTCCGGCGGACAGCGTCAGGGCGTCGCGGTGGCGCGGGCCGCCGCGTTCGGCCGGGGTGTGATCATCATGGACGAGCCGACGGCCGCTCTCGGCGTTCGCGAGTCGGGACAGGTCATCGACCTCATCCAGTCGATCCGCGACCGCGGCATCCCCGTGGTGCTCATCAGCCACGACATGCCGCACGTGTTCGAGGTCGCCGATCGCATCCACATTCACCGGCTCGGTCAGCGCGCTGGGGTGGTCGACCCGAAGACGCGTTCGATGTCCGAGGTGGTGGCGCTGATGACGGGTGCGGAGGAGCCGACCGATGAGGAACGCGCCGGACTCTGACGAGACCCCGGTCGGGGTGTTCGTCGGGTTGGCCACGCTCGACGTGATCCACCGGATCGCGAAAGCCCCTGCGGCGAACCAGAAGATCACCTCGACCGACCAGTTCGTCGCCGCGGGTGGTCCGGCCGCCAACGCGGCGGTCACCTTCGCCGCCCTGGGTGGCGACGCGACCCTGGTGACCGCGCTCGGCGACGATCCGGTCGCCGATCTGATCCGTGCCGATCTCGTCGCATATGGCGTGACCGTGGTCGACGCGGCGGCGGGCACCACCCGAGCGGTTCCCGTCTCCGCCGTGTCGGTGGTCGAGTCGACGGGTGACCGGTCGGTGGTCTCACTGGACGCCGTGCACTCCGACGCGACGCCGCCGGCAGATCTCGGCGACCTGGTGGCCGAGGCCGACGTGGTGCTGGTCGACGGGCACCACCCGCGGATCGCCCGTGCCGCCGCCGGGCTTGCCCGGGAACGGTCGACTCCGCTGGTAGTCGACGCCGGCCGCTGGAAGCCGGTGATGGCCGACCTCGTCGACGATGCCACGGACATGTTGTGCTCCAACGACTTCCGCACACCCGGTACCGACACCGCCGAGTCGACCGCCGCGGCTCTCGTCGGCTGCGGTGTCGCGACCGTGGTCACCACCCACGGCGGCGACCCCGTCCGGTGGTGGTTCGACGGGGAGTCCGGGTCCGTGCCGGTACCCCCGGTGGAGGTGGTCGACACCCTGGGAGCCGGGGACGCCTTCCACGGCGCCTATGCCTACTTCTCGGCGCTGGGGGACGGCGATCTGGCCCGGCGCCTCCAACGCTCCGCCCAGGTGGCGGCACTACGGTGTTCGGTGGTCGGGCCGCGGGCCTGGCTGAACGGACTCTCCGGCGAACGAAGTCGAAAGCGAGAACGGTGACCATCGAGCAAGACGTGCAGGACGCCACCCTCGACCAGCTGGTCGCCTGGGCCCGGGCGCTGGTCGTCGACGGCGAACGCCGCATCCTCGGTCTCACCGGCGCCCCGGGAGCCGGAAAGTCCACGGTCGCCGAGCAACTCGTCGCCGCCCTCGGCCCTGACGTCGCGGTGCTCGTCCCCATGGACGGTTTCCACCTGGCCAACGAGGTGCTGCTCGACCTCGGGCGCCGCGACCGCAAGGGTGCGCACGACACGTTCGACGACGGCGGCTACTCCCGACTGATCGCGGCGCTGCGGGCGCAGCGTGTCGGGGACCCCGTGATGTATGCGCCCCGGTTCCTTCGCGAGATCGAGGAGTCCATCGGTTCGTCGATTCCGGTGCCGCCCACCGTGCCGCTGGTCGTCACCGAGGGCAACTACCTCCTGTTGGACGTGGATGCCTGGCCCGCGGCGCGGTCCGGCATCGACGAGGTGTGGTTCTTGGCCCCCGACACCGACGTTCGCCACCAGCGGCTGCTGCGCCGGCACGAGGCGTACGGAAAGTCGCCGCAGGACGCGGCGTACTGGGCGCTCGGTCCCGACGAGCGCAACGCCCACCTGATCGAGTCGACCGCCGGTCGCGCGGACCGGATCGTGCGACTCCGGTGACCACGATGGGCGACGTCGCCCGACTCGCGGGGGTGTCCGCCTCCACGGTGTCGCACGTGCTCAACGGCACGCGCAGAGTAGACAGCGCCACCCGACTCCGCGTCGAGGCGGCCATCGAGAAGACCGGGTACCGCCGCAACGTCGTCGCCCGGTCGCTGGCCGCGGGCCGCACGCACACCGTCGGACTCTCCATCTCGGCGTTGACCAACCCGTACTTCGGCAGCCTGGTGCACGCCGTGGAGCGGGCGCTCTCCGACAACGGCTACGTGCTCATCGTCGGAGACTCCCACGACGACGTGGATTCCGAGAAACGCGTCACCAATTCACTGTTGGATCGCAAGGTCGACGGGATGATCGTGGCGCCGGCCGCCGGTTCCGAGCGGGTCACGCTCCCCGCGATCGCCCGGACGGGAACACCGCTGGTGCTGATCGACCGCGGGGTCGACGTCGGAAGCGACCAGGTCGGCCCGGAGAACGTCGAATCGGCCCGGTCGCTGACCCGCCACCTGCTCGACCACGGCCACCGCCGGATCGGCGTCGTGCGGGGACTGGCCGGAATCTCGTCGACCACCGAACGGCTCGACGGGTACCTCGCGGCACTGTCCGACCGTGGTGTCGGCGTCGACCCGGCTCTGATCCTCGACGGTGAGTCCAGCACCGACGTGGCCGAGCGCGAGGTCTACGCGCTGTTGTCGGGTGCCGACCGGCCCACCGCGCTGGTGTCCTTGAACAACTCCATGACCATCGGGGCGCTGAAGGCCGTTCGCCGGCTTGGTCTCTCGATCCCGGCCGACCTGGCGTTCGTCTGTTACGACGACTTCGAGTGGTCGGACCTGTTCGAACCGCGGCTCACCGCGGCCGCCCAGGACGTCGACGCGATCGGTGCCACGGCGGTCGAACTGCTGTTGCGCCGAATCCGAGGCAGCGACGACGCGCCCCAACGAATCCGGGTGCCCACCACCTTCCACCAACGCAATTCGTGCGGTTGCACGTAACCCCGTCGACAGGACACCGAGAATGCCGATCGCCACCCCCGACCAGTACGTCGCCATGCTCGACCGGGCCAAGGAGGGCGGATTCGCCTATCCGGCGATCAACGTGACCAGCTCCCAGACGCTCAACGCCGCGCTGCAGGGTTTCGCCGAAGCCGAGAGCGACGGCATCGTCCAGGTGTCACTCGGGACGGCACTCTACTTGTCCGGCAACAAGGTTCAGAGTCGCTTCGCCGGGTCGAAGGCGCTCGCGCTCTACGCCCAAGAGGTCGCCTCGCACTACTCGGTGACGGTGGCGTTGCACACCGACCATTGCCCGGCCGAGAACCTCGACGACTGGGTCCGGCCGCTGATCGCCGACGCGACCGAACGCCGCGCCCGCGGTCTGGACCCGCTCTACCAATCGCACATGTGGGACGGGTCCGCGGTGCCGTTGGACGAAAACCTGCGCATCGCAGAAGGATTGCTCGAAGCATCGGTGGCGGCGAACACCATCCTCGAGATCGAGATCGGCGTGATCGGTGGGGAGGAGGACGGCATCTCCCACGAGATCAACGAACAGCTCTACTCCACGGTGGACGACGCCCGCGCCACGGTCGCGGCGCTGGGCACGGGGGAGCGGGGTCGGTATCTGACCGCGTTGACCTTTGGCAACGTCCACGGTGTCTACCACCCGGAGTCGGTGCACCTGCGCCCGGAGATCCTCGAGGAGATCCAGACCGTGATCGGCGGCGAGACCGGGACGGCCAAGCCGTTCGACCTGGTCTTCCACGGCGGCTCCGGATCGAGTGCCGAGGACGTCGCCTCCGCCGTCGCCAGCGGGGTGGTGAAGATGAACGTCGACACCGACACCCAGTACGCGTTCACCCGGTCGATCGCCGGCCACATGATCTCCCGCTACGACCAGGTGCTCAAGGTCGACGGTGAATACGGCGACAAGAAGGCCTACGACCCGCGATCGTGGGGCAAGCCGGCCGAGAACGCCATGGCCGCACGGGTCGTCGAGGCCGCCCAGATGCTGGGTTCGGCGGGGCGGGCGATGCACTAGGACGCGGTACTTCTTCAGCTGATCTCCACGCAGTCTTCAAGCACGCACGACGTTCGCGGCGCAGTCTCGAAGGCGGGGTCAGCAGGTGACCTCGCCACCGCAAGAGGAGACTGAGTCGACGTGTTCGCAGAGACCGAAACGAGCGCCCTTCTGGCGGCGCTGGCCACCACCGCGCCGGGACCCACGTTGGACTGCTACGGCGGTTACGTCGAGATCCTCAGCAAGGGCCCCGACTTCTGGGTGCTGCGAGGGATCGTCCCGCCGGGGTCGGTCGTGCCGGCGCACAGCCACGACGACGCCGAGGACTTCCTGATCCTGTCCGGCAGCCAGCAGGTGCTGGTCGCCGAGGGCAACACCATGGTGTGGCGGAATGCCAACGCGGGCGACTACGTCCGCGTACCGGGCAACGCCGTGCACGCGCACCGCAACGTCACCGACCAACCGGCGGTCGACCTCGTGATCACCACGCCGCGGCTGGGTCGGTTCTTCGAGGAAGTCGGCCGGCCCGTGACCGCCGACCTGAAACCGCCCACACCGGAGGAAGTCGCCCAATTCGTCGCCAAGAGCGCCGAATACGGCTACCAGCTGGCCTCGGTCGAGGAGAACGCCGCGTACGGAATCGAGCTACCCGTCTTCTCCGGCTAGCGGGTCACTCGTTGTCGCCGCCCGTCGACTCGGTGGCGCCCACGGCGCCGAACGTCGCGCCGTGGGCGGCCGGCCACACCCAGTCCCGCACCTCCGGGATGTCGTCGCCGTGGGTGCGGGTGTACTCCCGGGCGGCGAGGCGCTTGTCGACCATCTGCTGGCGCAGCGTGGCGTACGAGGACTGCAGCGACGGCACGCGGTCGATCACGTCGATCACCAGGTGGTAGCGATCCAGGTCGTTGAGCATCACCATGTCGAACGGCGTGGTGGTGGTGCCCTCCTCCTTGTAGCCGCGCACGTGCAGATTCTCGTTGTTGGCGCGACGGTAGGTCAGGCGGTGGATCAACCACGGGTAGCCGTGATAGGCGAAGATCACCGGCTTGTCGCGGGTGAACAGCATGTCGAATTCACGGTTGGACAACCCGTGCGGATGCTCCTTCTCGTCCTGCAGCCGCATCAGGTCCACCACGTTGACGAAGCGAATCGTCAAGTCGGGAATGTTCTTTCGCAGCAGGTCCACCGCCGCCAGTCCCTCGAGTGTCGGGACGTCACCGCACGTCGCGACGACGACGTCCGGCTCCTGCCCGAGGGTTTCGTTGCCCGCCCACTCCCAGATGCCGAGGCCGCGGGTGCAGTGTGCGACCGCCTCCTCCATGGTGAGGAAGTTCGGGCTCGGCTGCTTGCCGGCGACGACGACGTTGACGTACTGGCGCGAACGCAGGCAGTGGTCGTAGGTCGACAGCAGCGTGTTGGCGTCCGGTGGCAGGTATACCCGGACCACCTCGGCGCGCTTGTTGACCACGTGGTCGATGAACCCGGGGTCCTGGTGGCTGAAGCCGTTGTGGTCCTGGCGCCAAACATGGCTGGACAGCAGGTAGTTCAGGCTGGCGATCGGTCGGCGCCACGCAATGTGGTTGGTCACCTTCAGCCACTTGGCGTGCTGGTTGAACATCGAGTCGACGATGTGGATGAACGCCTCGTAGCAGTTGAACAGGCCGTGGCGCCCGGTCAGCAGGTACCCCTCCAGCCAGCCCTGGCACTGGTGCTCCGAGAGCATCTCCATGACGCGGCCGGCGCGGGCGAGGTGTTCGTCGACCTCGGGGCCGACGTACTCGGCGTTCCACTGCTTGTCGGTGGCGTCGTAGACGCCCTGCAGGCGGTTGGACGCCGTCTCGTCGGGACCGAAGATCCGGAAGTTGTCGGGGTTGAGCCGGACCACGTCGGTCAGCCACCCGCCCAGCACCCGGGTGGACTCGGCGATCGTCGCCCCCGGTGCGGGCACGTCCACGGCGTAGTCCCGGAAGTCGGGCAGGCGCAGATCCTTCAGCAGCAGACCGCCGTTGGTGTGCGGGTTGGCGCTCATCCGCAGCTCACCCGTCGGGGCGAGTTCGGCGATCGTCGGATCGAGAATGCCGTCCGCGTCGAACAATTCGTCGGCCCGGTAGGACGCCAGCCAGTCGGCGAGCACCTTGAGATGCTCGGGGGTGTCGCGGGCGTTGGCCAACGGAACCTGGTGTGCCCGCCACGATCCGGTGGTCTTCTTGCCGTCGATGTAGGCGGGGCCGGTCCAGCCCTTGGGGGTGCGGAAGACGATCATCGGCCAGCGGACCCGCTCGACGTGGTCGTCCGGCAGCGCCTTGAGTTCGGCGATCCGGTTGAGCACCGTGTCGAGCAGCTCGGCGAAGTCGCAGTGCGCCTGGGCCAGGTCGGTGTCCTCCGTCGCCTCGAAGAAGTACGGCTCGTGGCCGTATCCGATCATCAGGCTGCGCAGTTCGTCGTGCGGAATGCGGTCCAGCACCGTCGGATTGGCGATCTTGTAGCCGTTGAGGTGCAGGATGGGCAGCACCACGCCGTCCTGGGTGCGGTTGACGAACTTGTTGGAGTGCCAGCTGGTCGCCAGCGGGCCGGTCTCGGCCTCGCCGTCACCGACCACGGCGGCGACCAGCAGGTCCGGATTGTCGAAGGCGGCGCCGTAGGCGTGGGAGAGCGCGTACCCGAGCTCGCCGCCCTCGTGAATGGAACCGGGCGTCTCCGGCGCGACGTGGGACGGGATTCCGCCGGGGAAGGAGAACTGCCGGAACAATCTCCGCAAACCCTCCGCGTCGGCGGTGATGTCGGAGTAGGTCTCCGAATAGGTGCCGTCGAGGTAGGCGTTGGCAACCAGACCGGGGCCGCCGTGGCCGGGACCGGTGACGTACACCGTCGACTGCGAGCGCTCCTTGATGGCGCGGTTGAGGTGGGCGTAGAGGAAGTTCAACCCGGGCGTGGTGCCCCAGTGGCCCAGGAGCCGGGGCTTGACGTCGTCCCGCTCCAGCGGCGTCCGCAGCAACGGGTTGTCCAGGAGGTAGATCTGGCCGACGGACAGGTAGTTCGCCGCCCGCCACCAACCGTCGAGCTGAGATAACGTGTGGTCGGCCAACGGTTTTACGTCGGTCGAGGTCCAGGGGGTCACTGCGCTCATCGAGACATCCGTTCGCTTGTCGTGGTGACTACGTCATCGTACGGCCGGCGACGAGGGTCGACCGGACGGTCACGCGCCGGCCACCCGCAGTTCGCCTTGCCGACGGTGCGTCGCCGCCACCCGGCGTCGGCTACCCGCCCACCGGCAACGTGCGGCGGGCGGCGAGTCGCCCGGTGATGGTGCGCATCGCCTCGCCCACCGACTCGACGACCGCCACCGAGCCGTCACCCGCGAGATCGTCTCGTCGCGCCGGGTCGACGACGATCGTCAGGTCGGCGACGGCGCCAAGGTCCCGCACGAACCCGCGGTCGACGCCGCTCGCCTCCAGGAGGTCCAGCACCAGCGCGCTGCCGACCAGGGCGAATCGGCGCAACTGCCGCGACACCTGATCCCGGTTGGCGGGGCTGAGGCGTCCCGTCACCTCGACCAGCGTGGCGAAGCTGCGCAGCTGTGCGCGCAACTGGACCCCGTGGCACTCCGTGACGGAGCCACGGGCCGAGAGCGTCGAGGTGGAGAGCACGAACGGGAGCCGATCTGCCGGGTGGACGGACCATGGTGTCCGGCTGCGGGGCTCAACCGTCTCCGCCAGCTTAACCCGGGCCGCCGACGCACGCCCGTCGGAATCGTCAAATCAGCTGTGCGGCAACGTGTTGGCGCGTACGGATCCACCGTCGGTTTCGGGCGCCCGTCGGCGGGTAGCCGCCCAGGGCATCGACACCACGAAACTGGAGAACCCATGACGACGCAGCCCGAACGGGACGACACCGACTCCGACGACGCCGGCACACCGGGATCGGTCCCGCCCGCCACTCCGGCCTACGCCACGCCGCCGCCAGGTGGCATTCCCGACGCCGACGACGACTGACGGGCGGTCGAGACCCGGCGAGCTGCGTCACACCGCGGGTGCCTGGCGAACCCTGTACCCTGGGCACGAATCAATTGGCTTGTGCTGCTTCGGCTTCGGCATCATGCCAGGTCACCCCCGGCGGGCGGGTGCACGGCAGGCCCGAGGCGGAGTGAGGGAAGGATCGTTATGGCGTCCCCGGGTGCTGGACCGCGTCCGAGCACGCGGTTCGGACCCTACGAACTGCAGGAACTCATCGGCATGGGCGGCATGGGCGAGGTCTACCGCGCCTACGACACGGTGCGCGAGCGCATGGTGGCCCTGAAGATCCTGCGGGCCGACGTCGCCTCCGACCCGAGCTATCGAGACCGGTTCCGGCGCGAGTCGCGGATCGCGGCACGACTGCAGGAACCCCACGTCATCCCCGTGCACGACTTCGGCGAGATCGACGGGGTCCTCTACATCGACATGCGTCTGGTCGAGGGCGGCAGCGTCAAGGACGAACTGCGGGTCAAGGGCGTCCTACCGCCACCGCGCGCCGTGGCGATCGTCGGCCAGGTCGCCGCCGCACTGGACGCCGCACACGCCAACGGCCTGGTGCACCGCGACATCAAGCCCGAGAACGTGCTGCTGACGCCCGACGACTTCGCCTACCTGGTCGACTTCGGCATCGCCAACGGCGGCGGCGAGGCCACCGTCACCAGGACCGGCCTGATCATCGGGTCGTGCGCGTACATGGCCAGCGAGCGGCTGAGCGGCAAGCCCGGCGGCCCACCGTCGGACGTGTACTCGCTGGCGTGCCTCCTGTTCGAGTGCCTGACGGGGCGCGCGCCGTTCGAGGCCGCCGACATCCGGCAGGTGATGAGCGCCCACATGTTCGCGCCGCCGCCGCGCCCCAGCGAGGTGCGTCCGGGCCTCAACCCCGCCTTCGACGCCGTGATCGCCACGGGGATGGCCAAGAGCCCCGGCGACCGGTTCGCCACCGCGGGGGAGCTGGCCAGGGCGGCGGCCGCCGCGGTCCACGCCCCGCCGCGGCCCGTCGCACCCCCACAGACCAGGCAGTTCACCCCCGAACGCCCCCCGGTGTACGTGCCGCACCCGGCCGTCGCGGCCCCGGCGCAGGTGGCGCCGTCACGGTTTGGTCGTACCCAGAAGGCCCTGCTCGCCGGGACGGTCGCGACCCTCGGGCTGGCGGCGGGGCTCGCCGCGGCGATCGTCTTCACCGGCGGCGACACCGGGTCGCAGCCGCAGAGCCCGCTGGCCGCCCCGCCCAGCTCGACGACCCAGAGTGAGACGCCGACCACCACCTCGACGACCGCCGCGCGCATGTCC
>Ga0209051_1001792_pt1 | contig 17056 bp, 17 predicted proteins | sample AraplaCvi_mMS_r2_2_FD_184286 | JGI IMG/M metagenome (GOLD analysis project Ga0209051, IMG submission 184286) | Arabidopsis root microbial communities from North Carolina, USA - plate scrape MF_Cvi_mMS_r2 (SPAdes) (version 2) | ecosystem: Host-associated > Plants > Roots > Endosphere | place...
CACGTCGCAGGCGGCGCAGGTCATCGGACTCGTCGTGAACGCCGCACTGCTGGTCTACGTGGTCCGGCGCACGCTGGTCCGGCTCGGGGTGACGACCTCGACCGGGTTGTGGAGCATGGGCGCGCTGCTCGTCGGCTTGCTGTGCTGGCTCGAACCGGTGCGATTGTCGCTGCAGCTCGGGCAGGTGAACCTGCTGATACTCGCCGTCGTGGTCGCCGACCTGCTCGGACCCGACACCCGCAGGTGGGCCGGTGTCGGCATCGGCGTCGTCGCAGGCATCAAGCTCACCCCGGCCCTGTTCGTCGTCTTCCTGATACTGACCGGCAGACGACGCGCCGCGGTGGTGGCGACGGTGACGTTCGCGGCCACCGTGGTACTCGGGTTTCTGGTGCTCCCCCGCGACTCCGCCTACTTCTGGCTCTGCGGCGGGTTCGACGACGTCGCGCGGATCACCAGCGATCCCGTCGCGAACACCAGCCTCAAGGGGCTGTTCGTCAGGATGCACCTCGCCGGGGCGCCGACGGTTGCGGCAACCGCTGCGCTCGCGGTCGCCGCGTTGGCCGTCGCGGTGCTGGCGTGGCGGCGGGGTCAGGCGGTGCTCGGGGTGGCCGTGGTCGGGATGGCGTCGGCTGCGCTGTCGCCGTTCAGTTGGAGCCATCACTGGGTGTGGGTGGTGCCGCTGGTGGTCCACCTCGGGCATCGCGCGTACGTCGTGGGCAGCCGGTCGGCGCTCGTCGCGTTGTGGATGTTCTGGGCCGTGTTCGCCGGGTGGGTGGTGCGGACGACGGGTGACACCCCGGAGACGGGCCTGTGTCGCTGCGCCGAGGAGGGTGGTGGGACGACGTGATCCCGGCGGCCTATCTGGCGAGTTTCGTCGTCGTCCTGGCGGCCACCGCGCGGTGGTTGCGCGGACGGCCCTACGAAATCGGCGCGACGACGGGTGCGGAGTTGTACCCGGTGACGCGGACCCAGTCGGCAGGCGCCGAGCCGCTCGGCAGCGTCGCGCGGACGTCGACCGTTTCGCCGGGGAACACCGTCACGTAGTTGTCGTCGTAGGTGATCGGCAGGACCTCGTCGCCGTCGCGGGTCGCGGTGACCTCGGCCCGCTCGAAGAAGGCGACCTGTTTGGTCGGGTTGCGCAGTGAGATCACGATGTTCTTGGATCCGGACTGGTCGGATCGTTTCGCCGACACCGTCAGCGGCACCTTCGCCATGGTGTTGAGCGGGGTCATGTCGGCCCAGCCGTCCTGGTGCAGTTCGAAGGCGAAGTCCCCGTCGGGATCGCCGACGTCGTCGTTGCGCTGGGACTGCCAGTACACGTTCTGGTCGACGACCTTGCCCGAGGCGTCGAGCACCTCGCAACGGACGAAGAAGACCCGGGAGTCCCGCGCTTCCCGCGGCAGGGTGACGGCACGCGCGGTGCCACCCGACGGCACCGCGAGGGCGGCGCTGGTCTGGTCGTCGCGGAGCTTGCCCTGCAGGTCGTACACCCTGACACGGACGCGGGCGTCCTTCACCTCGTCCGGCGTTTGGTTGACCAGGGTGACGTTGGCTCGACTGCGGTCCCCCGTCGCGTAGGAGTCGAAGACCGCGGACAGTGGCCGCAGACCCTGCTTGGCTCCGAAGTACGCGCCGCCGGGGCGCAGGTAGTAGTCGAAGAGGTTGCCGAAGAACGACGGCCAGTGGTTGTTCAGCATCCAGTAGATCGTCATCTTGTGCCCGGCCCAGCCGAGGGCGGCGAACGATTCGAACTGGGCGCGCGTGGATTCGTAGTGCGCGAGCTGCGCCTTGCGGGCGAACTCGTACGCGCTGCCCGAGGGGCCGTAGCGACGGTTGACGGCCAGCTGGATGTTGGTCAACCGTTCGTTGCCGGGGTTGGAACCGGCGTGGAAGTACCAGTAGTCGTTGGGCGGCCACAGCTTGTCCGGGGGGATGAACTGCTGCAGGCTCGCGAACGGTGGGATGTGCTCGTTGTCGCCCTGTTCGGCGGAGGCGCCCCTCGCGGCGCGGTACTCGCCGCTGAACCAGTACGACGGCGGACGCCACGTGTAGGGGCCCGCCATCTGGATGCCGTCCCACAGGCGCTTGCCGGTGTCGTCGGTGACGTAGGACGAGACGGTGTCGACGACGGCGTTCTGCCAGTGCAGGTCTCGCAGAATCTGGTGGTAGTCCTCGCGGACCTTGTCGGGGGGACGGCCGTCGCTGGCGTTGGCCCAGACGGCTGCCGAGGCGTGCGACCGCAGCATGGTGATCTGCGAGCTCAAGCTGTCCCTGGCGACGCGGTTGTCCTCGTCGTCCCACTGCGGCCACTTCTCCCACTGGTTGCAGCACATCCAGCCGACCATCAGGGGGATGCCAAGCTCGTCGGCGGCTTCGACGAAGCGCTCGTCGGGGATCTTCGACTCCAGCCGCAACATGTTCAGCCCGAGGTCGCGCACGTAGGACAGGATGGCGTCCTCGCGGCCGGGGTCGTAGGCGTACAACAGGTCTGGGGTGTAGGTGGCGCCGCGCACCAGGAAGTCGCGACCGTTGACCTGCAGGTAGAAGCTGCCGCCGGTGCCCAGCTCGGGGAAGCGCTCGTCGTCGTCGCGGAATTGCGAGATGGTCCGCACGCCGAAGCGTTGGTGCGTTTCGTCGACCGCGCTGCCGAACTGGCGGAACTCCAGCCGCAGGTCGTACAGATTGGGTGCGCCCATCGTGTACGGCCACCACAGATCCGGATGGTCGACGGTGAGTTGGCTGAATTCGCTTGGGCTGAAGCTGACTTCGCGCTGTTCGCCGGCCGCGAGGCTGACCGCCTCTTCGACCTCCACGTCCGGCTTGCCAGGGCGGCTGATGGTGCCGCGGACGACGCCTCGGATGCGGTCGTTCGACGAGTTTCGCAGGGTGGTGAAGATCGACAACCGCGCGGAGTCGGTGTTGGGCAGCGGCAGTTCGGTGTTCACCGTGGCGGCCGCGATCGTCACCGCGCCGGACATCCGCAACGTGACGGGTTTCCACACGCCCGCGTTGCGGTCGGCGACGAACGAGTTTCCGTTGCCAGGATTCTTGTTCGGCCCCTGGTAGCCCAGGTAGTTCCAGTTGATCCAGTCGAACCAGCTGTCGGCGAGTTCGACGCCGTCGACGTCCTGCAGCGACCGCTCGGGCGTCACCTTGACCGCAAGGGTGTTGGGCTGACCCGGACGGATCCATTTGGTGACGTCGAGATCGTGGTCGACATACATGCCGACGATCTGTCTGGCGTCGGCAACCAGCTGGCCGTTGAGCCAGATCTCGGCGCGGTAGTTGATACCGGGAAAGTTCAGCTGGTACGAGCGGTGCCCCGCCTCGGCGTCGAAGGAGGTGCGGTACCACCAGTCCTGCTTCCACAGGTCCTGCGGCACCTCGTCCAGAAGGTTCTTGCCGTAGTAGAGATTTCGGTACGTGCCGTCGTCCTGGAGCGCTTGCAGGACGGTGGCGGGCATGCGGCGAACGTCGTGCCACTTCGCATTGCGGTAGGACGGGAGTGAGATCGCCGAACCCTCGTCGGTGACCTCCCGCGCCGACGCCAGCTGCCAACCGTCGGCCAGCACGACGTCCTTGGCCGGCGGTTCCGGCCGGGCGAAGCGGGGCACATCGCCGACGCTCAGGACGAGCAGGACGAGGAGAACCACGAAGCCCAGGACGGCGGTGCGGCGCATCGTGGGCGCGATGGGGCTACTCCGTCCTGGCATGGGGGGACCTCACGGTGGAGGCGGGGTCCCTCATTGTGCCTGCCGCCCGGCGGGACGGCCGAACGCGTCGACGATCCGCAGCTCAAGCGGCTGAGCTAGAACAGATCCTTGTGCGGCACATCGGTCACGAGTCCGCCGTCGACGACGAACTCGGCGCCCGTGGAGAACGACGACTCGTCGCTGGCGAGGAAGACGACGAACGTCGCCACCTCGTCGCATTCGCCGGGGCGGCCAAGTGGCGCGGTGACCATGTCGTCGGGAAAGTGCTTCGTCATCGGCGTCCGGATGAAGCCGGGGTGCAGCGAATTGACCCGAATGTTGAACTTGCCCAGTTCGATCGCAGCGGACTTGGCGAGACCGCGGACGGCCCACTTGGTCGCGACGTACGGGTGCACCATCGGGGCGCCGCGGAGACCCTCGATCGAGGACACGTTGATGATGGAGCCGCCGCCAGCGGTCTTCATCGCCTCGACGGAGGCCTGCATGCCGAGGAAGGTGCCGGTGAGGTTGACGTCGATGACCTTCTGCCACTTGACCATGTCGAAGCTGCCGATCTTGCCAAGCGCCACGATGCCGGCGTTGTTGACCAGAACGTTGAGCTTGCCGAAGTCTGAGATTGCGGTGGCGACGGCGGCGTCCCACTGGTCGGCCTCGGTGACGTCGAGGTGGACGTAGCGCGCGGATTCACCGAGCTCGTCGGCGAGTGCCTTGCCCTCGTCGTCGAGGATGTCGCCGATGATCACCTTTGCGCCCTCGGCCACCAACATCCTGGCATCCGCGGCGCCCATGCCCCGCGCCCCGCCGCTGATCAGTGCAACTTTTTCGTCAACGCGTCCCATGACGGGACAGGCTACCGCATGGCCTCCAGCAACTAGAACCTGTTCCAATTCCGGCCCTGGGACCGCATACTCCCAAGGCATCCATCACGAGGAGAAACGAATGGCGATACGCGTCGCACTCATCGGCACCGGCAACTGCGGCAGCCTTGCACTGAGGCAGCTGATCACCGACGAGCGCTTCGAACTGACCGGCGTCTGGGTGTCCTCCGACGCCAAGGCCGGCAAGGACGCCGGCGAGCTCGCTGGCCTCGACGCGTCGACCGGAGTGCTGGCGACGAACGATCTCGACGCGATCATCGCCGCCCGGCCGGAGTGCGCCGTCTACTGCGCAATGGGCGACGTCCGCCTCAAGGAGGCGATGGCCGACGTACGACTGCTGCTCGCCGCCGGCGTCAACGTGGTCGGCTCGGCGCCCGGTGTGCTGCAGTATCCGTGGCAGGTCATCCCCGACAAGTTCATCGAGCGAGTGGAAGACGCTGCCCGCGAGGGAAATTCGAGCGTCTTCATCACCGGCGTCGACCCCGGATTCGCCACCGACCTGCTGCCGTTCGCGTTGGCGGGGACCTGCCAGACCATCCAGCAGATCCGCACCATGGAAATCGCCGACTACTCCACCTACGACGGTGTCACGGTGATGTTCGACGTCATGGGCTTCGGCAACCCGATCGGCGAATTCCCCATGCTCTTCCAACCCGGGGTGCTGAGCATCGCCTGGGGCACCGCGATCCGACAGTTGGCAGCCGGCCTCGGCGTGGAGGTCGACGAGATCAGGGATTCCGTCGAACAGGAACCGGCACCGGAGGATCTCGACGTGGCGGCCGGGCACATCGCGAAGGGCACCGTTGCGGCACTTCGCTTCCAGATCGAAGGCATGGTGCGCGGAAGGCCCGTCATCGTCGTCGAACACGTGACCCGGCTACGCGCCGATCTGCGGCCCGACTGGGCTCAACCTGCACACCCGGGCGGCTCGTATCGGATCGAAATCACCGGCGAACCCTCGTACTTCGCCGACATCGTGCCCACCAGCGCGCAGGGCGGCGCACCGTACGCGGCAATCCTCGCCGCGGCGGCCCGAATAGTGAATTCAATCCCCGACGTGATCGCCGCGGCACCCGGCATCCGAACCACCCTGGACCTGCCGCTGCCGACGGGCAAGGGCGTGGTCGTCATGGACTGACCGCGCGTCAGCGCCGACGGATGCCTTCCCAGACCAGGCGGACGGTGGTTCCCCCGGTCGACGTCTGGATGGACGCTCGATCGGCCAGCGCCTTCATCAACGCAATCCCCCTCCCGCGACTGCGGTCGGGTGGGGACGACGGGGCCGTGCGCCACTGGCCTCGATCGGCCACGGTGACCGACAGCGCCGACTCCGAGGGATCGTGCGCCGCACGGAGGTCCATGGTGCCAACGCGCCCCATCGAGACGTACGCGAATTCCGCGGTGTTGGCGAGTGCCTCGTAGATCGCGAGGACCAGATCGTTGGCCTTGTAGGAATCCAGGTCGAAGTTGCTCTGCAACCACCGGGAGAAGTCGTCGCGAGTTCGCGCGGCCGCCCCGGGGTCGGCGGGCACGCCTACCCGCTCGAAGCGCTCTGCGCTGGAGACTGTCTTGGAAAGTGAGTCGATCATCTCAACGAGGCTGGTACCCAATCGGTCGATCGACTATGCGTGCTCAAGCCGTAAAGGTCGCGAGCGCCTCGTCGAGGGTGGCGTGCAACGGCATGATGTCGGCGATGCCGACCAGCTTGAGGGGCCGACTGGTGGCAGGTCCGTCGGCGACGATCAGGATGGCGACACCCTCGGGTGCGGCGTCGTGGGCGGCAACGAGGACACCCATGCCGGCCGACGCCAGGAACTCGACGTCGGTCAAGTCCACGACGAGACCCGCCGGCGACTTGGCAAGCGCCGCGGTGATGGCGTCCTCCAGCTGAGGCGCCGTGATCATGTCGACGACACCCGAGGTGGCGATGACGGCGACCTGTCCGACCAATCGTTCGTTGACTACGCAGGTCGAACCCGATGCCATCGAAGTGCCGTCAGTCGTTTCCCGTTGTTCGTTCAAAGCCCGTCTTCCATGTTCAACCGCGGCAAGAGTTGCGCGGCGCCGTGATTCTCGTTCACACGAGGCTCCGGCTGAACCCCGTCTGAATTTGAAACCGCCACGTCGAACCTATCCGATGGGTGGTCCATCGTCCCTATCAGCCGGGTGGTTTGCCCTCGTGACCCACGGGGGCCTCGGGGTTCGCGCGGCCGTCACCACCTGTATACCTGGAGTGAAATGAACTCCGACGAGTCCGTGGCGCATCTGCTCGAGGAGATCGCCGCCGCCCCGCCCGGTGCGGGTGTCGGCGCCTTCTTCGACCTGGACGGCACACTGGTGTCCGGATTCACCGCGACCGCTCACGCAGGCCACCGGGTGCACGCCAGGCAGGCGAGCATTGGCGAGGTCCTCGGAGTCCTCGAGGCGTCGCTGCGGTACCGGCTGGGGCGAATGGAGTTCAAGCGGCTGGTCGTCCGCGCGGCGGGCTATCTGCGGGGCGATTCAATCGCCGAACTCGACGAGCTCGGCGAGTACCTCTTCCGTCGCCACATCGAACACAGGGTCTACGCGCAGATGCACGACGTCGTCCGCGCCCATCAGGACCGCGGCCACACCGTGGTGCTCAGTTCGTCCGCGTTGACGATCCACGCCGAACCGGTCGCCCGCTTCCTCGGCGTCGACGACGTCATCTGCAACCACTTCGAGGTGGACGACGACGGGCTGCTGACCGGCGGCATCGTCGCGCCCGTCGTGTGGGGGCGCGGGAAGGCGGCGGCGGTGACGCGGTTCGCCGAGAGCCGCGACGTCGACCTTCGGCAGAGCTACTTCTACGCCGACGGCGACGAGGACGTGGCCCTGATGCGGGTGATCGGACATCCCCGGCCGGTCAACCCGAGGGCCGGGTTGGCCGCAGAGGCCGCCCGGATGGGATGGCCGGTGCTGCGGGTGGGGGTTGGTCACGGACGACGCGGGTCGATGCGGACCAGGCTCTGGAACCGACCCACGAACACCGGTGGGTAGGCGCCGACACCGGCCCTGGTTAGCCATTCGGCGGCAAGTTCGGAGTACAGGAGCCAATGCTGTGCATGCTCTTCGTCGTCGATCTGCAGCAGCAGCATCACTTCGAGTGGGTTGTCGAGCGCGCTGAAGATCGACAGCCGCCGGACCCCGGCGCGGCTCATCTCGTCCCGGGTGTCCCTGACATGGTCGCGTAGGACGTCGAGGTCGCCCACCGGTGTCACCATCGACACGACGACCCCGGGGACGGTGTCGGGGGCACCCGCGCCCAGTTCCAGACGCTCGACCAATTCGCCCGCGAAGACCGCCGGGATGTCGTCGACTCCGATCGCGTCGAACCACTCGAAGAAGACGCGGGACCGCAGGATGTCGAGGAGCGGCTCACGGGCGTGGAGCGCGATCACGACCAAGACGCGCTCCGGATCGGTGGTCGAGGCGTACACCAGCACGTGGTGGGCTCCGACGTCGACCAGGGCGGATGCGCGCCGTTCGAGCAGCGGCCCGACGCGTTCGGGGTGGGAGACCCGATAGTCCGACGCCAGCACCAGCGAGTGGTCGAGCCAGTGCGTCATGGCTGATCCTTCGCGATCGGGGCGCTCCGACGATCTCGCGTGTAGAAGTTCGTCGAGACTACGGAAGATGACGGATTCCGGGCCCGTTTCGTCAACAACCGCAGTCTCGACGAGGCGTTGGTGGACTCGGCTTGGGCGAATGCGCCCGGTCGCCACCGAAACCGTGGCAAGGTACTAAACTAGAACACGTTCTAGTTCGCCCCGTCGTCCTTCGGGGCCTCACTTCGAGGAGCACCAGGCATGCACACCCCACTCTGCGACCAACTGGGCATCGAGTTTCCGATCTTCGCCTTCACCCACTGCCGCGACGTCGTCGTCGCGGTCAGCAAGGCCGGCGGCTTCGGCGTCCTCGGCGCGGTGGGCTTCAGCCCCGAGCAGCTCGAGGTCGAGCTGAACTGGATCGACGAGCACATCGGCGACCACACCTACGGCGTCGACATCGTGATCCCCAACAAGTACGAGGGCATGGACTCCAACCTGTCCGCCGACGAGCTGGCCAAGATGCTGGTCGACATGGTGCCGCAGGAGCACCTGGACTTCGCCAAGAAGATCCTCACCGACCATGGGGTTCCGCTCACTGAAGAGGACAACGAGAGCACGCTGCAGCTGCTCGGCTGGACCGAGGCGACGGCCACGCCGCAGGTCGAGGTCGCCCTCAAGCACCCGAAGATGACGCTGATCGCCAACGCGCTCGGCACCCCGCCCAAGGACATGATCGACCACATCCACGCCGAGGGCCGCAAGGTCGCCGCGCTGTGCGGGTCGCCGAGCCAGGCGCGCAAGCACGCCGACGCAGGCGTCGACCTCATCATCGCCCAGGGCGGCGAGGCGGGCGGACACGCCGGCGAGATCGGCTCGATCGTGCTGTGGCCGCAGGTGGTCAAGGAGGTCGCCCCGGTTCCCGTGCTGGCGGCCGGAGGGATCGGCAGCGGCCAGCAGATCGCCGCCGCACTGGCGCTCGGCGCTCAGGGCGCTTGGACCGGGTCGCAGTGGTTGATGGTCGAAGAGGCCGAGAACACGCCCGCGCAGCAGGCCGCCTACGTCAAGGCAGGCAGTCGGGACACCGTGCGCAGCCGCTCGTTCACCGGCAAGCCGGCCCGCATGCTCAAGAACGACTGGACCGACGCCTGGGAGAACCCGGACAACCCCAAGCCACTCGGCATGCCGCTGCAGTTCATGGTGTCCGGGCTGGCGGTCGCCGCGACGCACAAGTACCCAAACGAAACCATCGACGTCGCTTTCAACCCGGTTGGCCAGGTGGTCGGCCAGTTCTCGAAGGTGGAACGCACCTCCGCCGTCATCGAGCGGTGGGTGCAGGAGTACCTGGAGGCCACCGGCGTGCTCAACGACCTGAACGAAGCTGCCGGCGTGTAGACCTCGGCAGGCGGCTTGAGACTGCACTCAGGGCTGCGATTCCGCGTGAATCGCAGCCCTGAGTGCATTCTCAACGGCAATCCGACCCGGATCGAAGCCGTCGTCGCGCCGGCCTGACTTGCACCCGGCGCGACGATGCGGCTTACATGGTCGACATGCCTGAAATGGATCGTCGCCGAATGCTGATGACGGGGATCGGCGTGCTCGGCGCCGCGGTCGCCCTTCCCGGAGCCACTGCCCACGCCGCTCCCGCGCCGGTGAAGTACCTGTTCCGCGACGAGTTCGACGGCCCGGCCGGCTCGGCGCCCGACGCCTCCAAGTGGGAGACGGCGACCGAGCGCGAGTCGATGGAGGACCCGACGTTTTGGGAGCTCCCGGGCAACGTCGGCCAGTACCGCGACGACCGGCGCAACGTCTTCCTCGACGGCAAGTCCAACCTCGTCTTCCGCGCGGCCAAGGACGGCAACACGTTCTACAGCGGGAAGCTGTTCGGCAAGTACCGCGGGCCGATCGGCACCACCTGGGAAGCGCGGATCAAGCTGAACTGCCTCACCCCCGGTGCGTGGCCAGCCTGGTATCTGGCCAACAACAACCCCGTCAACGGCGGCGAGGTCGACATCATGGAGTGGTACGGCAACGGCAGCTGGGCGCCGGGCACCACCGTGCACGCCAAGCTCAACGGCGGCGAGCACTCGAGTCAGACCATCGCGGTCGACAGTGCCTGGCACACCTGGCGCGCCCAGTGGGACACCAACGGGATCCGCTTCTGGAAGGACTACGTCGACGGCGCACAGCCGTACTTCGACGTGCCGGCCAGCGCGTTGCCGGACTGGCCGTTCAACACCCCGGGCTACACGCTGTTCCCGATCGTCAACCTCGCGGTCGCGGGGTCCGGCGGCGGCGATCCCTCCGGCGGCACGTATCCGGCGGACATGCTCGTCGACTACGTGCGGGTCTGGTAACCCGGTCGGGCGACGCTACGGGGTCGCCGGCGGTGGCGGACCCATGGGCGCCGGCGGCGGCCCCACCGGCGCGGGTGGCGGCGGGAGCGCCGGATCACCCGGGGTGATCGGTACGTTCGGGCCCGGAGCCTGGTTGGGGATGGGCGTGTTCATCCCCCGCTGCGCCATGCCCATGATGAGCGCTTCCTTGCCGCTGATCTCGTGATTCTGGACGGCTTGCCACAGATCCTTGAGGTAGCTGACGTTCGGCGAGTCCTGACCCTGCGGATCCAGCGTCGACCCCGGCGGTAGCGCGTCGGGGCTGGCGAGGTGCGGCACGCCGTTCGGCGGCGCCGCGGGCAGCGGTGCGGCGTCGGGCACGAGCACGGGCGCGCCGGGCAGTGCTGCGGCATCCGCGGGGGCGGCGGCCTGGACGATGGCATCCGGCCCCGGCGGCGGGCCGGGCGCGGGGAGGACCGTCAGCGGCGCGGGCGGCGGCGGCGGAGCGGGCTCGACGGGGTCTGCCCCGGCGGGCGACGCCGCGAGCACCGCGAGGAACAAACCGGTTGCACAACTAGCCGCCGCTGTCGCGATCTTGGCGGTCGTGGTTGCCTTCATCTGCGTGACCCCTTCCCCCTGTGGCCTCAGGGACTGATGTTGCTGTTGGGTCCATCCACAATCGACCCTTTTTCGTTACAGGGCAATCCCTGATCAGGTGTTCCCCAATGCGTTTGCTCGACGAGAACACGTTCTACTCGCGACTTTCGGGAACCTGCCGCGGGGCCCGCGATCTGTGGTGTAGCAATGCCTTATCCCGCTAGACCGCGTCATCGTGAGGAGCTTCCACGACATGCCGAACGCCGCAGCCACCCCCAACCTGCCCCCGGGATTCGACTTCACCGACCCCGACATCTACGCCGAACGCCTCCCGGTCGAGGAACTGGCGGAGATGCGCAAGGTCGCGCCGATTTGGTGGAACGCCCAACCCGACGGGGTCGGCGGCTTCGGCGACGGCGGCTACTGGGTGGTCACCAAGCACAAGGACGTCAAGGAAGTGTCGCGACGCAGCGACGTCTTCTCGAGCCTCGAGAAGACGGCACTACCCAGGTACGCCGACGGCACAGTTGCCGCCCAGATCGACACCGGCAAATTCGTGTTGCTCAACATGGACGCACCGCATCACACCCACCTTCGGAAGATCGTGTCGCGGGCGTTCACCCCGCGCGCCGTCGAACGACTGCGCGCCGAGCTCGCCGAGCGGGCCCGCGACATCGCGGAGAAGGCTTTGGCGGAGGGCACGGGCGACTTCGTCGAGCAGGTGTCCTGCGAGCTCCCGTTGCAGGCAATCGCCGGGCTGATGGGCGTGCCGCAGGAAGATCGGATGAAGCTGTTCCACTGGTCGAATCAGATGGTCGGCGACATGGATCCCGAATTCGCGAACAACGACGCGATCAGCGCCTCGGTCGAATTGATCACCTACGGAATGCAACTCGCGGCCGAGCGCGCCGACACCCCGGGTGAGGATCTGGTCACCAAGCTCGTCCAGGCCGACGTGGAGGGCCACAAGCTCTCCGACGACGAACTGGGCTTCTTCGTGATCCTGCTTGCGGTGGCGGGCAACGAGACCACCCGCAACTCGATCACCCAGGGCATGATGGCCTTCGCCGAATTCCCGGACCAGTGGGAGCTCTTCAAGCGGGAACGTCCGGCGACGACGGCCGACGAGATCGTTCGCTGGGCCACCCCGGTCACGTCGTTCCAGCGCACTGCGCTGGAGGACACCGAACTCGCAGGCGTTCGGATCAAGAAGGGGCAGCGCGTCGTGATGATGTACCGCTCCGCCAACTTCGACGAGGACGTCTTCGAGGATCCCTACACGTTCAACATCCTTCGCGACCCCAACCCGCACGTCGGTTTCGGCGGCACCGGCGCGCACTATTGCATCGGCACGAACCTGGCCAGGATGACGATCGACCTCATGTTCAACGCCATCGCCGACGCAATGCCCGACATCAAGTCGCTGGCCAAGCCGGAACGGCTACGGTCCGGCTGGCTCAACGGCATCAAGCACTGGCAGGTCGACTACACGGGGTCTTCAGCGGCGGCTTCGTAGGCAGGTCCCAGTCGAAGATCGAGCGCCAGTAGTCCTCCGGGATCTCCGCGCCCGACCTCAGCACGATGGCAAGACCGGTGGCCATCGCAAGCCCAAGCAGGCCGAGCCACAGTCCGGCGAGCGCGATGACGACCCAGAGCGCGGTGGTGAGCGTCGGCCACGGCGACACCAAGGCCAGCGCCGGCGCGAAGAAGAATCCGAGCCCGATGTACCAGGCGGAGCCGGCGCGGTCGGAGGCAAGGACGAAGCGCAGCCAGCTCGGGATCGGCGGTTGGGTCGGGGCGGCTCGCATGTCGTTCCCTTCGTCGTGTTTTCACCTTCCAGCGTGCGCGTCGGAGGTAATGGAGACAATTACCTCGGAGGTAGTTAATGAGCGTGTCGACTTCCCCGTTCGGAACACTGGTGCGGCAGTGGCGGCAACGCCGGCGCCTCAGTCAGCTCGACCTGGCCGTGGCGGCCGGCGTCTCGTCCCGCCACGTCAGCTTCGTCGAGACGGGCCGGTCGGCACCCAGCCGCGCGATGGTGTTGCGGCTGGCCGGTGCGCTGGAGGTGCCGCCGCGGGAGCAGAACCGAATGCTGCTCGCCGCCGGACTGGCACCCGTCCACGGGGAACGCCCGTGGGACGACCCCGACATGACCGCGGTTCGCGACGGCCTGGACACGGTGCTGAAGGCATACGAGCCTTACCCGTGCCTTGCCGTTGATCGCAACTGGGACGTGATCGCCGCCAACGGCGGGTCCGCTCTCCTGCTCGAGGGTGTCGCGGCGGATTTGCTGAATCAGCCCAACGCCCTCCGCATCTCGCTACACCCGGACGGGTTGGCACCGCGCATCCGCAACCTCGGGCAGTGGCGCCACCACGTCATCGGCCGGTTGCGCCGGGAGGTCGCCGTGAGCGGCTCGCCGACCCTGGCGGACCTGCTCACCGAGGTCGAGGCGTACCCGGGCGGGTTCGACGCCACCCACGATCTGGGGGCCGTCGCCGTCCCCCTGCAACTGGACGGTCCCGACGGAACGGTGCTGACATTCCTGGGCACCGTGACGACGTTCGGTACGGCCCTCGACCTGACCGCCGCGGAGCTCAGCATCGAGGCGTTCCTGCCTGCCGACGAACGGACGGCGCGGGCGCTACGCCCGCATGGCACTGGTAATACCACTTGACCTCTTGCCAGTTCGCTGCCAGAGTGACGACATGGCATTGCAACCCGTCCGCCGGCAGTCGGTCCCCGAGGACGTCTTCGACCAGATCGTCGCCGAAGTCATCAGCGGCGACATGCAACCCGGCGAAGCGCTCCCCAGCGAGCGCCGCCTCGCCGAGATCCTCGGGGTGTCCCGTCCGGCGGTACGCGAGGCCATCAAGCGCCTCACGGAGGCGGGCCTGGTCGACGTGCGCCAGGGCGAGTCCACCACCGTTCGCGACTTTCGCAGGCACGCCGGACTCGACCTGCTCCCCCGGCTGCTCATCCGGGCCGGCGAGGTCGACGTCTCCGTCGTACGCAGCATCCTGGAGACCCGGTTGCACAACGGCCCCAAGATCGCCGAACTCGCCGCCCGACGCCGACCCGAGGTCGCCGCGCTCCTCGACGCCTCGGTGGACGCGCTGGCCGTGGAGGACGACGCGATAGAACGGCAGCGGCACGCCCTGACGTTCTGGGATCACGTCGTCGACGGTGCCGACTCGATCGCATTTCGGTTGATGTACAACACTCTTCGCGCCACCTACGAGCCGGCCTTGCCCGCGCTGGCCGCCATGATGGCCGCCGAGGTGGGGCGCCCCGACGCCTACCGCGCCGTCGCGAACGCAATTCGCGACGGCGATTCGACGACGGCCGAACGTGCCGCCCGCGAGCTGCTCGAGCCCGCGACCGTCGCGCTACTGCGCGCTCTCGACGAAATGGAGTCCGCCCGGTGACCACCCGCCCGCCGAACGCCCGCCCCGAACGCCGTGGCTTCACGCTCGCCGACGCCGTGCGGGAGTTCTCGACCCACCCGTCGCCGTGGATGATCGTCGCCACCCTGACCGCTGCGCTGGCCGCGCGGGTCGCCGTCGGCGACTGGCAGCTCACCGACGCGCTGGTGCCCGCGGTGATGCTGGCGCTGTTTCCGTTCTTCGAATGGCTGGTCCACGTCGTCGTGCTGCATTGGCGGCCACGACGCCTCGGCGGCGTGACCGTCGACTCGCTGTTGGCCCGCAAGCACCGCGAGCACCACGGCGACCCACGGGAGGTGTCACTCGTCTTTATCCCGTGGCAGGCTCTGACGTGGATCCTGCCGGTCGCGGGAGCCGTTGCGGTGCTTGCCTTTCCGAGGATAGGACTCGGCCTGACGTTCCTGGCGTGCCTTGGCGCGCTCGGGCTCGGCTACGAGTGGTGCCACTATCTGATTCACAGCGACTACAAGCCCAAGACGCGGTTCTACCGGGCAATTTGGCGCAATCACCGTCAACACCACTTCAAGAACGAGCACTACTGGTTCACGGTGACGACCTCGGGCACCGCCGACCGCGTGCTCGGCACCGACCCGGACCCGGCCGCGGTCGCCTCATCGCCGACGGCGAAGAACCTCCACGCGGCTACGCCTGGACGATGATCGGATCGCCAATGCTGACCTGGTCGTAGTACCAGGCCGCGTTGTCGGGACTGAGGTTGATGCAGCCGTGACTGACGTTCGCATTTCCCTGGGACGCCACCGACCACGGTGCCCCGTGCACGTACACGCCGCCCCAGGTGACCCGGACCGCGTCGTAGACGGTCAGTTTGTAGCCTTCGGGGTCGCTCAGCGGGATGCCGATGGTGCGGGAGTCCATGACGACGGGCGACTGCTTCTCCAGCGCGGTGAAGCTGCCGATCGGGGTGGTGTGCCTCGGCTTGCCCATCGACGCAGGCATGGTCCGCGCCACCTGACCGTCGACGCTCACGGTGAAGGTGTGGGCATCCAGATCGGCGACGCCGACGACCGACGCCCCCGCTTCGAAGCTGGTCTTGACGCCACCGACCGACAGCGCGACCGTCGAGTGCGCCGGCCAGTAGCCACTCGGAGTCCACTGCACGACGTCGTTCTTCAACCAGGTGAAGTTGCCCCGTGGGGCGTTCGGGGAGGTGATCCCGAACGACCGTTCGGCGGCGGCGCGATCCACCACGGGCGCGGCGAAGGTGACCGTGACGGGCATCCCGACGCCGACGACCTGGCCAGCCGCCGGAGAGATGTTTGCAACTGCAACGGGTCCTGGGGCCGCAGCCAGCCCGGTGCCAACTGAACCACTCAGCAGGAGCGTCGCAATTCCCGCCACCGCCAACGCATATCGCACATGTCTACGCATCTGAACAACCTCCGGGTGTCGGGACTAGCTAGATGGTAGTTCGGTCGGCAACGGTCAAGTGTTAGCCGACCTCAGGCGAGCCGCCGCCAGCAGCAAGTACCCCAGGCCGACGAAACCTGCCGCGAGGACGGTCACGTTCACGGTGACCGCGGCGATGCCCACGCTCCCGGGATCCAGGAAGTAGTACGGCGCGCGCCGCCCGACCCGGTTGAGGACGACGAGCGCGACCCCGAGGTACACGGCGGGATACGCCAGCCATGCCAGCGGGTGCCACCACTTCCCCAGGCTCGCGTCACGACCCACCAAGAGCCAGTCGGTCACCGCGAGAACCGGGACGACGACGTGAAGCAGGAAGTTCGCGGGGGTGTAGCCCATGCTGCGGCCGGTCAGCAGCAGGTTCCAGACCACGCCTGCGACGACGACGTAGAGCACGACCGCTCCCCGCAGTCCCGTGCGGGCGTCGGCGCGCGGTGAGAACAGCGTCCACGCGTAGTAGGCCGCGGCCAGGATGTTCGCCTGGTAGGTGAAGGTGATGAGCCGCCACGCCACCCCGGAGCGGGACGTCACCTCGACGACGAGGAGGGCGGTGACGACGGCAATCACGATCGCGGCGCGAAGCGCGACGCGCAGAACAGTGCCGGCAGGCGGCGCAGGGGGTGTCGTCAAACTAGCCGGGTCCGGGCGTCAGCTTCTCTTTGATGCGCGACAGGATGCCGGGCTTCTTCGTCGGAACCGGCTCGACGTAGGGAGGCGCGACGGTGGGCGGCAGTGGCGTGCCGACCATCGGCGGGGCGAGTGCGGGATCCACCGGGGCGGCCGGAGGGTCCGGCTCCGCGATGGGAGCCTCGTCGACAGGTGGCGCCTCGGCAGGCGAGTCGACGACCGCGACGGGTGCCTCGTCGACGACCGGCGCGGGCGCCTCGGGCAGCGGCGGAGGGGCCGCTTCGACGACGGGCTCCGGGGGAACCGCGACCGGCGGCGGCGGCGGTGCCACGGGCGGGTCGGCCCTGACGACCTCGGGGGCCTCCACCCTGGCGGCGGGGACGGGTTCGCTGGGCTGAGCGGTGCGCGTGGGGGTCAGCTGCAGGCTGACGGCGATCGAGACCGACACGACGAACGTGACGGCGC
>Ga0209051_1001793_pt1 | contig 17052 bp, 18 predicted proteins | sample AraplaCvi_mMS_r2_2_FD_184286 | JGI IMG/M metagenome (GOLD analysis project Ga0209051, IMG submission 184286) | Arabidopsis root microbial communities from North Carolina, USA - plate scrape MF_Cvi_mMS_r2 (SPAdes) (version 2) | ecosystem: Host-associated > Plants > Roots > Endosphere | place...
CGAAGTAGACAGATTAACGCAGACGCCAAGCCGTGATTCCACGCGCGTGGCGATTGAGTTGTAGCGGCGGCAATCTAACCGTGTCTCGTTTCTAGAGAAACGAGACACCCCTCGGGCCGCCACTCCCCCGCTGCATCGGCCCAGGTCGTGTTGTCTCACTTGTTGTCTCACAACAGCTCATCTCAGATCTCAGAGGATGATGAGGCGGCGGCTGCTCGGGGGAGCTGCGTACTACTTGATTCCCTTCCACAACCACACGTCCGATTGGTGGGCTGGTGAATGAAACGGTCTCAGCTCGGCCTCAAAAGCTGAGTTGTGGCCGGTCACGATGCGACCCACATCCCTTAGTAGCTTGTCCCGAACCAAAGGCGTTGTGTCAGAGCTCATTCCGAAACGCCACCGACTGGTGGCGCTCTTAATCAGCAGCGCCTGACTCTCTGGCGCCGGGAGCGCCAGAAACTCGCCGTCGTCCACAAGAATTTGGTACGGGTCATTGTTGGTCACATAACCTTCAGCGTCCTCGGGGACGTCGTCGGAACCCAACGGCCTGAGCTCCCAAAACTGAAGCAGCTCGTATGGACTGGGTGGCCCGCCCGGTTCCTCGTCGGCGGTCAGCTCGAATGCGGGCTTGGACCTAGTGCGAGCCGTGGCCAAGGGGCCGGTCCCGAAGCGCAACTCCCAACGCGTCCTCCATTGCCAAAAACCAATCAAGCCAACTTCGTCGCGCATGACCAACAGCATGTACGCGGCCAACCCGACCAGCGCGTCCAGCGCTGCAGCCGTTTGGCTACGTGAGGCCCGATTGATAACACCGGGAAGCGGAACGGCGAGGCGCCCGAGGACGGGCAACGTATCTGCGACGACTTCCGACACTCTCCGCGTCCGCTTCTCGGCCACCATGACCAGGTCGGACCACTTGTTGCCAAACTCGACCAGCAGTTGGTCCATCGTCGCCGCGTGGCCGGGCAACTCATGGTCGTCGTTGTAGTGAAGATCCCTGGAGACGTGCTGCCCAACCAGGTCGATGACGTTCTGCATCGCTCGAAAGAAATCTTGGTTTGCCTTGACCTGCAACTCACGCAGCCACTTGCCCCGCTCGCGTCGCGCCGTCAACAAGTGATTCAACGCTGCTACCACGGTGCCCCCGATGATGGCACTCAAACCAAGAGGCCCGAGGTCAATTAGCCACCGCGGAATTCCTACACCGAATACCGCCGACCCGTTCGAAAGATCGCTTACACCGCAAGCTCCGCCACCCACGCTTAAAAAATTACGCTGATCGCATGACGCTCATACAGACACTGTGGTCGGACCACCTGGTGTTGCAGGTTTCGGACCGTCGACTGACTAGCGGTCTGACAGGCGATGTGGTCGACGACGCATTCACGAAGCTGGTGTGCTGGAATTTCAACTTCTCGATTGGCTTCACCGGCATCGCACGAATTGACCGTTGGGGAAGGCAGTCCACCTCGGAGTGGATCGCCGAGACAATCTGCGACTACGGGGTGTTAGAAGACGGTGCGCGAGCGCTAGCGCAAGCTGCGTCGGAGCGAATTTCAAAGCTCCCAAGATCATGGCCCGACCGGCGGCTGGGGATGGTCATCGCGGGTTTCGACGGACGTCCCGACGGCCTAGTAGTCGAAGTCACCAACTTCGTTGCCGGTGGATCCATGCCGGCCGACCCGACAAAGTTCGAAATCCGGGTCTACAACAAGTTGGCCGCTGGTCCGGTTGCCTATGTGGCCACCGGCGCGCGTACCACGGCGAAGTGGCAGAAGCAGCTGCTGTTGCAGCGAGTACCTCGCGCGCTGGCCAAGGGCACGCCCGAAAGCATCACCTATGCCGTGAAACTTATGGTGGCGGTCCAGCGTGACATCGCCAGGTCCAACCGCACCGTGGGGACAGATGCTATGGCGGTGATGATTCCGCGCACCACGTTCGGCGAGCAGATGATGAGAATCCTGAACGGTGGGATGATCATGTCGTCTGGAACCGGCGTCATGGGTGCCTCAGCCGGGCCCGAGTTCATCTACTTCGACACTCAGGGATTCAATCACCAACAGTTCGGGCCGCATAGCGCCGCGTGGGGCATGGCGATGGCCGACCTAATCAGTGCTCACGAACCGGATCGACCCGACTACCAACGGGTGAGCATCAAGACGCTGAAGGTTCCGCCACAACACACGAGGTGTACGTGGGCCCCGACCCGAGCGTCGCGCTAGCCATTCATCGAGTTCTGTTGCTGACCGAATCGGGGCCGCAGTCCCGTGCCGTCTCACATCTAGAGATCTGAGGTCAATCAGATCTTGTCGCACGTCTCTGCAATAAAGACTCATGAGACTCAGGGTTCGAAGTGCGAACGAAAGCCTTCGAGCCAACGAGCGCGATCTTCGTCGTCGAGATCACCAGGCACCCATAGCTCGCCGTCGTCCGGATACTCCGCGTCGCCATCGGCAACACGTTCGTGGGCTTCCAGATAGCCGGCGACGTGCACGGCTTCAGGCTTTCCTGACATTTTCATAGTCCCCAACCGTATGACTCCATCACGACATTTTCTACACTCAAAACGTCTGCAGTGCTTGGCTTCCCAGGTGAACGAGGTCGGTCGCGGCAGCCTGCCCCAATGCCGCGGCCCCGGCGGTAATCGCCGACATGACGAGCTGTCTCAGACGGCTCGGATTTGGCTGCTCCAAAGCTGCTTCGTCCTTGATCTCCGACGCGATGCGGTGGGCCTCGACCACTTCAAGAGAATCCCCTGACGCGGCTTCCAGCGCGTCGGCGACCGCGACAGATCTTTCGCGCTGCTGGGTCAGGGTGTAGGTCTGCGTCGCCCCAGGGCTGCCCACCGCCACATTGGTGCTGTTGCTGATGTTGATCATCGTTATGCCTTGGGGATCGGCGGGTGTGTTTCCACCCCGCACGGATCGTCCGGCGTCGGCAAGCGCTTCACCCCGCGGGGTAATTGACGGGCGAACAACGCCGTGACCGAAGGCACCACCGCCGCTGAGGTAACCCTCTTCTTTAAGCCAGTTCGACGCGGCAGCCACCTCCGGCTCGGTTAATGGATCAGCCTGCCAGTCAACGGTTTTGGCGATTTCCTCTGTGAGGAGGACAGGGTGCCGATTGCCGTCGACCATGGCTTTGAGGTACAGCCATCTCAATACTGCATCCCGGATGCTCCAGACGCGGTCTATCGCGTTTGCGGTCATCGTGCGGTCGCCTTCCTGTTGGTGGTTGAGGGCTCGGTACAGGGTCGATCGGCCGACGAGCAGCATTTCGGCGATGTCGGGGACGGACATCCCGGATTCAGCCAACCGACGTGCGTGGTCGAGCCGGTGGCCGGTGAGCACCTTCGGGCGGCCGCCGATCCGACCGCGTGATCTTGCCGCGGCCAGACCGGCCATGGTGCGCTCGTGATTGATGCCGCGCTCGAACTCGGCCAACGCGGCGAAGACATGGAGGATCAGGCGCCCAGTCGCATTGGTGGTGTCGATCTGCTCTGACAAAGAGCGCAACCCCACTGCTCGAGATGCCAGGTGCTCCACCAGGTCCAGCAGATGCGGCAGCGATCGGCCAAGTCGATCGAGCCGGGTCACCACGATGGTGTCCCCTCCTTGCGCTTCGGTGAGGAGTTCATCAAGAGCCGGCCGTTCTGCACGGGCACCGGATGCAGTGTCCGTCCAGACGAGCACGCAGCCGGCCTTCTCCAGAGCGTCCACCTGGCTGCGCACCGTCTGATCGCTCGTCGAGACCCGGGCGTACCCGAGCATGCGGTTCATACCTAAATCTCTACCACCGGCCACCGACAGTTTTGGTACACGTTTTAGAGATGGCAAAAGGCCAGCTGGCGGGCAGCCGCGGTATGCGTCTCGAAAACCTTCGTTACTGGGACGGAGGAGCGCAGCGTCTCACCTAGGAATGGGGTTTCGGTCAGGCTGCGGTGTGATCGCCGTGATCGAGTTTCTCTGCGATCCACACCTTGATGAGTGATTGGCGAGTAACTCCGAGACGGGTTGCTTCGCGGTCGAGTTCGGCGATCATCCATGCCGGAAAGTCGACGTTGACGCGTCGGTGTTCTTCGCCGGGACGCCGCGCTCGTGCCGTATCGAGGGCGGCGGACATGTCTTCGCCGGCGTCGAATTGCTCGTCAAACGCTTTAGCCTTCATAGATTGCAACCTCACCTTCCCGGGAGCGGCGTACCGAGATGATTCGGACGCGGCCGTCTCGGTAGGTCACTACCGCCGACCAGTGCTGACCGGCAATCTGACCGATCACCATCCACCTCGGTTCATCCGTCGTGCGTGCTGGAACCTCGATGCGGTGCGTATCGCGCCAAATAGTCTGTGCCGCAACGAAGTCGATGCCATGTTTGACCGCGTTCGCCACACTCTTCGCCGGGTCGAACTCGAACTCAAACATGTATAAAAATCATACCGAATTTACACCGGTCTGGTCGAGGGTTCCACTTCCTCAGCGTTCGTTCAGCGGCCCGACGTTACGGTCCGGCGTTGTGAGTGAGAAAGCGGGATCTGGGACGGCCAAGACTGAACGCGTCCTGTTGAGCAAGGTGCCCGAGATCACGGTGTGGTTCTGGGTCATCAAGATTCTGTGCACGACGGTGGGCGAGAGTTTCGCCGACTGGATCAACATGACGCTGGGCCTTGGTCTGGACGTGACGGCGCTGATCTTCACGGCGGTGTTCGTCGCGGTCTTGACATGGCAGATGCGGCTCACCCGCTACGTGCCGTTCGTGTATTGGCTGACGGTGGTGGTGGTGAGCGTCGCGGGCACCTTGTACACCGACATCCTCACCGACGACCTGGGTGTTCCGCTGGCGCTGAGTACCGGCGTCTTCGCGGTCGTCTTGGTGGTGGTGTTCGGGGTGTGGTGGATGCGGGAGCGGACACTGTCCATTCACAGCATCACCACCACGGGGCGGGAAGCGTTCTACTGGTTGGCGATCCTGGTCACCTTTGCCTTGGGTACCGCCGTCGGGGATTGGATTCTGGAGCTCACCGGGTGGGGGCCGGGTACGTCGGTGCTGTTGCCCACGGGTCTGATCGTCGCCGTGGTGATCGGCTGGCGCTTGGGTGCGAACGCGGTGCTGTCGTTCTGGTTGGCTTACGTGCTGACCCGCCCCCTGGGTGCGAATCTTGGTGATTGGTTGGGCCTTCCGCCGGACCAGCAGGGCCTGGGGTGGGGTACCGCGATCACCAGTGCGGTGTTCTTGGCCGCCATCCTGGTCACGGTGGTGTACCTCAGCGTCACCCGCCGCGACGTGATCGGCGCACCGGAGACGGCTGAAATGCCGACCGGCACTGTCAATCCCGTACGGGAGAGGGTGATGCTCGGATACTTCTCGGTCATTGCCGTTGGCACGGGCGCCGTGCTGGTGTGGGCCGCCGGGCAGCCGCATTCGATCGCCGCGGCCAGCGAAGAAGAATCCGGCTCTTCGACACCGGCAACACTTGCCCCTGGGCGGTCGGCGACCGAGAAGTTCCCGCCTGCCGAGGTGGCAACGTTTCGCACCATCACCCAAGACACCCTGGCGAAGGTCCACGCGGGTGACCAGTCGGGGGCGACCGCCCGCATCGCCGACCTCGAGACGGCATGGGACGACGATCAGGGCACTCTGCAGTCTCTGGACGGGACAGGTTGGCACGTCGTGGATGGCCGCATCGACGAGGTCCTCACTGCGGTGCGTTCAGATCACCCCGACCCGGCGACGGAGACGCAGACTCTCACGGCGTTGTTGACGGCGTTGCAGTGATGACGACGGTAAACGGGCTGCCCGCCCACGTGTTGTTGGTGCACTTCGTCGTTGTGCTGGCGCCGTTGACCGCCGTCCTGGCGATCACGTGCGCGCTGTGGCGCCCGGCGCGGCAGCGACTGATCTGGCTGGTGGCGGCCCTGGCAATGTTGAGTACCGTGCTGACGCCGGTGACCACCGATGCCGGCGAGTGGCTGGAACGGCGCGTCGGCCCATCTGAGCGGCTTCACGCTCACACCGACCTGGGCGACACGATGATCTACTTCTCCGTCGCGCTGCTGCTGGCGGTGGTTCTGTTGGTCGTGGTGCACGTCCGGGAGTCCCGCGACCGCCCGGTCCGGGCGCAGATGCACTGGTTGATTGCCGCCGTCGTGGTCGCGGCCGGTGTGAGTACGGGAGTTCAGGTGTACCGCATCGGTGAATCCGGTGCGGCGGCCACGTGGGGGGATCAGGTGGCCCAGCCCTCGCCATAACCACGTGAGCAGGTGACCACGTGAGAGGGTCCGGGTGCACGCGGTGTACGGCGTCGAGCTGCTGAGGCGGCGACGATCCGCTCGAGGTGAAGGACATGATGCGCATCCTGTTGGTCGAGGACGAGCCGCGGCTGGCGGAGACCATCCGCCGCGGACTGGTCGCGGAGGGCTTCGTGGTCGAGGTGTTCCATGACGGCCTGGCCGGATGCCAGGCGGCCCTCGGCGGCGGGTTCGACGTGGTGATCCTGGACATCATGCTGCCCAGTAGGAGCGGCTACGACGTGGTGCGGGATTTGCGCCGCGCCGCGGTGTGGACACCGGTGCTGATGCTCTCGGCCAAGGACGGCGAGTACGACCTGGCCGACGCGTTCGATCTGGGGGCCGACGACTACCTGGTCAAGCCGTTCTCCTTCGTGGTTTTGCTGGCCCGCCTGCGTGCATTGCTGCGCCGTGGCGCCCCCGCGCGGCCAGCCGTCCTCACCGTCGACGATTTGGCGTTGGACCCGGCGCGGCACCGGGTGACCCGCGGTGGCGCCGACGTCGAGCTCACCCCGCGTGAGTACGGGGTGCTGGAGTTCTTGATGCGCCACGCCGGGGCGGTGGTCACCAAAGCGGAGATCCTGCAGTCGGTATGGGACGTGCACTACGAGGGCGACGACAACATCGTGGAGGTCTACGTCGGGTACCTGCGCCGCAAAGTCGACGTGCCGTTCGGCACCCACACCATTCACACGGTGCGCGGGATCGGCTACCGGCTGGCGTCGGGGGGGACGTAACTGGTCAGGTCGGCCGGCAACGTCACGGTGATACAAGCGCCGCCCCCAACCCGGTCACCGATGCTGACGCTGCCCCGGTGGGCGGCCACGATCTCGGCGACGATCGCCAATCCCAGCCCGCTACCGCCGACGTCGCGGGCACGGGCGGTGTCCAGGCGTACGAACCGGTCGAACACCCGGGTCCGCTGCTCGGGCGGGATGCCGGGTCCGTCGTCGGCGACGCGAAGGACGGCCATGGCGTCGTGCACCCCGCAGCTCAGTTCCACGGTCCCGTGGGCGTGGCGGGCGGCGTTGTCGACCAGGTTGCGCATCATCCGGGCGAGTTGGCCGGCGTCACCGGTGACCCGGGCGGCGGTGACCGACGAACGTACCGCCAAGCCGGGAATGCCTTGCAGCCGTTGCCGTTCGGCGTGGGCGAGGTCGTCGAGGTCGACGTCGTCGTGGCGATCGGCGAGGTGGTGTTCATCGGCGCGGGCCAACAGCAGCAAGTCGTCGATCAGATCGCGCATGCGGCGTGCTTCGGGGATCAGCGATTCGTCGATCAATGCGGTGTCCAGCAGGTCGGGACGACTGTGTGCCAGTTCCAACGCGGTGCTGATGGTGGCCAACGGGCTGCGCAGCTCGTGGGAGGCGTCGCTGACGAACCGGTGTTGTGCGGCGTGCCCGGACTGCAGCCGCGCCAGCATCTCGTTCATCGTCTCGGCCAGGTGGGCGATCTCGTCGCCGGTCGGGGGCACCGGTACGCGATCCTCGAGGCGGGCGGTGGAGATGGAGGCCACCCGGGCCCGGATGCGTTCCACCGGGCGCAGCGCCGCCCCGATGAGTACGTGCGTCGCCCACGCCACGAGCAGCACGACCAGCGGGCCGCTGACGGCCAGCAGCGTCGTGACCGTGGCGATGACCGACTCGACGGGTTCCCGGTCCCCGCCGACCACCACCGTCACCGGTCCTGCCGGCGTGCTGGCGCCCGCGGCGGTCACCCAGAAGTCGCCCCGGTCGTCGGGGAGTTGCACCCGACCGACGAACACCGACGTACCGGGGGGCACCATTCGGGTCGTCAACGGCGTCGTGGGTGCGCCGGTCGACGCGGCGACCACCCGGCCGTCACCGGTGCGGATTTGGATGACCCCGATTTGGCCGTCGGTGCCCAGCAGGCCCGGATCCACCTCGGTGGGCCCGTCGGTGTGCAGCTGTTCGACCAGCTGCGCGGCCCGGGCCTGGGCCGCTTGCTCGGTGGACCGCTGCAACGTGTGATAGAGCACCAGCAGCATCGCCGCCGAGGCCACGCCCAGCCCGAGGGTCACCACGGCCGCCGCCGCGACGGTGGAGCGGGTGCGCACCGACCACCGCGCCACCCCGCCGACGTGCACTGTGCTGGGTTGCGCCGCCCTCACTTCCGGGCCGGCCGGTCACGTCGAGCGGGTCGGGTCGCCCGCCGAAGACTGACCGCCAGCAGGCCGGCGACGGCAACGGCGACGATCCACCACGTGGGGAGGGTGGCGGCGCGGCTGGTCACGGCGGTGAGCGCGAGTGCGACGACCACACCCACGGCAACCTGCCAGTCGTCGCCGACGACGAAGCCGTACCAGAACGCACCGAACGCTCGCAGGCGTCTAGTCATGCGGGTGCCTCGACCGGCCCGGCGGCCCCATGGGAGTCCCCGACGTCGGTGTCGGACCGACCGCGGCGCCTCAACAACATCACCAATGCCGCGGCGTAGAGACCGACCGCCGGGATGAGGATCAGCAGCGCGGCATCCGATCCCGGCCACCGGGCGCCGGCGCCCTCGGCGGCCCAGAACATCCCGAACGCCGTCAGCATGACCCCGACGACGAACTTCATGGCGTTCTCCGGGACCCGCGACAGCGGCGACCGCACCGCCACACCGACACCGGCCACCACGAGGACAGCGGTCAGCGCGGCCAGCGCGGCGACGCCGACGTGGTGTTGATTGCTGCCGAAGGTCAGCGCGATGAACACCACCTCCAAGCCCTCCAACACCACGCCCTTGAAGGCCAGCGTAAAGCCGTACCAGTCCGGGACCAGGACCCCGGAGCGTGCGGTGGCGTGCTGGGCGTCGGTCAGTGTCTTCTGGAAGGCCAGGGTCTCGTCGTGGTGGGCCTTGTGTCCGCTGGCCCGCAGGATCGCCTTGCGCAGCCACTGCAACCCGAAGATCAGCAGCAGGGCGCCCACGACGAGCCGCAAACCGTTCAGCGGAATCGCCGAGATTGCCGGCCCGAGCGCGGCGACGATCACCGCGAGGATGAGGAGCCCGGCGAGTAAGCCGGTGAGCGCTGAGCGCCACCCCCGACCGATGCCGGCGGCCAGGACGATCGTCAACGCCTCGACCGCCTCCACGGCGCACGCCAGGAACACCGCGAGGAACAGTGCCCAGTTTCCCCACATGTCGTGTCTCCTATCTCGGCACGATCGTCGCCGGCCCGGCCTCCGTGGGCGCGTGGGGTCGACCGCCCACGTTCGACGGTCCCATCATGCGCCGGTAGACCAGGTACGCCAGCACCCCGGCGAGCGACCCGAGCAGCAGGCCCCCGACGACGTCGGTCACCCAGTGCACCCCGAGATACAGCCGCGTGCACGCGACGGCCACCGCGGCGGCCGCGGCCAGCACGAACACTGTCGTCGACACCTCCCGCCCGCTGTGGTGGCCGATCACCACCGCCACCGCGCTGAGCAGGGCCAGGGTGCCCGTGACGTGCCCGGAGGGATACGACGGATCGGTTTCGGTGACCAGCTGCACCGCCGCTGCGGGACGGTGCGCGGCGACGATCACCTTGGTCAGGGAACTCACCGCGCCGGCGCCGGCCAGCGCCGCCAGGATCACCATCGCCGGGCGTGCCGATCCCACCCGCCACCACGCCACCGCTGCGGCGATCACCGCGAGGACGGCGACCCCCGCAGGGCTGCCCACGGTGGTCACCGCGATCGCCCACGACGTCAGTCCGGGATGGCGGTGGGCGACCATCCAGCCCAAGACCGCGTGGTCGAGTGCTGTACCGGCGACGGCATGGTGGGCCACGACGCCCAGTCCGATGAACGACGACACCAGCGCCGCCACCATCGTCGTCGCAGGCGCAGACCGCGGTGCGTCAGTCAGATTGGTCATCCCCGCAGTGTCCGCACGCGTCGCTGAACAACCGCTGAGAAGGTCGGTTCACTGCCCGTCATGGTCGGTGCCGGGACCATTCAAAACCCGAGCTGTAAGCGTCACCCCACGATCACGCGGATGCCCGACGGGTTCGCGGTCATCCGCAGGGCGTGTCGGGAACCTCGGGTCCCCCGTGCTCGCCGTCGTACTGATCGCCATCCGGTGTGCCTGGCGGATCAGCAGCGTCGCCCGCCTTCGGCGCGTCCACCGGGTCGCACTGCTGGGCGCTCGCCGGTGGAGGCGGCGGTGGAACGGGCGTGGGCGTCGCACCAGCCAACGCCATCCCGGCACCGCCAAACGTCGCGGTGGCCAGTAGTGCACCGGCCGCGGAGATGAACCTGCGCTGGGAAATCCTCATGGTGTGTGTCCCTTCGATCACGGTCAGCCCGTGCTGGCTGATGACCTCACCGTGCCCATCACGTGCTGTGTTTCTGCTGAATGACGCTGAGGAGCACGGTGTCCAGGCCCGGGAGTGGCCACGGCGTCTGAAATGACGGCGAAGCCGAGCAGCCCGGCTCCGTCCGCGACTTGCCAGACCCGGGGAATGGTCTGACAAGGAAACCCCGCCGGTTAACAGGCCGATGGGTCCGCGATGGACGTGCAGTGTCAGTCACTCCCCCTGCCGTTCAGCAACCTGGACGCATCAACCCCTAACCTTCTGATCCGTGGTTCCCGCGCCTCCCCCAATATCGGAACTACGACGGACTTTTAATCCGCAGGTCTCAGGTTGACCGTGAGCGGGGTGTCGCGGACCCACTGACTCTTAATCAGCGGGTTCGGGGTTCGAAACCTGACAACGTCGTTTATTCAGTATTTCAGTAGCTACTGATGTACGGAATGCCATCCATGCTTAAAAACCCGCGCGCCCCCAGTGCAACTGACCACCGACCAGAACTTGACCAATCAGCGAGCGTTTACGCCGCATCAGTAATTCCGTATCTCCGTATCTCCGTATCTACGGAGATACGGAGATACGGAGCTGTTGTGTGGTGTGTGGATGAAGTACTGAAGTACTGAGGTACTGAAGTGCGTACCTCCGTATATGCTGAGCAAGATCTCGCAGCCCATATCTAACGATTGGATGCATATGGCACCCGTTCTCACCATCGTTGTGGCCAACCTCAAAGGCGGTTCCACGAAGACCACTACCGCCGCCTTCGTCAGCCACGCCCTGGCCGAAGCCGGCTTGTCCGTTCTCGCCGTGGACGCTGATGGCGAGAACGAATCGCTCTTGTCCTGGTCTGAGGCGGGGGAGTGGTCGATCCCCGTAATCGGCATGCCCGTCACCGATCTCTACCGCAAGCTTCCTGGAGTAGTGGGGGACCGGTACGACGCAGTGGTAATCGATACTCCGCCAATGAAGGAGCGGCGCGGTGTTGTTGCGTCGGCCATCCGTATTGCGACCCATGTGCTGGTCCCCATGGCGCCGACGGGAATGGAATACGCCCGGATACCGGCGATTCGCGAGCTCGTCGATGATGCTGGCGCCTTAGCCGCCGATCCGCCCGAGCTCGCCGTCGTACTAACGCGCACGGTGTCTAACGCCGCCAGTACCGAGGTGTATCGCCAGATGCTCACTGACGACGGCGTGCACGTCCTTGGTCCAACGGTTGGTCGCCTAGAACGTTTCGCCCAAGCATTCGGTCTGCCGATCACCAACGCAGCGACGACTGCTTACGGCGACATTGCCGCAGAACTCTTAGGTGTCACAGCTCAGTAAGCACTGATGTACTGAACTACGGATACCGCTCTGAAGAGGGAGAACGTTGTGAGTACCGCCGCAGAGAAGATCAAGGCGAACGCTGAACGGTTACGTCAAAAACCGTCGGCCTCGTCGGTCGCTTCAGCAGAAGGCGATGCGCTTCCTGTCGAACCAGCCGCCCCTCCTGCCATTCGGAGCCAGCCGGTTGTTCGGCAGAAAACGGTACGTCGCACAGTCGACTTGTCTCCTACTGCCCATCGCGGGCTCGACGGTTGGCAGCGTGCCGCTGCTGATCACCTGGGCCTAGCTCGCGTCACCGGGCAAGACGTTCTAGCGGCGCTCGTCGACCGCCTTTTGGCCGACTCAGAGCTGAGCGATCAGATCGTGCAAAACATCGCCGAGCGGCGGTCCTAAGAGCCGTTCGGTAGCGAGCGCCATAGGGCCGCCCGGCCGGGACCGGCTGGCCATGAAACACGCTGACAGCCCTGTCCTGCCAAGGGCGGCTTCATGCCATGGTCCATCTCGCCGATTGTCAAGGCGCGCAATCGTATGTAACTGAATCGGCGATCCGGCCACCCTGTTGCACGCGCGCCGCCGAAGTCAGGCCGTCCGGGAGCGGTTCGGCGTGTCGCGAATCAGATTCGCCCGCATTGCTGCAAGGCTGTGGTCATGGGCCAACCGCATAAGGGCGAACGAGTGCTCTTGCAAACCCGACCGCACCGTGAGGTGTGGGAAGCCGTTCACGTTGCGGCCCACGCCGCCGGTATGTCCGTGAGCCAATATCTGGCTGACGTTCTTGCCGAGCATGTCGGGCGACCAGATCTTGTCCGGGAGCTCGGGCGGAACGAGGAGGTCTTGCCGCTGGCGATGTGAGTTAGATAGCGCTGGCTGCGACAGCCGGCAACCTCACAACTCAATAAACGGCGGACGTACCCCCGAATAGACGAAAACCCTCGGCTAGGCCGAGGGTTCGTCTGAACCGAGTTAGCAGCTCGGTTCGGTGGTGCTTTCGCACCTTCCCCGAAGGGACTGTCTTGGTGGACAGCTCTCACGGTAGCGCACGTCTGTCTGCAGTTCTAGATGGCGCGCACCGTGATTTATCGAATCGTCATCTCCGCCCACGTAGCTACCGAGGTTGTACTGCGGCTCGGCCGCGCCGCGGGGTGGTCCGCACGCGTCCGACACGGGCGGTGCAGCTGGTGTCCCCGGCCCTGGCCGGGCACCGCAGGGCCCCTGTAGCTGGCCCTCGCCTCGCGCGTGGGCCGGGGATCGTGTTGGAGTTGGGGGAGCGGGCCTTTGCGGGTGTGCCGTGTTGGTCTGGGCGTGCGGAGCGGTGGTCGGCGTTCACCGTGCCGATTGCCTATGACCTGCGGTACGACACCCACGTGCGTCCGGTGCTGGGAGGCAACCAGGTCAGCCGAAAAGCCGTTCTGAGGGTCGCTGAGGCCCGCGCGCGGTACGCCGAGTACGGCACCGGGCGGGGCAGCCGGCCCTCCAATGAGCGGTTGGCTGCGGACACCGGCTACAGCGTGCGCACGGTGCAGCGCGCCGATGTGGCGTTGCGGTTGTTGGGGGTGGCCACCGAGGTGCTGCGGGGGCGCCAACGCACCCGGACCGAACGGTTGGCGTCCTGGCGGGTGGGTGACCGGGGCCGCGGGTGGGCCTCGGTGTGGGCGTTGCACGACGACGCCGAGTTGGCTCGGCAGGTAGCAGCCCAGATACCTGTGCTGTCACCCCATCCCGGAGGGTCTTCTGTTAGATCTTCTTCCTCTCGTAGAAAGATGGTTACTACCGGTCGACGCCGCCCTGCGGGCGTGGAAAAGCCAGCCTGGAAAGCGGGGGGTGGTCCGGATCCCGGGGGGACGCGGTTGGCGGTGGCGTGGCGGGCCGATCGGGACAGCCCGCGGTGGGCGCACCGGTACACCCCGCAAGCGTGGGCGCGGCTGCTGGCCGGCCCGGCACGGCAGCGGTGGACTGCGCGGGATCTCAACGCGTTGGTCCGCGACTGGATCGGCGTGAAGGGCACCTTGCCGGACAGTCCGCATCGGCCGATCGGATTGTTGGGGGCGATGCTGGCCTGGCACGGCGATGACACCGCCCGCCCGGCGGCGCTCGACGACGCCCGGGAGGCCGAAGAACTGGCCGCTGCCCGCGCCCGGGTTGCCGCTGCCCGCGCCGACCATGCCGAGGCGGTGGCAGCGCGGGCGGCCGGCCGTGCGGCGGTCGGAGGTTCGGGACACTCTGCCGCGCGGGAAGTGGCCGCGACGATCGCCGCCCGCGCCCTCGAGCGGCGCACCCACACCGTGGCCGCCGACACCGCCCGCCACGACGCCGCGGTGCGCGCCGCCCGCGGCCTTCACCCCGACGGTGGGAACACCGACCAGCACCGGTGAGAACGTGCACCAGGCGTACCGCTGGCCGTGCCTCCCGACGCTGTCCGCCACGCAGCCACCGGTGGCCTGCGGTGTGGGCTCAGATGAAGGGATTCGGGGCGTCGGGCGGGAACCACGCGAGATCCACGGAGGTGCCGTCGTGCAGCTGCTGGTCACCGGTGATCAGCCAGTGCATCAATGCAGTGGCCGCCGGGCCGCGGTGAGCGTTCAGCAGGTCGGTCACCGCCGCTTCGACCCGTGAACTACTCATTGCCATCCCGTCCGTGCGTGGTGGTGTGCGGTGCGCTGACGCCACCGGGTGCTCAGCCACATCTCGATCAGCTCGGCGCTGACGCCGGCGTGGGCGGCCCAGGTGTGCAGCAGATCGCAGTAGCGGGTGTAGCGCGCCCAGGTGAACCGGGCGGCCACGGGGTCCTCGGTCCAGCCGAGGTGGATCAGGGAGGCCACGGCGTGTTGGTCGAGCAGCTGCGGGCGCACCACACCGTACGCGGTGCTGTCGGTGTAGTGGGTGGCCCAGCAGTACAGCGAGATCACGGTGGGGCCGACGCCGGGGGTGTGGGGCCAGCCCGACCACCGGCGGTGCGGGGCGGCGTCGGGAATCGCCTGCCATGGTGTGTGTCGGCACGCCGCCAGGGCGCTGGTGACGACGTCAAACTGATGTTCCAGCCGTACCGCGGTACGCACGTCGGGGAAGGTTCGGCGCCGGTCGCGGTGGGGGTGTCCAGACAGCCACGCCGCGGCGCGGTAGAGCACCCCCAGCTCGGGTGACCCGCGCCCGGTCACTGTGTCGGTGTGGAGGCCGGCGGTGAGGTCCGCACGGCGTAGGTAGCCGACGCCGCGATCGATGGGTGTGCCGTCGGCGTCGCGGCCGACGATCCGGGCCGGAATCGCGTGCTGCTCGAGGCGGCGGTTCCACCAGTCCAAATCCACCGGGGCCATGTCGTCACACACGCTCACCCCGTAGTCCTGCTCACGACACCACACCACGCACTCCCCGGGCATCTCCAACCCCACCTCACTATCACCGTCCACACCTCCAGTGTGTCCCCGCCCACCGACAAATCCTTCACACCTCATAGACCGTTGGCACATTTGCACAAAGTTTGTGCGATGCTGGTGGTGCCGTCCGCTGATGGGGCCGTGAATCCCGATTTCCGCGGGTCCCGGCGGGCGGCCCGGACAGGGTGGGGGTGGTGTGGGTGTTGACGATTGCGAAGTTGTCGTTGTGGTCGGTGAACTACTACAACGACACCGCCCGCGCGGTCGGCCAGGCCGCCAGGGATGCCCAATCTGCCGGTGGTGGGTTGGCGGAGTACTACGCCGAACGCGACACCCGCACCCCGGTGTGGACGTGCGCCGGGGACGCCCGGACGGTCGCGGATTTGGTGGGGTTGACCGACGCGCAGCGGGCCGGTGGGGATGCCGATCCAGAGGTGGTGGCGCGCTGGTTGGATGCCGGGGTCGCCCCCTCGGGGGAGTGCGGAAGGTCCCACGGCAAGCGCGGTGTGCACGGTTTTGACTTGACGTTCTGCGCCCCGAAATCGGTGTCGTTGGTGCGCGCGTTCGGCGGCGACGTGGTCGACAAGGCGGTGTCTGCGGCGCACCAAACGGCGATCACCGAGGCGCTGGAATATCTGGCTGATCATGCCGGGTACACCCGGGTGCACAACCCGGTCACCGGGCTCAAGGATCTGCAAAAGTTGCCGGGTTTGGTGGCCGCGGCCTATCAGCACGAGACGTCGCGGGCGGGGGATCCGCACCTGCACACCCACGTCCTGGTGCCCAACCGCCAAGCCCGTGCCGACGGCCGGTTGGTGTCGGTGGACGGGACCAGTTTGTTTCACGAGTCCCGGGCGGCGGGGATCGTGTATCAGGCCACGTTGCGCCATGAGTTGCACCGCTTGGCGGGGGTGGAATGGGGGCCGGTGAACCCCGAGACGGGGATGGCTGAGATCGCCGGCGTCGACCCCAAGAACTTGGCGGCGTGGTCACAACGGTCCTCGCAGTTGCGGGCGTGGGCGGCCAACAATCTGACCGTCGTCGACACCGCCGCCGGCCGCAAGAAGGGGCTGTCGCAGGGGCAGTTGGCGGCCGCCCAAAAGGCCACCAGACCGGCCAAGCCGGAGTCGTTGTCGTGGACCGAACTCCGTGCCCAGTGGGCGGCTGACGGGCGGGGGTTCGGGGTGGACCGCGCCGCGCAACGCGAGGCGCGTCGGGCGCGGGACGCCGCGGCCAGCCGCGCGGCGGCGCGGGTGGCGCGCCGCGGCGGGGTGGTGGTGGACCGGCACGAGGTGGCGGCGATGGTCGCCCGCGCGGACAAGGCCGCGTTGACCCACGCGGACCTGGTGGAGGTGATCGGCGCGCAGCTTCCCCTGATGGCCGACAACCCTGGCGTGGTGGCGGCGGAGGGTGGCGTGGACGGCTCGGCGGGGGATGTGGTGATGCCACGCCAGGCCATCGAGGAGTGCGTCGATGCAGTCGCCATGCGGTTGACCGGGCCGCGGTTGGCGCATCAGCGAGAGGGGTCCGAACGGTTCACCGTGGACCTGATCCTGGCCGAGGAACGCCGCGTGTTCGACCTGGTCGAGGAGACCAGCCTGCGCAACGCGTGCTGGGTCCGCGAGTTCGACACCCCGGAGGCGTTGGGGCTCTCGGTGCAGCAGCACGCCGCGGTGACCGCGATCGCGGCCAGCCCCCAGCTGGTGCAGCCGTTGTCGGCGCCGGCGGGGGCGGGCAAGACCACCTCGATGCGCGCCTTGCGGGCCTTGGTG
>Ga0209051_1001796_pt1 | contig 17036 bp, 13 predicted proteins | sample AraplaCvi_mMS_r2_2_FD_184286 | JGI IMG/M metagenome (GOLD analysis project Ga0209051, IMG submission 184286) | Arabidopsis root microbial communities from North Carolina, USA - plate scrape MF_Cvi_mMS_r2 (SPAdes) (version 2) | ecosystem: Host-associated > Plants > Roots > Endosphere | place...
GCAGCCCGGTTTCCTGCAGGCTGCGCCCCAGCTGGTATTCGAGGTAGAAGGGCAGAGAGACGAAGGCCAGCATCTGCGTCATGAACGAACAGAACGAGGTCCCCACGGCCAGCACGAAGGCCCGGCTCCTGAACAGGTCAACCGGTACCAGCGGCGCAGGACGTCCTCGTTGCCGGCGGATCAGCCACCATCCCAGCAGCAATGACGACACTAGGCTCGCGGCCGCGATCAGCCGCCACGCGCCGTGCCCAAGACCATCGAGACCCAGGATGAACAGGCCGATCACCACTGCGGAGAGAACCGCGCTGGAATAATCGAACGGGTGCGGTTCCGCCGGTGTTTCCGGTAGGGCGCGCTTCGAGATGGCCAGCGCGAAGATGGCAACCGGCACATTGACGGCGAACAGCCACTGCCAACTGCCGAACCCGAGGATCAGGGCGCCGAGCGACGGTCCGATGGCAATGGTGACCCCGACGATGAGCGCATTGAGGCCGATCCCCCGGCCCAGTTTCGTCGGCGGGTAGATATAGCGCACCAGTGCGGTGTTGACGCTCATGATGCCCGCGCCGCCAATCCCCTGGATCACGCGCGCCGCCACCAGCATCGGCAGGTTGACGGACAGCGCGCACAGAAGCGACCCCACCAGGAACGTGGCGAGCCCGACGCGATAGACGCGCTTGTAGCCGAGAATGTCTCCCAGCGAGGAGAGCGGAAGCAGGAATACGGTGACCGTCAACTGGTAGGCGTTGACGACCCAGATGGTTCGTGAGGGATCGGACTGGAGTTCGCGGGAGATCGACGGCAGCGCGATATTGGCAATCGACCCATCGAGTACGGCCATGACCAGGCCGCAGAACACCGTCAGGATGGCCCAGGTACGCTGTGGCTGCGGAAGACCTTGGTGAGGCAACATGAAGCGGGGGAGGGGCGGGAGCTTGAGCGTCGCATTATCGTCCTGTCCCGCCTGAGCGCGCAAATCCTGAGGGCGCCGATTCTGCGCCCGACTCGCCGCCCCCCCTATGTGGCCGTCGTGGCACCGGAGGTGTCGTGTGCCGCCTCGTGTCCTGCCTCGCGGAACTGATTGACGGCCACCTGCATCGTTTCGGCCGCCGCCGCAAGCTCCGGCGTCCAGGCTCCGCCTGCCGCTTCGGCAATGCGTTCCACGGTGCGGCACGCGCGCACCGTACTATGTGCGGCTACCACGAGAAACGCGCCGGCCGACCGGTGGGCCCAGTGTTGCAGCGCCGTCACGTCGCGCCGGACCAGGATGCTGGCGAGTTCAGGCGCGTCCTGCTGCAAATGATCACGCAGGAGTCCGCAGTATCGGGCCAGCTCCTTGGCCGGCAATGCGGATTCGTGGGAAACGTCCGGGTCGGCTTCGGCGTGCCGGCTGGTGACGGCGGCCTGCTTCGGGCGCACCGCGCCAAGTGCCGCGCCGAGCGTGGCGAGCGAGGCCGGCTTTGCCACATACCCGGTGAATCCGCGCGCCTGCCATTCGCCGGCCTGTTCGCTATGCGTGACGGCGCTGAATGCCAGTACCGGCATGTCGGGCCAGCTCGCCCGGATGGCCGCGAGCAGCGCATAGCCGTCCATCACGGGCATGTGGATGTCGGTCAGTACGACGTCGATGTCCGAGGCGTGCTGCGCCAGCGCGTCAAGCGCCTGCCGGCCGTCGCCCACGACGGTGGGTTGCCAGCCCAGCGATTCGAGTTGTTCCGCGATCAAGGTCTGGTTCAGCGCGTTGTCCTCGGCGACCAGTATCGTGCGGCGCGTGGCATGAAGATCGGTGGCGGGAAGCGCCGGGGTCAACGGGCGCTCCGCGATATCGCCGTCGTCGTCGGCGCCCTGGCCGTCTTCATCTCCGCCATCGCCCTCGTCATCGAGCGCGGTGACTGCCGCGGCGAGCAGGGCCGTGTGGGAAAACGTCGTGACCTCAAAGACGCCATCCTGGCGTTTCACCGCGCGCTCCGGCCCATTGAGCGTGATCCAGACCGCGCGGGCCGGATGGATCTGCCGCAGTTCCGCCACTGTCTTCAGACCGTATTCGCCGGTCACCATCAAGATATGAGGGCGATTGTTCCGCAGCCACGCCTGGGCCGCAGCCGGTTGGTGAAAGGTCTGCACGCGCCATCCGGCCTGTTCGAGCCAGGCCCCGAGCATGGTGCCCGATTCGACTTCCTGGCAGAGGATCATGGCACGGCTGCCATGCACCTCGTACTCGTGCCGGGGCACCTGGTTCGGAGCCGCTGGCAGTGGAATCGCGAAGGTGAATGCCGTGCCCACGCCTTCGACGCTTTCGACCGTGATATGTCCGCCCATCATCTCGGTCAGTCGGGCGCAGATCGACAGGCCCAGCCCCGTGCCGCCATAGCGCGCCGACGTACTGGCCTCGCCCTGCACAAAGGGCTGGAAGACCCGCGCCACGAGCGCTGGTGGCATGCCGATGCCCGAGTCCCGTACCCGGCAGACCAGCACGTTGCGGCCCTCGGTATCGGTCACGACTTCGGCGCTGAGCATGATCTTGCCGCAGGCCGTGAACTTGAACGCGTTGCTGAGCAGGTTGCTGACGATCTGCGCAATGCGTGTGCGGTCACCAATCAACGCCGTGTCGAGCGTGGGCGACAGATGCACATAGAAAAGCGTCGGGCGGTTGGCGATCATCGGTGCATAGGACATCGCCAGGTTTTCCAGGTCGTCGATGGGCCGGAACGGCTCGTTGACGAGCTTCATCTCGCCGGCGTCGATCTTCGAGAAGTCGAGGATGTCGTTGACGATCCGCCGCAGACCGTCCGAGGCTACCTGGAGCGCGCGCAGTCGCGGCGCTTGCGACGCCATGCCGTCGGATCGGGCCAGCAGTTCGAGATTGCCGAGCAGCGCGTTCAGCGGCGTGCGGATCTCGTGGCTCATCGACGCGAAGAAGTTGGAGCGCGCGCGCATCATGGATTCGGCTGCCTCGCGTGCCGCGCGCAGCTGGTGCTCCAGCTGGTGCTGCGCCGTGACGTCCTGGATGGCGCAGAACAGCACGTCTTCGTCCCGGTATCGAACGGGTGCGTACGTTGCCATTGATTAATAAAACGCCGCAAAACAGAGCGCTAAACCTACGCAAACTTGCGATACTGCCATCCGGGAACCCCGGCTGCGTAAGGATTTGCTGCTAATTATTCACCGGTCAAGGCCGTTCGAAGTCGTTGCTCTAGTCAGCGGACGGCGAGCATCGAATTTTGTCGCTTGGGGGCTGACTGCAGCAGCGTTACCAATTCGCGCTCTTCCTCACTTCACACAGTTCGATCGCCACTGACTGAATCTGATCGAAAATTCGCCTAGCCTCCGGAGGCCCGATGAAGCCGATCTCCTTCGCCCGCTTCGCACTGCTTCCGAGGGGCAGAAAAACAAATGCCATGCCCGGCCGCCATTCGGGATGATGTCGCAAGCTTTCGTTCAAGACTTCGAGGTACTGCGCACGAGTTAGCACTTCCCGAGTCATCTCGCCCACCTCAGGCAAAGGTCATGGGCTTGATGCTAACAGCATCCCGGCGGATCTGCGAACGCATATTTTTGCCAAGGACACACCGACTACGGCGCAATCGAGTTCGAGCCACTCTGGTGACTTCTATCGGCCCGACGCTGTCTGCTCATGTCGGCATTCCTAAGTAGTGGACGGATTCTGTCCGCGCTCTGACTAGACGATCCTTTCGGGAACCGCTGCAACCTTGCTTCAGCGCTACGGCGCTGTAGGTGGCAGCAACGTCAGCCTTTCGACATACAAAAAGACGGCTGCGGCGGTGCCGTCCGAGGGGGGTGACCAAACAATAAAGTCCGAGAAATTGCGACAATAAAGTCTGAGAACTATTAGTGTCGAAAGCTCGGATTGCTTTGTCTAGCTTGACTCTCAGACTTTATTGTCATCACACGCATCACTTTTCGCTTCGGATCGCGGAAGCTCGGACAGCATATTCTGGTTGTCGTCAGAGATACTAAAAGTCGCAAGCGTAGGCGTTTGCCCGCGCGTCATGTAGCGCGTGATGTTCGCCGCCGTTCTTTCGATAGTATGCCGCCCGGCGTGTTGCGTTAAGCCACCCGCTGACATTCTCGAACGCCCAGTAGTCAGGCAACTGACCGTCAAGCAGAAATTGCAGCATGGCGAGGTCCACGGCATGGTCGTAGCAGATCATCGGCTTGGATGTGGAAGGGATTTCTGCGACCCAATTACGCAGTTCCTGTCTTAGGCTTACCAGAACCATCGCCCTGCTGTCGATTTGACCGAATTGCGGGAGCACAACCGCTCTTACGAAGTCGCTACAGCGCTCCGGATTGAAATCCGTGCGTTCACCGTAGAACTCACTTCCGGTCTCCCCAACGATAGCGATACTGAGCAATTCCGGGGTCTGAAAGTCGCTGAATTCCGTGTCAATGAAGTAGCGATTACCCCACCCACAGTGGCTCTCGGACGCCATTGACCAGTTCATGGCGTCGTGAAATCGCGTATCAGTCATCACATTCGCGCACTAAGTTGGGGGCCTGCCAGATGCGCCGCCCCCGCGCATAGCGTGTTGCAAAGCCGTGCGGCACCGAAAATTCCCGGCCCGCCGTTGTTGTGAAATAGGTGGCGGTTAAGAATGCTTCATGTGTTTCGCTGTATTCACTCACACCGACTCGTATCTCACGCAAAGGATCCAAGTACCAGCTCCCACTCTGGCGGGCCCCACTGGTGCTTACCACTGCGGCGCCGCGCAGCACATCTGTGCCGTTGAGGAACTGTTGTAGAGAGGCGGCGCCGCGGTTGAGATCCATCCAAACGATTCGTGGTACGCCCCGAGCTCGTTTCTCCGACACTCGGAGAACCAGTAAGTCGCCAGGGGTCCATTGCTCCATTACTGCCCATACACCTGCACCGTCGCCGGCCAACGCGGATGGAAGCGGCAACCTATTTTCATTCTGAATCAGAAACATATGCCTTAAAGCGAATGGATCACATTTTCACTGAGATGGATTGTGAGAACCGTGACCCGAGTAGCCATCACTCCGTGACCATCACAGAATGAACACTATAGATTGTAGCTCTATAGTGTTCACAAAGACGAGATTATGGGATTTGCGCTGCTCTTCCCATGACACTAAGAGAGAATTTTGGAGGTGCGTTGCGCACTGTGCGACGATTCCGTCGAGTTCCGCAGGAGGCGCTGGAGTTGGTTTCGAGCCGAACGTATGTGAGCAGTCTTGAACGCGGTTTGAAGAGTCCGACGCTCGACAAGATAGATTCCATCGCCAAGGCGCTCGGCGTACATCCGGTGACTTTGGTGGCGCTTGCTTATCTGCGATCACATTCGCCGGCTGAACAGCAGAACGTTCTGGCGCAAGTTGAACTGCAGCTCAAGCAGTTGTCCGAATTCGAGAGCATTGCATCTGAATCTGAGTAAGTTCGTTTTCGCGTGCGTTCTCTGGCACGGTGCCGCACACGGCTGTAGCGGTGCGGGATGGCGCGCTGCGTGTTGCGGGGGCGAAGATTCTCTTCGCCCCCCCTCCACCGCTACTACGCAGATCGAAGACAACTGCGGCCTATCCGAAATACCCACAGAACTGCCGAAGCCGACCCGCCGCTTGGCTTTGGTTGAGACCATCACGGCTCACGTGGCGGCTTAATGCTCGAATAACATGACATCCTCTATACAGCCTCCCTTTTCTGCACGAACCAGAGGTCAGCATAGGCAGATCGATGGTGACTTCCCGCCTTCCGCTCGCCGGGGGTTGCTGCATCTGGTTTTGAACTTAATCGCATCGGTCGCCTGCCGCCCGTGGTGTATTTCGCGTCGAACGTGTCGAGCCTGGAGCAAGCTCAAGCCGATGCGACAGAAGCCTTGGAAGGACTCCGGTGGGAGAGAGTCTATGACTTCTGTGAGCGCTTGTATGGTCATCTGCTCCAAGAGATCGGACACGAGGACAGTTACGGTCATTACTCCGTCGAAGTTTCACGCGGCGATATGCAAACCTACGTTGCGTTAGAGCTTCAGCGACTCTTTCTGGAAGAGGATCTAGCCTATGAGTTCATGGAGGGCACGGTCCGTAGACGCGGCCGGAGGCACACGGTGGAGCTTGTAGCGAAATCGCAAGTGGTGCTTGGCGATGCGCGGCTTTTGAGCGCGCGCAAACACTTCGACAAAGCCATTCAGTTTTTTCGACATCCTTCGCGACCGGATCATGAGAATGCAGTGAAGGAAGCTGTCTGCGCAGTGGAAGCCGCTGGCAAAGCTCTTTTTCCCTCTGCAAAAGCATCTACCTTGGGTGATCTCGCAAAGTGGCTGGGGTCGACAGACGACGTCACAGTGCCGAAGGCAATTTGTCAGACACTCACCGGCGTCTACGCGTTTCGAAGCGGCGGCGATGGAGTCGGGCATGGTGGGGCGAACGGTGGCAAGGCGACTCCAGAACTTACAGAGTACATGTTGGCCGTGTGCGCGTCACAGATCATCTATTTAGTCGACTTGGCTAACACCACGGAAGTCGACATTCCCTTTTGACGCCCCGCGCACCTTTTCTCTTTAGATGGCTGTTGCCGACCCTTTTGCGACAGTGTGCTACCTCGAGGTCGACGACCGAAATCCTATGATATCCCGTCGTTTGGATGCGCATTGCACCCGATTGGCTTGTCGGCAACGGCTGAGAAGTTAAGCGCGGCACAGTGCGAGCAGCACCTCTCGAAGCACGATAGCTTGGTTGTGCTGCTCGTCCTTCGCGCCGTACACCAGCGTGATCGGCCGGCCTCCCGCCGCCACCAGCAGTGCGCGCAGGCGCGCTTGTTGCGCGTCGGTGGCAAGTTCCGCGCGATAGCGGGTCTGGAACAGCTCCCAGCGCTCCGGAAGGTGGCCGAACCACTGGCGTAGTTCGGTGCTTGGCGCAAGGTCACGGGCCCATTCGGCCAGCGCGAGCGTTGCCTTGCTTTCTCCACGAGGCCACACGCGATCGACCAGCACACGGAAGCCGTCATCGGGAGAAGCCGGCACGTAGGCGCGCCGGATGCGAATGACTTGGACGGGGTGAGCGTTGTGCGACAATTGCTTTTTCTCCGTATGCGCGCACCATGGCGCTGCCAGCATACTGCCCGTTTGCTGCGGCGCGTGTTTTCCAATCCGCACTACCACGCTGAGACTGTCAACGAGGAAACCTTCGAGCAGTATCGCGCCGAACTAGCTCACTTCCGCTATGTCGGGCGCCAGAGCTACCGCGACGGCCAACTTGCGTGAGGCAGTGGCCGCAATGTTTCAAAGCTGGCGCCATAAAAATGGGTGCCCATCTCCGTTGGCCCGCAGGTTGAGGTCATTGAGGTTGGCACTGGCGATTAGTGTGAAATCGCACTAAGGCGTTCTCCGGCCCCTGTCCGCGTCCAATGTAGACCTAGAACGGATGAGGGGCAATCTGGCGCGCCTTTGAGCATTCCAACGGGCGGCTATCCTCATCGCGCGCTGAAGTACAGCTTTCCGCGGGAGTTCAGCACGCTATGGAGTTTTCAACCTAATTAGCCAGCGTCCTCTTGAAGGGGGCGCCAACTATTCTGGCAGGGCCGAAATGCTGCGTTAGCTCGATTCCAACTCAGCGAGTTGGGCCTCCGTCGCCATAGGCAGCCGAAACACGAACATGCTTCCCAGCCCTTCGGTCGAAAATGCCTCGAGAGTGCCACCCTGCGCTTCCATGATCGAACGGCAGATTACTAGCCCCATTCCCATGCCGGTTTCCTTTGTCGTAAAGAACGGATCGAAGATGCGAGCGAGCGTCCCGGCGGCGATCCCAGTGCCAGTGTCCTGCACGCTCACCACCACATAGCCGGTGTCCACGGTTGAACTGACGATCAGCTCGCGGGCCTTGGGCGGCGTTTCGCGCATGGCGTCAATTGCATTGCTGATCAGATTCAGAACGACCTGCTGCACCTGGATGCGATCCCCAATGACGATTGCCTTCGCCGCATCCAGGCGAGTTATCAGGTTCACCTGATGCGCCTCGATGTCGGCGCGGGTCAGGCTGGCTACGTCATGGATCACATCGTCCACCACCATAGCACCCAACGCGGCGGGCGCCTGCTTGGCCAGCGAACGTAATGCGCGCACGATTTCGGCAGCCCGCAGGCCGTCGTTCCTAATCTGGTTTAGCCCCCCCAGCGCCTCGCCGATATCGGGTGTGGCTCGCTGTAGCCACCGCAGGCTCGCGTCCACGCACGAAATGATGGCGCCGAGTGGTTGGTTAATTTCATGTGCGATCGAGGCGGCTAGGCCACCCATCACGGTCAGATGAGAGGTGCGGGCGAGTTCAGCGCGTGCACTCGCCAGCGCGGCTTCGGATTTAGCCCTCCGGGCGTTCTCGTCGATCAACTCGGCATACAGCCGCGCCGTCTCGAGTGAAATCGCCGCCTGGGGTGCCAGAACCTCGAGCATGGCCGTGCGACTCGGCGTAAATACGTCGGGCGCCAGATTGTTCTCTAGGTACAAGACTCCAATCAAATTGCCGCGCTTGACCAGCGGCAGACAGATAACCGAACGCAGCACGCGCGTTGCAGGTTCCGCGTTAAGTTCTGACATCGCGTGCGCCTGCGCGTCGGAGATCACGAGCGTACGGCCTGTTCGGACCACGTTGTTCAGTACCGCGAGCGACATAACGGCAGCAGTTGGCGCAAGGGTATCGAGGGTCACTGCCACATGGGAACCCTGCACCCTTCCCGTAGCCTCGATTAAGGGGCTCCCATCGCGCATTAGCAGCAGCAGCCCGTATTGAGCGCCGGCATGCACGATCATGTTCGACATCAGCGTCTCAATGAGGCGATCGAGTACCACTTCTTCGGACAAAGCCTGAGCAGCCTTAATTCCCACTTCCAGGTCGAGCGCAGCCTGCCCACCGTCGTCCGAGGAAGCCGGGTCGGAGATTACCTCCTCAGCAAGGAAAGGATAGTGCGTCTCAAGTTGGCTCACCTTGTAGTTAGCGCCCCAGCGCCGGTAGCAGTCTCGCGCCATGCGCACATGCTGCCGCGCCGAAGTCTTAAGCTCCAAAGCGTCGCAATGCAGTGCTGCCGCTTCATGCGCAAGTGCTTGTTCGTGGACGAAGCTGCCCGCTGCGGACGCGCTCGCGGACTGCTCGAAGCATTGCATCGCCTTAACATCCTCGCCGAGCAGTCGCGCGAGTTCGCCATCGACCAACAACAGCTTGCCACGAAATGTTGCGGGATTGAGTTCGGCCCATCTGGCCAGCCTAGCGCGGCGTGCGACGATGAACGCGACGGCCTCCTCCCGATTGCCGCTAACATGGGCCACCCGGGCGTGCGCCAGCGCGCCGAACACTAAGCAGTCACAGGCGTTGATGTGCGCAGGCATCGCCCATTCAAGCGGCTCAGCTAACGCAAGGCACTCGACCGCACGAGCCGCATCGCCCAGAAAGTACGCAGTCATGCCTTCGTATAGATGCATCAGGAAGACGGTGGACATTGACTTAGCACCCATTTCCCCTGCCTGCGTTCGCATATGGACCTGATGCTCGCCATCCGTCTCACCGAGTGATGAAGGGCCGTGCCGCATTCCGCGTACGTATGCTTGTTGTGCCGTGAGGATTAACTCCACGTCCTTATACTGAACACGCCGGGTCAACTCTAGCCCGAGACGAATCTCATCTTGTACATACCCGAGATGCTCGCCTATCGCAGTGAGATCGGATATCAGGTGATTGAACGCATAGCATTGCATGGGCACATCACCCACGGCACGGGCCGCTGCACCCGCCTCGCGGATGCGCGCCAAGGCCGACGAAAGCGGCTGCGTCCACGGGCTCACCTGGTCCACCGCCACCAGTGCGGCGATGTGGCCGCTCTCGTTGTTCAACCGGCGGGCCAGGCGCAACGCCACCTCGCCATACGCAAAGCCTTCTTCGTAGGACTCGTACAGATGCGCAATCTTCACGCCGAACCAGGCAAATCCGTAAGCGCTGTCTTGCGTAGCTCCATGCTTAAGTGTGAGTTCCACCATTTTCGCGACGTGGAAGAAGCACAGTTCGTCGTTGACGAAGAACGACGAGATTAGCGTAGACAGCAGGCCCATCGCCACTTCGATCTGCTTGTCATCGGCAATAGGAAGATGCTCAATCTCGGCGATAGGGCGACCGTCTAGGGCACCTTTTACGTCCTCGTAGGCTTGGCGGACTTGTTCGGGCGATGCCGAACGCCGCAACTCGATACCCAGTAACGTTAGGCCGGCAAGCGCCGCGGAGATTGCTCCCTCGTATTCAGAGTTGATCGTTTGCAGGGTCGCTTTAAGACGATATGCCGCGGCCTTGTCGATCGATTGCACGGCGTTGTGCAGCAGCGCCTCGATCTCGCTCGCTGCAGCATCGAGCCGTGCCTGGGCTAGCAAGCACTCACAGTGCAGCATGCTAATGGCGACGGCAAGTGGGTATTGTTCCGTCCACCAATCCAACTCCACCATACCCGACGCAGCCTCGAGATAGCTCACAGCTTGATCGATCGCGGCAGCCTTGCGTGCGCGCCGCGCTGCCACCAGTAGCGCGCCGGCAAACTGCACCCGTTCATGCGAGGACACGTTATGCAACATCGCCCGCTCGATCTGGTTAGCTATCTCAAACGCGACCTCCGAAGGCGCTTCCGGCCAGAGATCGATCATCACGGCTGCAATACGCGCATGCTCTCCCGGACGATCACTGCTAGATGTCAGCGCGTAGGCCGCTTCTAGCACGCGATCGTGCGGAAATACATAGTCCCGGCCATCGCGCAGCAACAGGCCGGCATCAACCAATGACTGAACTGCTAGCTGCAGTTGGGCCGGACGCACACCTGCCACGCGCGCCAGCAGGTGCCCATCGACGCGATGGCCGATGCAGGCGAGTTGGCGCAGGATCTCCCGGCCGTCCACGGAAAGCCGGTCCAGCCGCCGGATCATCAAGTCGATCACATTGTCTGAATAACGGCGCCGCATGGCCTCGGCGCTGTCCCATGTCCATTCGCCCGCGTCCGAGTCAAAACGAACCACGCCCTCGTCGGCCAGAGAGCGCAGCAACTGATAAATGAAGAAAGGATTCCCGGCCGCTTTTTCGTGGACTACGTTGGCTAACGAGCCAACATCGTCGACTTGCCGGTTGAGCATAGCTGCGACCAGGGCGCTCACGTCAGGAACCGAAAGCGGGCGGACCTCGATCTCCGTCATCCTCACCGCGCTGCTACGCAGCGAGGAAAGCATCGCGCCCATCTGCTCCAACAACCCTAGGTCGTGATTGCGGTAAGACCCGACCAGGAGAACACCCTCAGGCGGTTGGTTGGTGAAAGCGGACAGCAATGCCAACGTGGAGTCGTCAGCCCACTGGAGGTCATCGAGAAACAGAATCAGCGGGAGCCCATCCAGCGCGAATGCTGATAGCGCCTGCAATATGGTGCGATGCGCGCGGATCAGCGCCTGGGGAACTGGAAGCTCCGGTAGTGCAGGACATGGTCCGATCACGTGCGCGATCTCCGGCACCAGGTCGACGAGAAGCTGCCCCTTGGCACCTACAGTGGCTGCTAGGCGCTCGCGCACGCGGGTCACGGACACGTTATCACCGCTTAGCAGCCGAACGGTAAGCGAACGCAGCATCTGCGCCACAGGTGCGAAAGGAATGTCGCGTTGCTGCTGGTCGCTCTTGCCTGTGGCGGAACGGCTCGGGTAGGATCCGCTTGCGCGAGTCAACTCGTCTACCAGAGCCGACTTGCCCGCGCCTGGCGCCCCGGATACCAGCACGAGTTCCGAGTGGCCGCCAAGTGCGACCCGCTCGAATGCTGCGGTCAGCAAATCCATCTCCGCCGCGCGGCCAAACAGGCATTGTGGCCGGGCAATGGAGCGCGGCGCGCCGGACAGGCCGAGTTCAAACGATGGAATGTCACGAAGCCGTTCCCATTCCGACTGGCAGCGCAGCAGGTCGGCTTGGAGCACCTGCGCATTTTGGTACCTGTCCGCGGGGTCCTTCGCGATTAGCTTGAGCACCAACTCGCTCAACTGGGCAGGCATCTCCCTGACGGCATTAGGCCGTACCGGCTGAACCGCAACGTGGGCGTGCAGCCACGCGGCGTTCGAGTCCGCGCGCAACGGCAGCATTCCGGTCAACAGCTTGTATAGTACGACTCCCAGCGAGTACAAGTCGCTTGCTTGGTCGCTATACGGATGGTGAACCCGCGCCTGCTCCGGCGCAGCGTAAGCGATAGCGTCGTGGTTCCACGGCATGGCGGCGGGCGGCGTGTCACCTAGCAGGTCGGCGGCATAACCAAATGATGCCAGCAAGATGCGCCCGTCCCCGGCATCCACCAGCGTGGCCGAACGGATGTCTCGGTGGAGCAGATCACGCGCGTGCGCTTCGGCCACTGCATGCGTCGCGCCAATGGCGATGCGCAAGAAACGGTCGATCGAAAGCGAAACTCCGTGCGCTATTGACGCCAGCTTGGAGTGACCGGTGTCACTGTACAATAATACCAGCCGATCGGCGGTGCGAATGGTCTCCACCGGCGCCACGGCCCAGTTCGGCTGAAGCCGATCTACCAGCTCACTTTCCCGCTCGAGCCGGCGGCATCCATCGCCTGCCGACCAACGCGCGCTTGCCGTGATCCACGTGGTGTTGGTTGCGCGATCGGTCACGCGGTTCCAAACAATCTCTCCCTCGGCAAACAGACGCACGCGCGCACATTGCTCAAGCCAAGCTTCGTCGAAACGCGGTTTAGTGAGCGGGGTGGGATAGGCATTTGACGACATGGAACGCAGAGGTTGTGCCGGGCTTCCAAGCCTGACGTTAAGTAATTGTTTCGCCGCGTGAGCGGCGGCTCCCCGTTGGCACCCTATCAAATCGATACCTAACGCAATCCAGCGGGCGCAGGTGTCGATATGCGATAGCGGCTATGGTCGGTAATGCAGCCCGGCGCTGACAGCGGATCTGCCGATCAACATTCCGGAGACGAAGCCGGCGTGCTACTGCGGGGTGAACTCGCCATGGTGCGCGGAGGCCGAGGGTGTTCGGGGGCGTTCACGCGGCAGCTCCTTGAATCCAATGGCATGCCGGACTTTACGAGCCGATGCTGGCTGTTGATAGAACCGATGTGCTGCTATTGTACAAACGTGTGCTTTATCCTTGCAATGTGCAACACGCCAGGCGTAGGCGCATCAATGCCGCTTTTGCCGGCGCCATTCGCCAGGATTAATGCCGACGACCTTGCCGAAGGTTCGGGTGAAGTGGCTCTGGTCGGCAAAGCCGCACAGATGGGCGATCTCTCCCAGCGACAGATTGCTGTGAGCCAGGTAATGCTGAGCGCGCTCGATCCGCTGCAGCACCATCCAACGGTGCGGCGGCATGCCGGTACTTACGCGGAATGCCTTGGCAAAGTGCGCGCGCGAGAGGTCGCAGGCTTCTGCAAGTGTCTCCAGCAGGATCTCGCCATCGAGATGGGCCATGATCAGCGCCTTGGCACGGTCTTCCTGCCAAGGCGCCAGCCCGGCGTGCACGCGGCGAGCCGGCACCTGCACGCCGGCGTAGGTCTGCACCAGATGGGCGCGCAGCGCCAGCGCCATATGGTCGATGAAGAGCGCCGAGGCTTGCTCCGGGCGCGCCAGCGCCGGCAGCAGCGCCTGGCTCAGGTGGTGGACCACGGGGTCGGAAACGGCCAGGTGAGGCGGGCAGTGCAGGTGCTGTACGGCGCGGATACCGAGGTCTTTGGCGGTTTCGGTCAAGGCGGCCTGCGGGATGTAGAACTGCATGCAGTCGTACTCGCCGATCAGGTTGGCAGACCAGTTCCGTTCGAGATCGTAGATGGCCAGCCAGCCGGCGCCGTAGGGCACATGCGGTGCGGGCTTGCCGCCGAGCCAGAGTTCCTGTTCGCCGAACGGCCGCAGCTGCAGGATGACCAGGTAGGCTGGTTCTCGCTCGTAGGGGTCCGTCATGCCGGAGTGGCGCCGGGTGCTTTGCACCCTCGTGATGCCGACTGGCGAGTACGGCAAGGCGCGGCTGACGATCGTTTGCGTGACCTCCGCGTGCATGTGTGCGGAGTATTGCCAAGTAGATTCGGGGGCGGACATGGTGAAATCATTGCCCGACGCTGGTAGACATGGTGGAGTGACGGTCGGGCCCCAGCATCCGCATTTAAGCACAGGACGCCCGCTCCCGCCACGATAAGGGGGCGGCAGAAATCGCCGCCCGAGCCTCATCAGACTTCGCCCTCGACTCACAAGGGACGCGTTGATTGGCATACGACTTCACCCTGCTGGCGAATTTCCGCTTCCGCTTCTTTTTGCACTCGTCCCGGGGCTTGTCCACGCTGGCTACCCAATACAACACCGACGGCGTGCAGGTTTCGCTCGCCGACAGGAAGTCCTCGCGGGCTCTTTTGTGACCCGCCATCGGCGCCATACGAGGGGGGAAAGAGACATTGGACCGACGGCCTGCCGGACGGCCGCCCGCCTGGAGCGGCCCGCTCTAACCGACCCCAAGTCGCCATGCGATGGCGTAGGAAAGGATGTCCCATCTCAGAGCAAATCGGCAGCGGGCGGTCTGCAGCTACGCTTTTTCGGCTTGAGCGTAAGGGCAAATGCGGAGCCTTACTCTGGTTTAACCACGCGGATTTCGGTCGAGCCCCCCGCACCGGTTAACAGATCAGTGGCACTTGTGTCCGCATCTCGGACAATCTAGTCGGTGAAATCTGCCTGCAAGGGCGATTCGAAGCCGTGTACCACGCCATACACATCAAGCGCGCAGAAGCCTTTCTGCAGAACCTCTGCCAGTACCACAGGGGGGGCTATCCCAGGTAACGGCGTGTCCCTGGTCAACTCGGTAGCACAGCGCGTGTCAGGCGCGCCCAGCCAATGACGCACCAGCAGCGGGCAGTCGATCAGGTCTTTGCCGCCGGGCAGAATCAGGGCGCGGCTACCGCGGCGCAGCAGAACTATGTGCATGGCAAGCAGAGGCAATTCAGATTGTTTTATCGTAGCGAGGCCGAACGTACTTTGCCAAGACTTCCAACTTGCCCCGAAATTGCCTGACAAGGGGCGACTTTCGCCCCCCTTGGCTTTCGTGCATGCGCAAAGCCGCCAATACTCGGCGCGCCAAGTGATCTTCTGCGGATTCGGTCTTATGTGCTCAATCGTCCTCTTGAAAAGGCGCTGTTCTGTTGCTATTTTTACCTCCGCTCAGGCAGTCGCGACGTCGCGCTGCGTGTTTCTATTTGTTTGCCATCAGTGAGGCAGGTGAGTGGGAGCGCGTAATGCCCCTCACTCCTCACTGCGCTTTACAGGAGGATACGACTATGGCTGATGCATTCTTCGGGACCGACCTCTTCAGTGACCTGGAACGACTGCAACAGCAGATGACGGGCCTGTTCGGAGGGTTTCCTTCCAGCATCCGCGCCGGGCGCTTCGGCGCATTCCCTCCAATTAATGTTGGTGCCACTGACGAATCCATCGAGATCGTTGCGTTTGCACCGGGTATCAAGCAGGAGAATCTCGAAGTTTCTATAGACCGTGGGCTGCTGACCATCAGCGGCGAACGACATGCGGTTTGGCAAGCAGACATGCCGGAGGCACGACGCTATGCGCAGGAGCGCTTTGTCGGCTCTTTCAGACGAGTAATTGAGCTCCCGGAAGGCGCTGACCCCGACAAAGTTCAGGCCAAATATGCCAACGGTTGCCTCTCGGTCAGTGTAGGTAGGCGGGAGGCGTCCAAGCCGAGAGCGATTACGGTCAATTAAGTGAAGGAGCCTGCCATGAACGAGACCACCCAAGTCGCGCAACGCAATGATGGTCCCATGGCCCAACGCCATGAGGACCAAGCCACCAGCACAATGACATTGGTCCCCGCAGTCGACATCGTGGAAGACAAGAATGGCGTGACGCTGTGGGCCGACCTTCCGGGAGTAAGCCGTGAAAAGCTTCAGGTAAATGTCAACGACGGGACTTTGCATATTGACGCAGAGGCCGTCGTGCCGATGCCGGCGGATCTGCGGGTTCAGCACGCCGAGATTCGCCAGCCGCATTTTGCGCGGTCGTTTGTCATCAGCGCCGATCTAGACCCCACACAGATTCAAGCCCAGTTGCAGGACGGTGTCCTTAAACTCATCATCCCACGCCGTGACGAGGCGCGACCCAGACGCATTGAAATCAAGATCTCTTAGGTTCCAGGGTAGGCCGGGAGGTCCTTCTGAATCTCCCGGCAAAGTATTGGCTTCCAAAAACACGAGAAAGGAGGTAACTATGGAGTTCGATACTGACTGGATTACGTTAGGCCCTCACCGCATCCGGCTTCGGTGCGTTCGCGGGTTCCCGACTGAAAAAATGCGCAGCATCGCTGAGCTCGCCCGCATTGGCGTCGAGCACAACATGAGCGCCGCCGCCCGCCTGCTAGAAGTTGTTGCGGATCGCTCGAATTCGTACTCAATCAATATTGGCACGACTTTTCCAAAGGATAAGGATGTCGTCCCGCATCTGGAACTGGCGCTGGCCACAATATTTGGGCTAACAGCGGAGCAGATTAATATAGAGGTGACCGTTGTTAGCCAGACTGAAGTCGATCTTCACTTCGGGGTGTACGAGCGCATGCTTGCTGAAAAAATTGGAATCGTCCCTCTCATACAGTGAATTTAAGCGCGACATTAACGCGAAGAGCTCAGTCTCATACGATTCCGTGACATGTAGAGAAGCTCCTGCGCTTCTGTGGGCTTTGTTGATCGTAGGCCGGAAATCTTCAGATGTTGGCCCGACCGTGCGGTTCGGAGAAGGTTCGAATGCTTGGTGCGAGGCTGAGGACGACGGGGCGGTGGTACTGGCCGCCCCCTAGCCGAGCACAGATGCTGGGAGGGGCATGCAGAGTCCAGCCGCTGCACCGGGGAGCGGCTGGTAGTTGCAAGGTCCTGGCTGGGGAAGTGCGCCGAAGTTGTTGGGACCAGTCACCAAAGGCTTGAGTCAAGGTCGGTTTATGCTCTTCGAGCAGACGTTCATCGATGAAAGTGCAACGACCGAAAATGGCCGAACTCGGCCATGCAAAGAACCAATTCC
>Ga0209051_1001797_pt1 | contig 17029 bp, 19 predicted proteins | sample AraplaCvi_mMS_r2_2_FD_184286 | JGI IMG/M metagenome (GOLD analysis project Ga0209051, IMG submission 184286) | Arabidopsis root microbial communities from North Carolina, USA - plate scrape MF_Cvi_mMS_r2 (SPAdes) (version 2) | ecosystem: Host-associated > Plants > Roots > Endosphere | place...
GAATACAAGATCTTGGCCGCATCAGGCAGTCTGCTTCAGTCGATGAAGCTCAAGCCCGTCGGCCAGGCTGAGGCGTATGCCCGGAAAGAGTTCACTGTCCCGGGTGGCGTCACGAATCCTGGCTATGCCGAAATTGACTCCCGTCAAAAGGCTGGCATGCCCATGGATCTCCTGGCGCCGATCCGACAGTAACGGATTGGCAAGGAAAAGATGCTCAACGTAAAGCTCGACCAAGACCGATTGCGACAAAAGCTTCTCGATCTGCCATGGCTCCTGCCCCTGTGGTGAGGATCGGCGCGGCCTGTCCGAGCACCTCGGGAGACCAGCGTAGGCGAACCACCTCAGGCGCGAAGACGGACATACCGCCTTACTCGTCACCTCATGCGCGTGAGGCGCTTGGCTTCAAAGTGTTCTTCCACTCGCGGCTTCGACGTTCGTCATCAATACTCAGGCCCTCTTGCAAACCATGAGAAAAGGCATGTTCGGCGATGGACAGGTTTTACGCAGCAGCTGCCACGTAGGATACTTTTCGAGTCTCAGTTGGGCTGGAAATCGGCGACTTAGGGGAGCCGCCCGAGCCTGGCAGTGCCTTCAAATCAGCGCATTCTCGAGCCTACGTGCGAAGCAATGTGTCTGAAGACAGGCCTCGCCAAATATGTGCGAAGTATCATTCGCCTCTTTTCTGGCCGGCATTCCTACAGTAGCTACTTGCGCGAGGAACTGAAAACCACTACCGGGCGCCCGCAAAGCGGTGAAACCAGCCATGCTCATTGCACATAAGATTGCTCTTGATCCGACAAATGTGCAGCGAACCTATTTTGCTCGTGCAGCGGGAACGGCGCGGTTTGTTTACAATTGGGCGTTAGCTGAATGGAAGCGGCAGTATCTGATCGGTAGGGACGATCCGTCTTCACCTCTTCCAACGGAAATTTCGTTGCGTCGGCAGTTGAATGGGATGAAGCGCGAGACTTTCCCATGGATGTTCGATGTAACAAAATGCGCCACTCAGGAAGCAATCATCAATCTCGGCTTGGCCTTCCGCGCCTTCTTTGAAAAACGCGGAAAATATCCGCGATTTAAAACCAGGGGAAAGCGCGATAGTTTCTGTGCCGCAAACGAGGCCAATAAATTTCGCTGCGATGGTAGGCGGATTAAGCTTCCCGTCGTTGGTTGGGTCCGAATGCGTGAGGAGGTGCGTTTCAAGGGTAAACTGAAACGCGTTACCGTGAGTCGCGAAGCCGACCGGTGGTTTGCCTCAATCATGGTCGATATTGAGGACGAGAAATCTATTCAGCAGCCTCTTGACGCCGTGGGCGTCGATCTCGAAACGACGCCATGTGCCACTCTGAGCGACGGTACCGATGTGGCCGAGCCAAAAGCTCATGTCGCCTTAATGACGCGGCTCAAGCGCAACAGTCGAGCGTTATCGCGAAAACTGCGGGGCTCGAAGAACGCCCAGAAGGCGAAGCGTCGCCTGGCCCGGCTGCAGACCCGAATCAGCAACGTACGCCAGGATGTACTACACAAGACAACTTCGAAGCTGACGAAGACTTATCGCCGTATCGGGATTAGCCATTCGACTGTCGATGTGATCGCGCGCACTCGCCTTACGGATTCGATAAGGAATTTCTCTATCGTCGAATTCCGGCGCCAACTGGATTACAAATCGCGATTTTACGGCGCAGTCATAGTTGTTGCCGACGAGTTCTTTCCTTCAAGCGAGACGTGTTCTTGCTGCGGCTCAGTGAAACCTGAGCTGGCGCTGTCGCAGCGAGTATATCATTGCGGCGATTGCGGATATGAGGCCAAGCGCGATTTCAATGCCGCTTGCAACCTGGAACAGATGGCCGCGAGCTTCGCGGTTCCCGCCTGTGGAGAGAAACGTTCTAACGCGAAGCATAAGCCTCGTGTGAAACGACCTCGATGAAGCAGGAACCAGACGACAACGTCAGCGCATAGCTTTGACAATCTATTCGTAGCGTTGTGTAGGTTCTGGAGAGCGGTTAGAGAAAATACGTTTGCGGTATGCTGTGGCGGAAATGCTAGAATGTAAGGCTCCACGTGAGGTCGTGTTGTCGGATAACCCTCACCGGCTCGAATTGGGGGTCGATGCGATCTCCCGCTGCCTCAACCCCAAGCGACCGTGATCATCAATCACGAACACAGCGAGTTTCGTTGGGTTTCCTTCGACGAAGTACTGACCATGGTTCCGTTTGCAGGGCAGCGTCACGTGTTGCGGCAGGTAAAGGCCGAATTCGTCGATCGTGAGCCGGTCCGCCACCTCCTCACAACAGCAGTCCCTTGAGGGGCCCTCTAACGACACAGAGTGGGCTTTTAAGTCGGATTCCGGTCAAGTCCTGGCGGAGATCGAGCTTTGCGTCTTAGCGTTGTTTAGCGGGAAACCAGCGCTATGCCGTAAGACCGTATGTCCGTCTTCGTGGCAGAGGTGGCTCCAAGGAGCGTGTCGAACGACTGGAGAAGGTCATCGAGGAGTTCGTCCCAACCTGGTCGCTTGCGCCTGTCATTCGAGCGCTACAGACACTGCGAGGGGTTGACCTGAACGTAGCTGTCACATTCGCCACGGAGGTCGGCGACGTAAGCCGATTTGAGAGCCCCCGCCAACTGATGGGCTATCTCGGCCTGGTCCGCGGTGAACGATCAACGGGTGAGACAGTCAGACGGGGTGCGATCACAAAGGCCGGCAATGGTCGGGTTCGACACATGCTGGTCGAGAGTGCCTGGACCTATCGGCATCCGCCGAAGGTTGGCACGAAAAAGCTCTACCTCATGGAGCAAGCCCCATCGAAAGTTCGAGAGATTGCATGGAAGGCTCAGAGTCGGCTGACATCTCGATATCGAATGCTCACCACTCGCGGAAAGCGAACGACAGTGGTTTGCACCGCCATTGCCCGCGAGCTGACCGGCTTCATGTGGGCCGTTGCAAGGGAGGCTCAGGCGATCAGATCATAGGTCGCCGTAGCGAACTTGCACCTCGCGCATGGGCGGGGGCGGAACAACGGCAGGGGAACACCCGTCAGACGCTTTGTGGCCGGCACTTGACCGACGCCCGCAGTAAGATCGGAACAGCCCCGGACGCACAATCGGGAATGCGGTACCGCATTAGGATTTGAGGAGACACAGCGCGTCGGATTCTTCCGAAAGCCACTGTAGGTCTGTTTTGCCTGGGCCGATTGAACTTCAGTCAGCCTCTCGGCCGTGCCGCCGATCCAGCCAACGCATCGCTGGCGTCACAGTGAGTCCATGCATTAGGATCGAGACGAAGACCACGAGCGAGAGGATGACCCACAACCGGTCGCCGTCCTCGAACCGCCCGTGATTGAGGCCATAGGCGAGATAATAGAATGAACCCACGCCCCGAATGCCGAAGAAGGCGATGGTGATTTTCTCGGTGAGCGTCGCGCGGACTCCAATGAGGGCAAGCAAGCCGGTTGCCGGTCGAACGACCAGCAATATAAGCACGACGGCGACAATCTCTATCCAGCCGATACTGGACAGCAAGCCATTGACGATAGCGCCGCCAAAAGCGAGCAGCAGGAGCATCATCGCGATGCGCTCGATCTGTTCCGTGATGTCGTGCATGTCGCGCTGGAAGTCGTGGTCGCGATGGGAGTTACGCAGCGTCAACGCGGTAACGAAGACCGCGAAGAAGCCCAAGCAGTGCAGCAGCTCCGACACAACATACGACACGAAGGTGGCTGCTATGGCTACCAATCCGTCGCCTGTCTTTGCCAACGTATCGCCGGGCATCTTGAAGGTTGCCCAACCAAACACACGTCCGACAAGCCATCCACAGCCAAGGCCAACAATCGTTTCCCAGAGGACATTCAAGGTAGCCAGCGAGCGAACCAAGGTTCTCCTGCTGTGGCCGCAAGGCTTAAAACGATGGTCAGATGCACGAATGGAAATGCGAAGCCGTCGTTCAGGCCCGCCTCAGATGTCAGCGCGAAGCGAACAGTGTCTTCACCCCCTTCCTGTGGGCCCGCAACCTGGATGTCGGTCGCAAGATCAGATCGGTGGGCGCAAGGCTTGCTGCCAGCAGCAGCGCGGCCACCGATCCTAAACCAAGCAGGGTTGAGCCGATGAATGCTATAGCGATGATGCTCATCGGCATCGTGATCAATAACAGCCGCCAAGTCGTTCCCCACCCTCTGAATGAGACCGGCGGTGAATCTTCAGGCCTGCGCCCATCAACGCAACAAGAACCACGAACTCTGTCAAACGTTCGGTAGCGTGTGGGTATGCACCTGGCGATGGGTTCAACTTCAGATACGGCGAGGTGTAGATCAGGCCACCAATCGCCAGACAGACGATAGGAAGCGAGAGCGGAAGTCGGCGGAGAGCCAGCGGCAACCACGCCACCAATGCGATGAGAAGCCCAGCGCCGGTAAGCGCCACTGCATAGGGGTCTGGTTCCCAGCCGTGAATCACCAAGGGTTGGACCTATCTCGTCGTTGCACAGAATGTGGCTGCATTGGCCCTAACCCAGCGGACCGTCAAACGGTCACTTGGGGGCAACATCAAGACGTTGCTTCAACAACCAATCCCATAGTTCTGGATCGTTTAGAGCTGCAGCTTCGATGCCGGAGTGGTCCACGCCTTCGAGGATACTAAGCCGCGCGTCACGTTTCAGGGCCTTGAGGCGTTCGTACATGATGACGGAATCGGATAGGAGGATGACGTTGTCGTCCGTCCCATGGAAGACCCAGAAGGCAGCCTTCTCATTCGTCCTGCTCAGGTAGTGACGATTGCCACCACCTGCAATCGGAACTACGGCGGCAAACCTCTGCGGAAACTGTTCTGCCATGGCCCAAGCCCCAAAGCCGCCCCGACTGTAGCCGACGACGTAGATACGGGAGCGGTCAACCCGGTACTTTGAGATGACCTCCTCAAGCGCCGCTTCTACCTTCTCGATGGGGTAGAGCAGTTCCTCGCTTGGGTTCTGAGGCGAGAACACCAGGAACGGGAACTGCTTGCCGTCTTCGATCAATTTCGGCATGCCGCTCGATTTGACCTTCTCGATATCGCCGCCACCTTGGTCACCCCCATGAAGCCATACGACGAGCGGATAGGAGTCGTTGGACGTCTCATATCCGTTCGGCGTATACATCAGATATTTGAGGTCGTTTTTTACCGTCGCTGTTGCTGTCATCGCCAGTTGATCAGCATGTGCCGCGCCAAGTGTGCACATCCCTAACGCGGCGACCAGTGCTGCAGGCAAAATCCTTCGTATCATCCGTTCAACTCCTCTATCGCGATTGACCAATGGTAGCACCTGAAGACTTCGGCTGCCTTCCCGAACACCGACGAGCCGACCGGAAAGGCCGGGTGAGAGGTCGAGAACGCTACCGAAAACGGGTTAGGTCGTTAGCCCGGGTTCATGTTCGGGAGGTTCGTCTCAACCTCTCGACGTTTGCTTTCCGGCATACTGTCTATCTTGTCACGCCAGAAGGCTGCCGCCTCGTCTGGTTCGTTATCCCACAGCCTGGTGTCGACAATGTTGTCATCGAGCTTGGCACGGCCGCTTGCCACCAAGCTGAACATATTCTTCAGCTAGACGAGCAGCTTCCGTCGATGGCCCCGTCATCTTGCAATCCCATAAACAAATCCGACGATTGCTGCCAAGGCTACCGACGCTATCGGCTGAAGGCGAATCTGATACTCCACTTCCTCACGCATTGTACGTGGGGCACCGGCAAAGGCTGGTGGTCGTGGCCTGATTGGATGATGACGCACTGCCCTCTGCAGAGTCCGAAGCTCGGCCTGCAGCTCGTCGAGTTCCTTGCGCTGCTCATCGGCAGGAGATGTTCCCGCCTGCGTTCCCATGCTTTCATCCACTTTGTTTGAGGAGGCGGTGACGATTGTCTTATCGGAGGTGCCAGCCATTTCGAACCCTTCCTGAGCGTTGCTTGGAGAACGGGGCTTCGACCGGAGAGTTCCGGTGTACGGAAGGCTTCTCCATATTACGTCGGTGTTCGTGTTTACCGTAACCGGTGTTTTGCCCCCACGTTGCCCTCCGTCACCCGATCTGTGACCTCCATGCCCGAGCGGAAGGAATTTCTCCATGGCCACTACTTTGGAGGTTCTCATAACGTGGTGGGGTCGAGGTGAGGTCAATCACCAATGGCCGCACGAGAGGTCAAGATGCGGATCGTATCGGAGAGCCTGCGTCCGGGCGTGACGGTGAACCAAGTGGCGATACAGGCCGGGAACCGGGCAGCCATCGCCTCGCTCATCGGGACCGGCAAGCTCGATGCCGTCGATCCCATTGCCTATCCGACCAATACGCTCACCGCTATCGTCAACGGCTACAAGCAGAGCCGGATCGACCATCTGCTACCGTGGAACTATGTTCCTAAAATTTATCGGACCGCGACTCAAGCTTTAGCAATGCACTAACCAATATTGTAAATGCACAGCCTTCGGCAAAATCGATAACTACCTGTCATGCAGCGAGTCGCTAGACTAGCGACGCTACGGCAACACGGGATTTAAGGTGCGAAAATTATAAGCCCGTCACTCGGGCAATAACGATGGTGATAAGCGTGCTCGCCAGGTCAGTCGGCGTGTAGTCGTCTCTCGGCGACCAGACGACATGGGTGAAAACAGGGGTTGGAGTGGTGGTAAGATGCGGCGCATTCTCGCGTATGGAGCGCTAGTTAGCTGTTTGATGGCATCGAGCAATCTCGCAACCGCTTGCGTGGTTGTAGCGGCGCTTGATCTGACGGATGTCAGATATGCGGATGTTGTGGTCGTCGGTCGGATTTCCGACTACGAGCATGTGCTCGACCCGTTGGCAAGGAAGCGCCGTGAAGCCTTGATGTCGACGGCTTCTGAACGTCTGAAAGCCATCCTTGGCAAATCGTCGGGCTTTCTCACGGATTACGTCCGTTTCCAGGTGACTGTCGATGAGGTTCTACATGGCAATCCCCCTGACGCATTTCCCGTGACCTGGGACAATTCCACCTTCTCCGAGCCCGAGAAGGTCAATCCTGGCAGCTATCTGATTGCCGTTCGCAAGGCGAGTACGCAACGCCCGCCACTTCGCGGCCCGAGCGCAACGATCATGCCGACGCCGGAACCGGACAGAATGACTGTATTGCAAGCGCCTTGTGCGCGGGCCTTTCTGTTTCCTGCCGAAAGTAAGGAAGCACACGGTGTCCGCCGCATCCTCAACCAAAATCGAGAGTAGAGCGCTTACATAGACCTCAAGGCTTTGTCGGCATTTGGGGCGAGGCAGCCATTTCGTCATCGCGGCAGTCGAAACCCACTAAGCATCTTGTCAAAGTTCGGCCCCACACACCGTTTACAGCTTTCCTTCCGATTGACGCGATGTCTTTGATGTTGTCGAGGGTGTAAGTGCCGAGCTTCTTGTGTTCTCGGGTAGCGGTCTCCCATTCGGAGGCGACAATTAACCTATATCTTCCGCGCTCCAGGAGGTTCACGATCGAGTGCTCCATCCTGCCGATGTCGTCGAAATAAGCCTCGGCGTCACAAGGCTTCTCAGGGTTCGGGTCGATCCAGCAGCGGATCGAAAATTGTCCGTCAACCAATTCATCCCCCAGGTAGTCTCATGCCATTCCTGGAATAAACGCAGCATGAGCATTTACGTCGATGGAGAAAAGTATCTCGGAACCACCCCCGCGTTCGAGATTGATCCACTTTGCATCTGAATGCTGAAAGAGTCGAGAGGGGTAAGTGGGTTGCGATCCCCCGAAAAACGGAAGACCGGTCGAATACCCGTTAAAGCCGGGCCGCATTCTTCAGATCGTCATTCATTTGTGTTGCCAGGCTTTTTCGAGCGCAGACCGATGCGTTCTTATAGCAAGTCGAGCTTTAACGCAGTTAGCTAGAAACCGATTGCCAAGGTGACGATCCAAACTGGCAGGCCAGCCACGATAACGCCGGCAAGCAACGCCGCGCTCATTTTCAGCGCGTTCGCCCGCCGAGCCCGCCGCGCATCCCACTCGTAAACCATGCTCGCTCCCTCACACCACGGTTGCGAAGTGAAACATCGTCCACGATGCGAGTCGAGTGCATCCCTGCAACGGTCGATCAGAACATCCGAAAGTAACAAACGAGCAGACGAGGAGTAGCGTGATCGACGCGTTTCGCCTGCTGTAGTGTGGCATTTAACTGTAAGAATGCGCCCGTTCCGACAGCTCATGGCCCATAATTTGAGATTCGCCGGTTCGATTTTCGGCGCTTGAGGCTCTCCGATGCGGAAATAACGTTCTGTAAAATTTCGCGTTTTCCGATGAAGCTTGACCATTGGTTGTCATGTTTTTATACGCGGTGAATCTCACATTAAGTGCAAAATCGGACCGGCGAATCTCAAATTAAGTGCCCGATCTCAATTTAAGTGCCGCCCTATCTTGTTGAAAATATTGGATGCGGAGTCTCGCGATTAAATGCAAAACGACAGCAGAGGCCTATTTGACGAAACCGGTCGACCTTGATGTTTTGATGGCGAAAATCAGCGGCTGCATCGCGCGGCTTGAAAGCAACCGCAAGGCAGGACGTGGGCTCTGAATGAACCTGGGAAGGTTTGCCGCTTTAGGTTTGATCCTGATGGCAAACGCCGATTCCGAACCGGACCGCCGCCGACATTCAATCATTGATGCTGTCCCTACGCTGATCCGTAGATCATCGCTGAAAGCACGAGCCATATTGCCTCCGACCAAATCACCGCCGGCGATGGGATCAAAAATTAACAGAGAGGGAATCCCCAATCCGATTCCGCGTTCAATGGACGCGCCCTAGATCCACGACAAAATAACCAGAATCGCCGCAAGAACAAGAAAAGCCACCATTAGACGGGCTATCATGGCACATCCTTCGAAAGAACATTAGTGCCGCTGCCCTAATGTCGAATCCACTGGACCCTCACCGATAACGATCATTCCAGAGATGACAAGATCTGCCGGAGGCTCACCGACCCACGGCCTCCTTGCCGGTTTCTCTATCGGCGGGATGGGAGCGACGCAGACGTTCCCGCTGCTTGGCGGCGCTCTCGTGGGCTTACCGTATTCCGCCACGCACTACACCGGGATGCGCGCCTACCATGTAGTTGGACTCATCGAATGGCGGTTGGATTTTGCGGCCTCAGTATCAATCGCAACCTTGTGTTTGGCTGCGGCAGCAGCCTGGTCTGTTCATCTCGTGCGAGATTGCTCGAAGCCACGGCGGCAGACTTGAGGTCCAGTCGGACGAAAATCCGACCGCCTTCCTGTTCCGGATGCCGGTCTAGCGCCGTCAAGCCAGTGGCATCGTGCCCGGCCCGGTGAAGGCAAAAGCGGCTAAGAGATCGGCGGTGAGCCAGCCCCGAATAGTTGATCGCTCGTGGCGCCGAAGGTCGGTGGTCTGTTAGGCCGCTTGTGAACCGGCCTTCGCAACCTTGAATCACTGCGGCTGAGGCGCAATATCAGAGTATTGGGATGTTCAGTTGGCGAGGAAGGAGATGTAAGATGCCTCTGACCGATGTTCGATGGACCCGTCCTGTGAAGGTCCGGCTCCAGTGTGGACTGGAGCACACCTTCACCAGCATCTACGATGCCCTCGATTTCCTGGAAAACGAGTGGCCGATACGCCACGGGCAACATCATGAGCAAGCGGTGAAACGATGCCGCCGTGTCTTGAGCGGTATAATCCCAGCTGAGATTGCACGCGAGGCTTTTGTAGTGGCTTGTCTTGAGGCCGGGTTTTCCACGCTCACGTCTCCGCTGAAACCACGGGACCCCCTTGACGTGCAAATCCCCTGGGAAGTCCTGCATCATCGCTAGCGTCCATATTCATAGAGAACAGCACGCAAAGCGTTCACCAATTCCGCTGGCGGAGAATCCGCTCGCGCGCCCGGAACAGAACCGCCCGAGCTTGCTGATCCGCAGTTTTGGGCGGGACGAAACGCATCTCGGGCTGACGGGCCGCGATGACGATTGGTTCCGCATCGACGGCGTCGTTCTTCTGGCGTTTCAATAATCGTCAGGTGCTCAAAATGCGAAGGAACGCACAGCTGGCATTGCTTACGGCCCCGCCGATCCCTCGGAGCTCACGCGCCAGGCGGACATAGCACTCTATCACGCAAAGGCCGCAGGTCGGAACACCTACGCGATCTTCGGAAGCCATATGGACGAGTTGCTGCGCAGGCGCCGGAAGCTTGAGCAGGACCTTCGGCTTGCCATCGAGACGAGATCTCAGATTGAGATCTTTTATCAGCCGGTATATTCGCGGGGGCAAAATAGCCTCTCATCGATGGAAGCGCTTGCCCGCTGGAAGCATCCGGAGGAAGGCTTCATCGGTCCCGATGTCCTTATCCCAATCGCAGAGGAAATTGGCCTTATTCAGCAGATCGGTGAGATTGTGCTTGAAGATGCCTGCAGCGTCATGGCCGATCTTCCGCACATCACTATGGCGGTCAACGCTTCTGCACGGGAGCTTTGTTCTGACGGCTATCCTCTTCGCGTCCTGTCCAGATTGGCGAAATGGAACATCGATCCGAAGAGGCTTGAGATCGAAATCACCGAAACCTCGGCTATCGCTGGAGAAGGGCATAGCGATCATAGCATCGCCTTGCTCCGAAAGGCAGGCGTACGGATCGCAATCGACGACTTCGGAACCGGATATTCTTCCTTCTCAAGAGTGCAAGATCTGATGGTTGACAGGATCAAGATCGACAAGTCATTCGTCGATGCGATGCAGACGGAGAGTAAGCCGCTCGTTGAGGCGATGATCACGATGGCCCGCGCGAGGGGGCTTAAGACGACGGCTGAAGGCGTGGAAACGGATGAACAAAGCGATGCTTTGATGAACCTTGGGTGCGATAGCCTACAAGGTTTTCGGTTCTCCCGGCCTCTTGCCCGTGCCGCCATTATTGATTTCTACAAGGGAGTGGAAAGGAAATTTCACGGCTTGAATAGAGGCGGCAAGGGGGCCTTACCGTTTCGGACGGCGACGCCGCCGGTCGTTCGGGAGCCGTCTACGAGCAAGCGGCTTCGGCGCAATTTGCCGGCTGCATTGGACCTTTGACCGTATGGCGTGAGACTGGTCGGGACGCTACCCTGCAACTGGTTTGGAAAACAGGACGCATGTCGCAGACGCCTCCGACTCGCGAGGACTGCAGATGCTTCAGCACGTCCGCGTCGAACCGAAGCCATCGATAATTTGGACCAGCCGCATATGAAGGTTTTAGACTCTTGGGAGTGGTGAAGAGGTCAAATTTATTTAGCCGCAGACCTCGGGGAACCTGCAGCGTTCAAACGACCACGGGAGGATCGAGTGCAAAACAGGATCTTACTTCTTACCGCTACCGTGATGATGTTGGCTCGAATGATTTCACTATCAAAGAAAACGAAACGAGACCTGATGGTCGAACGATTGATCCGGATGGGTGCTGGAAACTAAGCGGTCAAGAAGAAATGGCGCTGGAGCGAACAGATGCTCAAGACATCAACACCCCTTCAGAAATGAGCAACGGTCGCCAGCCCAGAAGCTGGCGACCGCGCCCAGCACATCAAAGTCGCGTTCAGACGACCAGGATGTAGACGATCTCGTAGGTCGACGGTTCGACGATGACGATCCGGTTGTCGGCCAGCACGAAATACTCGTAGCTCTTATATTGAGGGACGATCTCAACCACCTTCGGCGGCAGACGGTGCAGCTTGACCGTCTTCGGGACGGCCACACCGACGGAAACGCTAAAGGTCGGCTTCACGGTCTCAACCTTGTTCTCGACGATCACGTTGCGGATCTCGGTCTTCTGCTCGGTCGAGATGTTGATGCTGCCGGTGATCTCGTTCGACGGGCGGTTGGCCGAAGCCGCATCCGCGTTGTTTTGTTGTTTGGTCTGGGTCGTTGTGCTTTGGGCGCTGTTGGTTTTGTTCATGTCTGAGGTGCCGGTCTGACCGGCACCCTGTGCCGATTGCTGATCCTGACCGGTCGGCTGTTTGTTTTGCGAAGCGGCGGTATTCTGGTCCTGCTGGCCATCCGACTGCTGCTTCTGCGTGGCTGCAGTGTCGCCGTTCGGCTTCATTTTTGGATCGCTCTGGTCCGCCGTGGTATCGGACTTGGAGTCGGCCGATCCAGGCTTCTTCATCTGATCCGACTGCGCCTGGTCGCGAGAAGGCTTTGCGTCGGAACCGGAGGCGGTGTTGCTCGACGGCTGGTCGCCCTGTGGCTTGATCTGAGCGTCTGCCTTCGCGCCAGCGTCGGCCGAGCCGGGCTGTTGTTTCATCTGGGCATTGCCATCGGTCGAAGCCGATCCCTGCTTGGGTTCGGAATCTTGCTGGGTCTGAGCCGGAGGGATAAGCTTCTGGTTTCCGGACGCATCCTGCGCGAGAAGCGGGATGGGTGAAAGCGTCGAACCCGCCAGAAACGCGGCGGCAAGGGTTGTCTTCTTCAACATGGTCATTGGTTTCTCCTAAAGCTGTGTTTGTTGTGCTGGGATTGCGATTGGAGCGTCAATCGAGGACGCGTATGACCTTGCGGGTGCCCGGATCGACCAAGGCGGTCGTGCCGTTGACGTTGACGTAGCGGTAGGTCACGTTTGGAGCGTCGATCGTGTGAAGTTCGACCGTGTCGGGAAGCGCGGTACCAACTGCGATTTTGACATTCGGGACGTCCACCGCAGTCACCTTATGCTTCGTGACATATTCCTTGATAACGGTCTCCTGCTGGGGCTCGATGACAACGGCCTGAGCGAGCGCGGCGCCGGTACCTATCACGAGCGCCATAGCCGCGGTGACACCAAAGAGATGCTTTTCCATGATGTATTCCTCCTAATGTTCGGGATTGGACGTCTGCCTGTGGCAGGCGCCATCTGAACCGAGCGAATGCACCATTGTTCCAGATCCGGGCCTTCAGTCGCATAGGCCGATGGACCAAGGTCCCAAAGATTGCCTAGCCGTATCTAAATCACTGGGACTAAAGCCCTATTCGACGCTGGACCAAAGCCCATGACCGGAACTCAGCTAAACCGAAGGGGTTTTTCTCCGGCACATTCAAGCCACTTAAACGAGAACGATCATGTCCACCAAACGCATTATCATTGCTGTAGCCATCGCCCTCGCGGCAGGTACCGCATCCGCTCAACAGTCGACGGTCAACGGTGCCGCAGGCGGTGCTGTAACCGGAGCTATCGTCGGGGGCCCCGTTGGTGCCGCCGTCGGCGGCGTGGTCGGCGCCGTCGCAGGAACCGTCATTGATCCGCCGCCGGAGCGCGTCGTAAGCTACGTTCGCGACGCACCGGTTCCGGCCGATACCGTTGTCGTTCGCGAAAAGGTCGTTGTCGGCCAAGCGCTGCCACAGACGGTTGTCGTCCAGCCGGTCCCGGACAATCCGAAATATGCCTATGCTGTCGTCAACAAACAGCGTGTCATCGTCGAACCGACGTCGCGTAAGGTCATTCAGGTGATCAACTAAACCGCTCCCGCGGCCGCTCACGCGGCGGCCGCCATCGCGTTGTTATTCGGCGGGCAGAAGAATGAAATCGGTTTTCTTCGGAATATTGTTTGTCATGGCTGGAATGGTCGGTGCGCTTGCATTTTTTGGCCCACCGGTAGACCACGCTTCGGCGTGGGTCTTCGTACCTGAAGCGTTGCCAGGGGCCACCGCCCCCTGACCATCCCAACAGGGCGTAAAAGGCTTCTTTCGGAAGCCAATGTCGATGGGTTGAGATCGAGCATAAACTTGCAGCACGGCTTGTCCAGACCGCCTTGCGCGGTGTTCGAGCCAATGGAGGTTCATATGGAAGAGAGTGTATATCAGGCTCGTTGGCTTCTTATCACCGTTGCCATTGTGGCGTTTGGGATGGTTGCCGCAGGTGTTGCAGCCGGTTGAGAACCAGGAAATGCTCAGGAGGGTGGTCTAACCCGCTGAGCCTGACGTAGACATAGTGGAATTGTACGGAGGTTCCGATGTTATCACGTCGATATTTTCTGTTGGGCCAAACAAGCTCAGCCATTGCCATCGGCATGATACTGCGCGTCGGAGGTCTTTCCACAGCGGCGCTCAGCGAGAACGCGTTCGCCCGTAATGGCGGCGGTAATGGTGGAGGCAATGGGAGTGGAAACGGCGGAGGCAACGGGGGCGGCAATGGCGGCGGTAACGGAGGTGGCAATGGTGGGGGTAGCGGAGGCGGAAAGGGTGGCGGTAGCGACGGTAGTGGTGGGAACGCCAGCGGCAATAGCAATAGCAACGGTTCATCGGCGAATAACGGCAATAATTCCGCTGGCGACACCGTGAGTGTGAACGGCTCCTCCATCGAGGTGCGTCATAAGACAGGGATCGAGGAAAGCTTGGCGAACGGCCGCTACATCATGCGGGATCGCCGCGGGCGCACGATCATTAGTCGCGAGGCGACCTCTGCCGATGAATCTAGGGTGCGTTCAATGGTCCGGCCCTAAGGTGCGTTCGGATATCTGCCCATAGCCTCCGCGATGCGAACGCATCCTCTCCATCTTCCACCTCACGCATACCTCTAGAACCTCAGATCGAGCAGGCCCGTGACGTCCCTCTTGTTTAGAGTGGTCGTCACCAATCCCAATCTTGAGATCTTCAAGCCGTCTCCGTCCGGCAAAGCTTCAGAGACATGGTTAAGGTGGTTCCGCTGTTTCCACTGACGATCTGGAATCGGCCTCCCAGACTTTCCACCCTTTCACAGAGCCCCGTAAGTCCGAGGCCCTTGGTCTTTACATTGCGGGGATCGAACCCTGTCCCTTGATCTCTAACAGTAACCACGATGCATCCATCGTCCAGCCTTTGCTCCACCATCTGCCCTCTGGCTCCAGCGTGACGGAAGCCGTTGTTCAGAGCTTCCTGGACGAAACGATAGATGCAGATTTTTTCCGCGGGCGAAATTTCCCATGGCATATCCTTCGTCATGAGCTCCACAGTGACGCCGGTGCGGGACTGGTATCCTGAAACGACACGCTGGAGGAGCTCCCTCACGTCCCACCCTTCGATTTCGGGGAGAGCGAGGCCATGACAGATGTCGCGGATCTCCTGCATGGCTTCATCAAGACTATTCTTTATGGTTGCGACCTCGCTCGCGCGTTTGAGGCGAGGCACTTTGCAATCGAGGATCATATCACTGTCGACCCGCAGGGAAGCGTAGGCAACAAGCTGAGCGGGACCGTCGTGAAGGTCGGCTGCCACACGACGCAGGAAACGCTCGTTGAGAGCCGCCGTCTGTTGTGAGGCTTTTTGAACCCGTGCACTCAACAACTGGTTCTGGTGAAGCAGAGCGCTCAGCTCCTCGACCCGCTCATTTAGCAGAGTACTCTGAAGGCCGATCGTTCTGCTGCCGCGCAAAACGATCGCCGATAACGTCAGGAAGAAAATGGTGATGACGGCCGCGACCGCCCCCCAGCTGCCAAGGCGGGCGCGACGCAGGCTTGAGTCGAGGTCGGTGGCCACTTCATAGAATTCAGAAACGGCAACGACCTCACCGGACCACGGCTGCAGCACAGGATTATAGATTTCCAGGAGCGGCTGTCCGCTGGTGCGTTCCGCGACACTTTCTTCGTCATCGACCTGATTGAACTCGGCCGCCATCTGCCCAGCGAAAGCCATGCGCAAGTTATCGTTCGGCGTGACGCGCTTGCCCATCAGGCTCTTGTCATTGGAATAAACGATAGTTCCGTCGGCACGCCAAAGCCGGAAGGATTTCAGGCGCCGGCCAAGCGCACCGTGGCCAAGTGTCTCGTCGAGCGCCCGCTCAACAGACTCGTCGAGTTCCTTTGTCGTCGTCAGATCGGGGAGGATCGGCGCGATCATGCTGTCGACATAAAGAGCGGTGGTCGCCGCGGCATTGCGCGTGACGGCATGCTCTATCAATTCGGTGACAATGGCACCGACCAGCAGCATGGCAGCTATTGCGACAGCACCGCCAGCAATAAGGAACTGCCGTGCCAAAGACTGAGAATTCCAAAAGGAAATGGGGCGGGTTGGGCGCAAGCAAGCAACGTCCGCGTTGGTGGGACCGGCATCAGAAAATATGCGTCAAGCTGGCCTTCAATGCCTCCGAGTAACGGCGGCTCGATCGGCGCGCGCCGGCTTGATGGTCTTCAGCGCGTGGTCGGCCCAGCTTCCTGGAGCAACTGCTCAGCGCAATCCGAAAAAGCCCAAAATAGCCAGAACGATGACGACTGCTCCAACGAGCCAAATAATGCTGTTCACGATCTCTCCTCCCTGTGCTTGATTGAACCCTGTCGGATTGTTCCTCAATGCGTAGTTCTCTCCCTGGTTCCAAATACTTTAGAATATCTGAGGGATATCGAGGTGGCTGCGCGCGCTGCAAACCTTAAGTATTGCAATTTATACGATCATTCTGATCGAGTATAACGAGTGTTCAGAGGTTGCGAACTTGGCTGCGCATCTGTCATTTGGGCAGAAGGTGAAGGGGCAGTGACCTTCTGTGAAACATCGTCCACGATGCGCGTCGAGTGCATCCCTGCAACGGTCGATCAGAACATCAGGGAGTAAGAAACCAGCAGAATGACGAACAGCGTGATCGACGCGTATCTAGTGCCTGCGCAAGACCGGACGATTTTGATAGCCTCTTCCCCGCTTCCCGATCAGAGGCGCCTCGGACTTCTGTGCAGGCTTTCTGTTCTGTTGCTCTCCGGAACGAGTTGGCAGTATGCGGCTAAGCGAGCAGCTTCGAGGCCCGGCCGCTTCGACGCGTCGCGCTGTTGTAGTAGCTGGATGCCTGTTGAACGGAGCGATGACGTGACTGCTCCATCGCCTCGGGAAGAGGAATGCCGCGATTCGCCGCTTCGGTCAGGTAACCAGATCTCAGCCCATGCGCCGAAAACTCTCCTGGGTCCAGTCCAGCCATGACTGCCCGCCGCTTGACGATGTCGTTGACCGCCTTCGGATCGAGTGGGCGGTGGGAGACATTGCCCCATCGGTCGACTTTTCGGAAGATGCTGCCAGTGTCGATTTTGGCAGCCGCGAGCCAGGCATTTAAAGCATCGACCGGCCGCCCGGTGAGATAGACAACCTCGTCGTGATC
>Ga0209051_1001798_pt1 | contig 17009 bp, 15 predicted proteins | sample AraplaCvi_mMS_r2_2_FD_184286 | JGI IMG/M metagenome (GOLD analysis project Ga0209051, IMG submission 184286) | Arabidopsis root microbial communities from North Carolina, USA - plate scrape MF_Cvi_mMS_r2 (SPAdes) (version 2) | ecosystem: Host-associated > Plants > Roots > Endosphere | place...
GTCACCCGAGCCCGGTGTGGAAGGTGGCGACGAGCGCGCCGTAGGGCACGAGCTTGCGGTCGGTCGCGGCGAGGCCCGCGGAGACGCCGCTCACCGTGCCGGCCAGCCCGCCGAAGACCATGGCCGAGCGCGGCGTCTTCAGCACGAGGAAGCGCGCCGCGATGGGCGTGCCCACCATCACGATGATGGCCTTGACGAGGCCGGTGGCGATGCTGAGCGCCATCACGTCCGAGCTGGCGCCGATCGCCGCGCCGGTGACGGGGCCGACGATGTACGTGACGGCGCCCGCGCCGATGGTGGCCATGCTGACGGCGTCGGAGTAGCCGAAGGCGCGGGCCACGCAGGCGCCGACGATGAACGGCAGCACGGTGCCCAGCAGCAGCGAGACCGCGCCGACCAGGCCCGCCTTGCGCGCTTCCGTGGCCTGCACCTCGAAGGCGGTGGCCACGATCGCGAAGTCGCGCAGCATCGCGCCGCCCATGAGGCCGATGCCGCCGAACAGCGAGAGGTCGGCCAGGCCCTTGTGCCCGCCGGAGACCTTGCCGCCCCAGTAGGCGAGGCCGAGGCCGATCAGGATCGCGATCGCCGAGCCGTGCACGCGGCCGAAGGTGAGGCGGCGCGAGATCCAGCCCGAGAGCAGGACCACCAGGCCGACGACGGCGAAGGCGGTGACGAGGCCGTTGTGCGCGGCGGCCTTTTCGAGGATGTCGATCATGGCGTTCACTCCGCTTCGGTCAGGAGGGGGTTGTCGTGCAGCCGCGGGGCGGGCGCCGGCCCTTCCTCGCGCCGCTCGCTGCGGTTGATGGCGGAGATGACGCAGGCGCAGACGGCCACGGTCAGGATCGCGGACAGCACCGCGACGGGCCCGCCGCGCAGCGCGGCGACCATGTCCTGCTGCGCGGCCATGGCCACGACCACGGGGATGTACATCGCGCCCCAGTACTCGACGCCGAGCTCCGTGAGCTTGGGCAGGATCTCGCGCTTCTGCATCCAGAGCCGGGCGGCGATGAGGAGCAGCATCGCGATGCCGACGCCCCCCACGTTCGTCTTGACGCCGAGGGCCTGCCCGAGCACGTCGCCCAGGAAGATGCCCAGCAGGTGGCAGGTCGCCAGCAGGGCCGTGCCGTAGATGATCATCGGGTGTCTCCTTGCTTTGTCCGGCAGGTAGGATGTGTCCCGCCCGTGGCCGGAATTTCCGCGATGTCGGCGCCGGGCGCCATTCGCATTGGATTGAGGCCACCTTCCGCATCCGTTAAGGACTCGCGCCGTGATCAACCTGAGCCGCTTCGATCTCGCGACGCTGCGCCTGTTCGTGGCCGTCATCGACGCCGGGAGCCTCACCGCCGGCGCCGATCGCTTCGGCATCTCGCTGCCGGCCGCGAGCAAGCGCATCGCCGAGCTCGAGCAGCATTGCGGCACGGCCCTGCTGCAACGGGGCCAGCGGGGCGTGACGGCCACGCCGAACGGGCTCGCCCTGCACCGCCACGCCATCGAAGTCATCGCCCGGCTCGAGCAGCTCGCGCTTGCCGTCGACGATTTCCAGTCGGGCGCCACCGGGCGCCTGCGCCTGTGGGCCAACCCGTCGGCCCTGGGCGGCTTCCTGCCTCCCGTGCTGGCCGACTACGCGGTGCGCCACCCGCAGGTGCGCATCGACCTGGAGGACGCCCTGAGCGAGGATGCGATCCGCGCGGTGCAGAAGGGGATCGCCGAGCTGGCCATCATCGGCGACAACGTGCCGTGCGAGGGCCTGGAGACCTTCGTGTGCAACATCGACCGGCTGGTGCTCCTGGCGCCGGCCGGCCATCCCCTGGCGACGGAATCTGTCGTGCCGGTCGAACGCGCCTTCGACCACGACCTGGTGACGCTGCCCCGCAGCGCGTCGCTCACCCGCAAGGTGATGGCCGCCGCCGACGCCACGGCGAGGATCCCGCGCATACGGGTGCAGGTACGCAGCTTCGACTCGATGTGCCGGATGGTCGGCGCCGGGCTCGGCCTGGCCATCCTCCCGCGCGCGGCCGCGCAGCTCTACGCGGACGCGCTCGGCCTCGCCGTCGTCGCGCTGCAGGGGCTGGAGACGGAGCGGCGGCTCCTCATCGCGATGCGTTCGCGGGGCGAGCTGTCGCTCGAGGCCACCGAGCTCGTGAGGATGATCGAGGAGGCGAGCGAGCCGCGATGACCGCACCGGACGACTTCGTGCGCGAATGCCTGCGTGCCTTCGAGCGCCTCGATCTCGATGCCTTCATCGAGGGCTTCGCGCAGGATGCCACGGCCTTCTTCCCCGAGCCCGAGCCGCCCGCGCGCGTCGAGGGCCGGGAGGCGATCCGCGCCCGCTTCGACCAGGTCTTCGCGGGCGTGCGATCGCGTGCCGCCTCGGGGCCGCCCTGGCATCGGCTGGATGCCGAGGATCTCCAACTCCAGTGGCTCGGCCCGGACATCGCCGTCGCCACGTTCCACATGGCCGACGCCGTGCGCCTGGCGCGGCGCACGTTCGTGCTGGCGCGCGCGGGCGATCGCTGGCGCATCGTGCACCTGCATGCGTCGAACGCACCGGCACGCTGAAGGCAGACCCACTTCCACGAAGGAGAACGCAGGCGGCGTGATCGCCGACATCGACAGCCCGCGCGAGGGCCTCATCCACGTGGCGCCGCAGAATCTCCTCGACCTGGCCCGATCCTTCCCGAAGGAGTGAGCGGCGCGGGCGCTGCCGCTCCCGCGCGACCGCGCCAGCGCCCGAGGAGCGCGCGCAGGAACTTGATCAGCAGCACCGTGATCGCCACCATCGCGAGCGCCGCCACCGCGACGAGGCCGAGCAGGGCGATCGGATGAGCCACGGCCAGCCACAGCACGACCGGCACGGCGGCGTCGCCCAGCATCGAGAGCGAGATGTTGGAGAAGGGCTCGGGCGAGGTGTTGACGGCCGCGCGCAGGCTGGCCTTGGCGAAGTGGGAGTTGGCCGCGAGCGCGGCGCCCAGGACGGCGGCGATGGCGACCCAGGTGGTGTCGTCGCCGCCGAACACGCCGGCGGCCAGGAGGGCGCCGCCGGGGATGCGGACCAGCGTCTGCACCGCGTCCCAGACCGAGTCGAGGACGGGAATCTTGTCGGCGAGGAACTCGATCGCGGCCATCGTCCCGGTCGCGATCAGGACGGCAGGATGCTGCAGCACGACCAGGCCGGGCGGCAGCGTCACCCAGCCCAGGGCGCCCGCGGCACCGGTGAAGAGCAGCACGGCCCACAGGCGCAGGCCGCTTGCCCATCCCAGGGCGGCGGCGAGCGCGATCAGTTGGGTGGTGTCGAGGGTCACGGGGATGGGCGCACTCCCGAAGGCGATGGTACCCCCAAGCGCGGAGGGTCAGGTCTTCAGACCTGACCCCGCATTCGACCGGCGGCGCGCCATGAATACGGGGTCAGGTCTGAAGACCCGACCCCCTGCTTCGAACGGGCGTCGGCGCACGCCTAGGGGAACACCGAGGGCGTCGAGCCCACTTGCACGCCTGGCTGCGGCGTCCCCTGGTCCGCGAGCCCGACCCAGCCGCCGCCGAGCGCCCGATACAGCGCCACGTGCTCGTTCAAGGTCGCCGCCTGCGTCTGCGCGAGCAGGATCTCGCCGGCGAAGAGGCTGCGCTCGGCGTCGAGCACCTCGAGGTAGCTCGTGTAGCCGCCCTCGTAGCGCAGGCGCGCCATGCGGGCCGTGGTGCCGAGGGCCTGCACCTCCATCTTCTGGGCGTCGAGCGACTGCGCGCTCTTGCGCACGCCGACGAGCGCGTCCTCGGTGTCCTGGAACGCCGACTGGATCGCCTTGCGATAGTTCGCCTGGGCCGCGCGGCGCGCGCCCTCGGAGGCCTGCACCTGGCCGGCGATGCTGCCGCCGGTGAAGATCGGCATCGTCAACTGGCCGGCGTAGGCCCAGGTCTTCGCGGGGCCCGTCCACAGGTCGGAGAGCGAGGTGCTCGCGACGCCGAACAGCCCCGTCAGCGAGATCGACGGGTAGTACAGCGCCTTGGCCGCGCCGATGCGAGCGTTCGCGGCGATCAGTTCCTGTTCGGCCTGGCGGATGTCCGGCCGGCGCTCCAGCAGGTCGGAAGGCAATCCCGCGGGCACGGCCGGCGCGGAGAGCGCGTCGATGCCGCGTCCGCGCTCGATCGGGCCGGGGTTGCGGCCGATCAGCACGGAGAGGGCGTCTTCCTGCTGCGCGATCCGCTGCTCGCTGTCGGGAACGGACTTCAAGGCGTTCGCGTACTCGGAGCGCGCCTGGTTCAGCTCGAGCTCGGAGATGACGCCGCCCCTGTAGCGCTTCTCGAAGAGGTCCAGCGAGTCGGATCGCGATGCCAGGGTGCGTTGCGAGACGACCAGTTCCTGGTCCGCCTCGCGCAGACCGATGTAGCCCTGCACGACGCCCGCGACGACGGCGAGGATCACGCCGAGGCGCGCCTCCTCGCTCGCCAGGAGCTCGGCGCGCGCGGCCTCGTTCAGGCGGCGGATCTTGCCGAACAGGTCGATCTCCCAGGAGGCGAAGGCGTCCGCGGAGTACGTGGTGTAGGGATTGGGGGACGGCACGCCGACCACCTTCTTGCTCGTGAGCGTGCGGCTGCCGCCGGCCTCCGCGCCCACCTGCGGGAACAGCGCCGAGCGCGAGGATTGCAGCGCGCCGTAGAACTGCTCCACGCGGCCCGCGGCGGCGTCGATGTCGCGGTTGTTGGCGAGCGCCTCCTTGATGAGGCCGTCGAGCACGGGATCGCCGAAGCCCTGCCACCAGAGGGTGTCGGTGGCGGCGCGGTCGGCGATGTCGCCGAAGCGGTAGTGCTCGGGCACGGTCACTTCGGGCCGTGCGTAGTCGGGGCCGACCGTGCAGCCGGCGAGTGCCAGCAGCGCGGCCACGCCACACGCGCGCACCGGTTCAATCCGCATGGACGGGCTCCTGGCTGCCGGCGGCGTCCGGGGCCTTCGGCGGCGTCGCCTGCTTCTTGCCGGCCGAGCGGTCGGACAAGGTCTCCAGGCCCCAGAAGAACATCGGGATGAAGAAGATCGCGATCACCGTGGCGCCCAGCATGCCGCCGATGACCCCGGTGCCCAGCGAGTGCCGGCTCGCCGAGGAGGCGCCGCTCGCGATGGCCAGCGGGATGCACCCGAGGATGAAGGCCAGCGAGGTCATGATGATCGGGCGCAGGCGCAGCTTCGCGGCCTTCAGCGCGGCGTCGAGCGGCCCCAGGCCTTCGTGCTGCCGCAGTTCCACGGCGAATTCGAAGATCAGGATGGCGTTCTTCGCGGCCAGCGCGATGAGCACGGTGAGGCCGATCTGGAAGTACACGTCGTTCTCGGTGCCGCGCATCCAGATGGCGAGGATGGCGCCGAAGAGCGCGAAGGGCACGGCCAGCAGCACGCCGAAGGGCAGCGACCATTTCTCGTACTGCGCCGCCAGGATCAGGAACACCATCACGAGCGCGAAGGCGAACACGACGACAGCGGTCGAGCCGGCCGTCTTCTCCTCGTAGGCCTGGCCCGACCACGCGTAGCCGAAGCCCTGGGGCAGCACCTCGTTGGCGACCTCCTCGATGGCCGCGAGGGCCTGGCCCGAGCTGAAGCCCTCGGCCGCGTCGCCGGTGATCTTGGCCGCGGTGAAGTTGTTGAAGCGCGTGACGATGTCCGCCCCGGTGGTGTAGCGCATCGTGGCCACGGCTTTCAGCGGGACCATCTGGCCGTCCTTGTTGCGGACGTACATGTTCTGCACGTCTTCCGGCTTCATCCGGTAGTCCGGCTCGGCCTGCAGGATCACCTGGAAGAGTCGGCTGCTCTTGGGGAACTGGCTCACGTAGAGCGAGCCGAACAGGGTCTGCAGGGTGTTGTAGACGTCCTGCACGGGCACGCCCAGGCTCTCGGCCTTGTCGCGGTCGACGTCCACCAGCATCTGGCGCGAGCGCGTGTTGATCGTGGAGCTCACGCCCTGGAGCTCGGGACGCTGGCGCGCCTTGGCGATGATCTCGCGCGTGACCGCCTCGAGTTTCTGGATGTTGGCATCGCCCTGGCTCTGCACCCAGAACTCGAAGCCGCCCGTGGTGCCCAGGCCAGGGATCGAGGGGGGGTTCACCGGGATGACGAGGGCGTCCTTGTAGGTCGAGAATTCCTTGCGCCCCGCCTGGATGAGGCCCGCGGCCTTGTCGGCCGCGGCCTGCCGCTCCGCGAAGCCCTTGAGCGAGACGAACAGCACGCCGGCGTTCGACTTGTACTGGTTGTCGATGATGCTGAAGCCCGGCACGCCCGCCACGGCCTTGACGCCGGGCTGCTTCATGAACCACTGCGTCGCGCGGTCGGTGACGTCCTCCGTGCGGTCGAGGCTCGCGGCGTCGGGCAGGACGGCCGCCGTGAACAGGTAGCCCTGGTCCTCCACCGGCAGGAAGGAGGAGGGCACCCTCTTGAACAGCCCCATCATGATCACGCACATGCCGACGATCAGGAGCAGGCCGATGAGGAAGCGCTTGATGGCCAGGTGGCTGAGGTTGCCGTAGCCGTTGGTGAGCCGCTCGAAGGAGTTGTTGAACCACCTGAAGAAGCCCTTCTTCTCCGCGTGGCCCGGCTTGAGCAGGATGGCGGCGAGCGCGGGCGAGAGCGTGAGCGCGACCAGGCCCGAGAGCACGACCGACACCGCGATCGTGATGGCGAACTGCTTGTACAGCTGCCCCGTGATGCCCGAGAGGAAGGCCACCGGGACGAACACGGCGCACAGCACCAGCACGATGGCGATCACCGGCCCGCCGACCTCGTCCATCGCCTTCTTGGCGGCGTCGCGCGGCGCCATGTGGAACTCGTTCATGTTGCGCTCGACGTTCTCGATCACGACGATGGCATCGTCCACGACGATGCCGATCGCGAGCACCATGCCGAACAGCGTCAGCATGTTGATCGAGAAGCCCATCGCCGTCATGCCGATGAAGGCGCCGATGATGGACACCGGCACGGCGAGGATCGGGACGATGGTCGCGCGCACGCTCTGCAGGAACAGGTAGACGACCAGGATGACGAGCACCACGGCCTCGAAGAAGGTGTGCACCACCTCGTTGATCGACTCCTGCACGAACTCGGTCGTGTCCAGCACGATCTCGTACTCGAGGCCCGGCGGGAAGGTCTTCTTCAGCTCCGCGAGCGTGCGCCGCACGTCCTTGGACACCTGCAGGGCGTTGGCGCCCGGCTGCTGGTAGACCGAGATCAGCGTCGCGCTCTTGCCGTTGTACTTCCCGCGGATGACGTAGTCCTTGGAGCCCAGTTCCGCGTGGCCGATGTCCTTCACGCGCACGATCGCGCCCGTGCCCGACTGGGCGCGCAGGATGAACTCGTCGAACTGCGTGGCCTCGGTCATTCGGCCCGTCGTCGTCACCGGGATGGTCTGCTGCACCTTCGTGCGCGTCGGCGGCGCGCCGAGCCGGCCCGCGGCGTACTGGTCGTTCTGCGCCGAGACGGCGTTCTTCACGTCGGTCGCGGTGAGGCCGAGGCTGGCCATGCGGTCGGGCTTGAGCCACAGGCGCATCGCGTAGTCGGGCGAGCCGAAGATCGCCGACTGGTTGGCGCCGGGCAGGCGCTTGATGGCGTCGAGGACCTGGATGTTGGTGAAGTTGTCGACGTAGGTGGAGTTGTAGCGGCCGTCGGGCGAATAGACGGCGACGACGATCATGAAGGCCGCCGACTTCTTCTGCACCGAAACGCCCTGGGCGGACACGGCGCTGGGCAGTTGCGGCAGCGCGAGGTTCACGCGGTTCTGAACGTCGACCTGCGCGAGGGAGGGGTCGGTGCCGATCTTGAAGAACACGGACAGCGTCATGTCCCCGGTGGAGGACGACGTCGAGTTCATGTACATCATGTTGTCGGCGCCGTTGACCTGCTGCTCGATCGGCGCGGCGACGTTCTGCGAGACGACCTCGGCGTTCGCGCCCGGGTACTTCGTGCTCACCGTGATCTGCGGCGGCGTGATCTCCGGGAACTGCGCGATCGGCAGGTTCAGCATCGCCACCGTACCGGCGATGACGAGGATGATCGAGATCACCGACGAGAAGATCGGCCGGTCGATGAAGAAGTGCGAGAAGTTCATCGTGCGGCCTGCTGGATGGCGTGATTGCGGCTTGCCTTCGGGGGCGCCTTGCCGCCATGGGAGGCTTGCGCCAGGGGCCGCTCCGCGCCGGAACCGGGCGAGGCGTCGGAAGTCATGCCCGAGGCCGGTGGCGAGGGCAGGGGCGAGGCGGGCGGGCCCGAGACCCCGGCTGGCGACACGGCCTGGGCCTGGGCGGCCGCGGAGGCGGAGAGCTTCGAGGCCAGCGCGGGCATCTTGATCGGCGGCGCCTCGGCGACCTTCAGCGGCACGCCGGGCGCCATCTTGATGACGCCGTCGACGATCACGCGATCGTTGTCGGCGAGGCCGCTGCTCACCAGCCAGTTGTCACCGAGCCAGTCGCCTGCCTCGACGTTGCGCGCCTCGGCCTTGCCGTCCTTGCCCACGACCCAGACGAACTGCCCGCGCGGCCCCGTCAGCACGGCGCGCTGGGGGATGATGATGGCGTTGGGTCGCGTGAATCCGAGCACCCGCGCGCGCACGAACTGCCCCGGGCGGAGCTCGGACTTCGGGTTCGGGATCTCGGCGCGGATCAGGAAGGTTCCGGTATCCTGGTTGAAGGAGGCATCGGTGAACGTGATGCGGCCCTGGTACGGGAAGATCGTGCCGTCGGCGAGCTGGACTTCCACGGTGTAGTGGTCGCGCTCCGCGGCCTGCAGGCTGCGCTTGCTGATCTCCTCTCTGGCCCGCAGCAGCTCGTTCTCGGAGATGCTGAAGTTCACCCGCATCGGGTCGAGCCGCGCGACGTAGGTGAGCAGGCTGTTCTGCGGGTTGACGTACGCGCCGTCCTGCACCTTGGCGAACGAGGACAGGCCCGACAGCGGCGACGAGATCGTGGTGTAGCCCAGCTTCAGCTTGGCGTCGGTGACCTTGGCGTCGGCGGCCTCGACGGCGGCCGCCGCCCCCTGCTCGTTGCCGACCGCGTCGTCCAGGTCCTTCTGCGACAGCGCGTTCTGCGCGGCGAGCGGCTTCACGCGCGCGAGGTTCGCGCGCGCCGTCGCAAGCCGCGCCTTCTGCTGCTCGAGCTCGGCGCGCGCCGCCGCGAGCTGGGCCTCGAAGGGCTTGCGGTCGATCAGGAAGAGCGTCTGCCCGGGCTTGACCACGCTGCCCTCGACGTACGAGCGCTTCTCGAGGAAGCCGTCGACGCGCGCGCGGATCTCGACCTGCTGCGAGCTCTCCGTCTGGCCGACGAACTCGAACGCGATGGGCACCAGGGCCGGATGAACGGCGAGCGCGGCGACCTCCACGGGCTGTGGCGCGGCGCGCGGCGCCTCCTTCTTCTCGCAGCCGGCGAGGGCCGCGAGCGCGGCCAGCACCAGGAGCGGCGGCCACTTGCTTGAATGCACGGTGACAGGCATCGCCTCGACCCCTCGATATCACGCCTTCGGTCGGAAGGCGGCCGGGGCCGCATCGAGGCGGCCACGACCGGTCCACGGCGATCCGGTCGACCCGGATGCCGAGGCCCTATGAAATCAAAGGCGCCGGGGAAGTCCAATGGGACCTTGGTCCTACTGCGGGCCGGCGCGCTTTCGGGGTCAGGTCTCCGACCTGACCCCGGCATTCGACCTCGCGGCGCCGGCAGGAACGCCGGGGTCAGGTCGGAGACCTGACCCCGAGGGGCACTCAGACCGCCATCGGCGCCGTCAACGGCGGATGATGCTGGTAGCCGACCAGGGCGAAGTCCCCCGGCTCCACGCGCTCGAGCCACTCGGGCTCGTAGCGTCCGGTGACGGCGCGGTCGGGAATGCGGTCGGACAAGGCCAGCCGAGGCGGGGGCAGGGGCTCGCGGGTGAGTTGCTCGCGCAGCATGTCGAGGTGGTTCTCGTAGATGTGCGCGTCGCCGATGAAGTAGGTGAACCACTTCGGCGTGTAGCCCGTCAGCCGCCCGACGAGGTGCAGCAGCGCCCCGCCTTCGGCGAGGTTGAAGGGCGTGCCCAGCCCGATGTCGTTGCTGCGCACGTACAGGCACAGCGAGATCTCGCGCTTCGCGGCGTTGACGAGGAACTGGTAGAGGAGGTGGCAGGGCGGCAGCGCCATCTCGTCGAGCTGCGCCCAGTTCCAGCCGTGGAACAGGATGCGGCGATCCGCCGGGTTGGCGATGATCGTGTCGAGGCACTGGCGAAGCTGGTCGACGGCCTTGTACAGGAGCACGTGCGCACCGCCGCCGTCCGGGCCGGCCACCTCGCCGAGGCGGGCGTAGCCGCGCGCCAGGGCGTCGGCGATCTGCGCCTGGGCGTGCGGCTCGGTCGGGTCGACCAGCTTGTAGGCCGGCCAGGCGCGCCACTGCACGCCATAGACGGGGCCGAGGTCGTCCATCTCGAGGCGATACGGGTTCGCCAGCCACTGCGCGTTCTCGTTGGCGTTCTGGTCCCAGACCCGGCAGCCCAGCGCCCGGAAATCCGCGGCGCTGCGCGACGCGCGCAGGAAGCCGACCATCTCGCCGACCGCCGACTTGAACGCGAGCTTCTTCGTCGTCACGGCCGGGAAGCCTTCCTGCAGGTCGAAGCGCAGCATGGCGCCGGGCACGCTGAGCGTGCGCACGCCGGTGCGGTTCTCCTGCCAGCTCCCGTTGTCGAGGACGTGGCGGACGAGGTCGAGGTATTGCTTCATGTCGGGATCCGTGTGAACCCGTAAGGATAGCCGGTCGCCCCGCTCCGGCCCCCCGGAGGGGCTCCGGTGGCTCCGGGCGCGGCCGCCGCGGCGCGGCCGGGCGTGAAGCCTGTCACAGCCGGGTCATCGGGCCTCGTCAACATGCCGCCTCTTCAACCGCCGGAGGAGTCGACCATGAAGAATTGCCGCCTTGCCGCCACCGCCCTGGCCTGCGCCAGCCTGATGGGCGCCGCCCATGCCGTGGATCTCATCGCCATCGGGGAGCTCGACCCGAGCGCGCGCGATCTCTCGGGCCTCTCGGCGCCGCTGGAGAACGGCGTGCCGGGCGACCTCCTGGGCGGCCTCGGCTCCGCGCTCGCGTGGGCGGGTGGATCGACCTTCCTCGCCGCGCCCGACCGCGGCCCGAACGCGGTGCCCTGGAACACGGCGGTCGACGACACCACGACCTACGTGCCGCGATTCCACACCCTCGACCTCGCGCTGACGCAGGTGCCGAACGGCAACCTGCCGTTCACGCTGACGCCGACGCTCACGGCCACCACGCTGCTGTTCGCCCGCGAGCTGCTGCACTACGGCCCCGTCCGCCCGAACGTCAACCGCAACCACTGGCAGTACTTCGACGGCCGCTCCGACAACTTCGACGCGTCGTCCACCTCGGGCGACGACCACGACGCGCGCCTCGATCCCGAGGGACTGCGCGTCTCGCACAACGGCAAGATCGTCTACGTCACCGACGAATACGGCCCGTATGTCTACAAGTTCGACCGCGCGACGGGCGCGCGCAAGGCGACCATCCCGCTGCCGCAGAGCTTCTACATCGCCAGCAAGAGCCCGCAGGGCGCCGTCGAGATCGCGGGCAACACGAGCGGTCGCGTGGCGAACAAGGGCATGGAAGGCCTGGCCATCACGCCGGACGGCAAGATGCTCGTGGGCTTCGAGCAGAGCCCGCTGATCCAGGACGGCGGCGACGGCGGCCGCGCCAACCGCATCGTCACGATCGAGCTCGCGACAGGCGAGACGCACCAGTACTGCTACGACAACTTCCTCGACGACACGGCCAAGGCCTACAACTCCAGCGAGATCCTCGCGCTGAACAGCCACGAGTTCCTCGTCCTCGAGCGCGACGGCAAGGGCCGCGGCGACGGCTCGCCCGCCGTCGTCAAGCGCCTCTACAAGATCGACCTCGCGAACGCGACCGACGTCTCGGACATCACGGGCCAGGAGAACCTCCTGCCCTTCGCCGTGCCCAAGGCGCTGTTCCTCGACATCCGCGCGTCCCTCAACGCGGCCGGCATCGCCGACACCGCCATCCCCGCCAAGATCGAGGGCGCGGCCTTCGGCGAGGACGTGACGGTCGATGGCGTCGTCAAGCACACGCTCTACCTCGCCAACGACAACGACTTCCTCGCCACGGCGCCGGACGGCCAGGCGAACCCGAACCAGTGGTTCGTGTTCACCTTCACCGACGACGACCTGGGCGGGTCGGAGTTCGTGCAGCAGCAGTTCAAGTAAGCGCGGCTGGAGAGGCGGGGTCAGGTCTCCGGCCTGACCCCGGCATTCCACACCGCCGGCTCGAAGGCCGTGGTCAGGTCGATGACCCGACCCCGTTCGCCGGCCAGCTCGTCGCCTCGATTCGTTGCCGTGCGGGACAATGCGTCGCTCCAGAAGCGACCTGCGTCCCGACGACGATGCCAATCTCTGCGCGCTCCTTCACCCTCGGCTCCCTGGCCCTGCTCGCCCTGCTGGCCCTGTCCGGCCTGCATCCCTACGACCGGCTCACGTGGCTGCTCGAGGTGATCCCGGTGCTGATCGTCCTGCCGCTGCTGTGGGCCACGCGCGCGCGCTTCCCGCTCACCACGCTCCTCTACGCCGGCATCTTCCTGCACGCGGTCGTGCTGATGGTCGGCGGCGCCTACACGTATGCGCGCGTGCCCCTCGGCTTCCGCATCGAGGAGGTGCTGGGGCTGCATCGCAACCCCTACGACAAGATCGGCCACTTCTTCCAGGGCTTCGTGCCGGCGATCGCGGTGCGGGAGATCCTGCTGCGCGGCGGCTACGTGCAAGGCCGGCGGATGCTCGCCTTCCTCGTCGTCTGCGTGGTGCTCGCGGTCAGTGCCACCTATGAGCTCGTCGAATGGGCCTCGGCGCTGGCGCTGGGGCAGGGGGCCGACGAGTTCCTCGGCACGCAGGGCGACCCGTGGGACACGCAGTCCGACATGTTCTGCGCGCTCGTGGGCGGCGTGAGCGCGATGCTGCTGCTGGCCCGGTGGCACGATCGCCAGATCGCCCACCTGTCTTCGGCCGACGTGCGCTGAGAGGTGTCCCGTGCCCGCATCCCTTCGTTCCATCGCCGCGGCCGCTGCCCTCTGCGCCCTCGCCGCCATCACGGTGGCCGCCGATCCGGTGGCCGTGCCACGCGGCGCGCATCCCGACATCGTCCTGCCGGAGTCCGGCGCTTCCGGGCAGCGCGCGATCGATCTTCTCGCCGATCACCTCCCCGCCGTCGCCGCCGCCTACGGCAAGACGCCGGAGGAACTGCGCCGTCTCTTGCTGTCGGACCGGACGGCTCGTATCGATGCCCGGGGCTACCTCTACTACGTCGACGAGTTCCAGGAGCCAGAGCAACCACCCGGTCGGGCGACACCCGCGTCGGGAGCCGCCCGCTGACCGGGGCCGCTCGGGTATCAGCCCCGCCCCATCGTGTAGAACTCGTCGTTCGGCCGCATGCTGGTGACGTTGGCCATGCGGTTCGACAGGCCGAAGAAGGCGGCGATGGCGGTGATGTCCCAGGCGTCCTCGTCCGTCCAGCCGTGGCCGCGCAAGATCTCGAAGTCGTCCTCGCCGACCGCGTGCGCCGATTGCGAGACCTTGAGCGCGAAGTCCAGCATGGCCTTCTGCCGCGGCGTGATGTCGGCCTTGCGGTAGTTGATCGCCACCTGGTCGGCCACGAGCGCGTTCTTCGCGCGGATGCGCAGGATGGCGCCGTGCGCGACGACGCAGTACTGGCACTGGTTGGCGTTGCTCGTCGCCACGACGATCATCTCGCGCTCGGCCTTGGTCAGGTTGCCGGGCTTCTCCATGAGCGCGTCGTGATAGGCGAAGAAGGCGCGGAACTCGTCCGGCCGATGCGCCAGCACCAGGAACACGTTCGGCACGAAGCCGGCCTTTTCCAGGACAGCGTCGATGCGCTGGCGGATGTCCTCGGGGAGGCTCGCGAGGTCCGGGACGGGGAAGCGGCCGATGGGGAAGGGGGAGGAGGTCGGGGGCGAGGCAGCGGTCATGGCAAGTCCTTGGCATCAGGGGACGGTGCCAGGTCTTCGACCTGGCAACGGCATTCTGACGTCTGCCTGGGAATGCCGGGGTCAGGTCGGAGACCCGACCCCGAAGACGCTCAGTGGCTGCCGCCCAGGTAGGCGGCCTTCACGGCCGGATCGTTCTTCAGCTTCTGTGCCGGCCCGTGCACGGCGATGCGGCCGTTCTCCATCACGTAGCCGTAGTCGGCCACTTCGAGCGCCGCGGCGGCGAACTGCTCCACGAGGAGCATCGTCATGCCTTCGGCGCGCAGGCGCGAGATGATGCGGAAGACCTCGTCGACGAGGATGGGCGCAAGGCCCATCGAGGGCTCGTCGAGGAGCACCACCTCGGGGTTCATCATCATGGCCCGCGCCATCGCGAGCATCTGCTGCTCGCCGCCCGAGAGCGTGCCCGCGAGCTGCATGCGGCGCTCCTTGAGGCGTGGAAAGTAGTCCATCGCGCGCTCGACGTCGGCCGCGACGTCGCCCTTCGCGCGCGCCCCGGTGAAGCGGGGGAAGGCGCCGAGCAGCAGGTTGTCGGTGACGGTCATCGTCGCGAACACGCGCCGGCCCTCGGGGGAATGGGCGAGCCCGAGGCGGGCGATGCGGTGCGATTCGCGGCCGGTGATGTCCTGGCCGCCCAGCGTCACCTTGCCCTGCCGGGGCGCGATCATGCCGGAGACGGCGCGCATCGTCGTGGTCTTGCCGGCGCCGTTGCTGCCGATGAGGGTGACGACCTGGCCCTTGGGCACCTCGAGCGAGATGCCATGCAGCACTTCGGTGGTGCCGTAGCCGGCGTGCAGGTTGGAGATCGTGAGCATGGGAGGAGTGTCCGCATCAAGGGAGGGAGGCGACCGGCTTTGCCGGCGCCGAACCGGCCGGCCCCCTCGGGGGGCAGCGACCAGCGGGAGCTTGGGGGCTCATGCTGCGCTGCCGAGGTAGGCCTTGATGACGTGCGGGTCGGCCTGGATCGCCGCGGGTCCGCCCTCGGCGATCTTCTGGCCGAAGTCCAGCACGGTGACGATGTCGCAGACCGACATCACGACGTCCATGTGGTGCTCGATGAGGATCAGCGTGATGCCGTGCTCGCGCACCTTGCGGATGATGGCGACGAGATCCTTGATGTCGGGCGCGGTGAGGCCGGCGGCGGGCTCGTCGAGCAGCAGCAGCTCGGGGCTGAGCGCGAGGGCTCGGGCGATCTCCAGCAGGCGCTGCTTGCCATAGGGGAGGTTGCGCGCCTCCTCGGCGGCGAGCGACTCGAGGCCGACGAACTTCAGCAGCGCGTAGGCGCGCGCCCGCGCCGCCTGCTCCTCGCGCTTGTACTTCGGCAGGGCCAGCGCCACGTGGAACAGGTTGGAGCGGAAGCTGTGGTGCAGGCCGACGAGCACGTTCTGCAGCGCCGTCATCTCGCCGAAGAGCTGCACGTTCTGGAAGGTGCGGGCGATGCCCGAGAGGGCGATCTTCGCGGAAGGCCGGCCGACGACAGAGCCGCCCTTGAACGTGATCGCGCCCGCGGTGGGCACGTAGATGCCCGTGAGCACGTTCATCATCGTGCTCTTGCCCGAGCCGTTGGGGCCGATCAGGCCGTGGATGGTGCCGCGCTGCACATGCATGTCGACGTCGTTCAGCGCCTTGAGGCCCCCGAACTGCATCAGCACCTTGGAGACCTCGAGCATCGGCCGCCCCGCCGCGCCCTGCGCGCCGCCGGCGGCGACGGCATCGGCCGGCTGCGGCAGGCGCGCGGCCTCGGCGGCGTCGGCTTGCGCGTGGCCGTGCCATCCGAAGAGCTGGCGCACCCAGCCCATGATGCCGTCCTGCAGGTAGTAGACGACGAGCAGGGTGATGAGGCCGAAGATCGACAGGCGCCAGTCCGTCATGCCTTCCAGCACGAAGGAGACGACGGCCAGCGCGATCGTGCCGGCCACGGGAACCGCGACGCGCGCGGGCGTCGCCTTGCCGCGCGCGACGGAGACGCCGGCGACTATCGCCACGAGCGCCGCGAAGACGACGGAGACCTCGCGGAACAGCACGATGTCGTCCAGCAGCTTCGGCAGCGTCACGATGATGGCCGCGCCGAGCAGCGCGCCCGAGCGCGTCTTGCGGCCGCCCATGATGATCGCGAGCAGGAAGAGGACGGTCAGCTCGAAGTTGTAGGTGTTGGGCGAGATGTACTGCTCGGAGTAGGCGTAGAGCGATCCCGCGAGGCCGGCGAGGCCGGCGCTGATGACGAAGGCGTGCACCTTGTAGCGGTAGACCGAGACGCCCATGCAGTCGGAGGCGACCGGGCTCCCGCGCAGCGCCTCGAACGCGCGCCCGAGGTGGGAGCGCAGGATGCGGTGCACGACGATCAGCGAGGCGACCAGCAGGAAGCAGACGACCCAGTAGTAGCTGCGCTCGTCGAGCTGCACGCCCAGCAGCTTCGGCTTGGTGAGCGTGATGCCCATCGGGCCGTTGGTGAGGTCGGTCATCTCGTTGATCAGGATCTGGATGATCGTCCCGAAGGCGAGCGTGACCATGGCGAGGTAGGGGCCCGTCACCCGCAGCGCCGGCAGCGCGAGCACCGCGCCGAACGCCGCGGTGACGAGGACGCCGGCGACCAGGGTGACGGCCAGCGGCGCCGTCCACCACGAGAACAGGACGCCCGCGGTGTATGCGCCGATGCCGAAGAGGCCGGCGTGACCCAGCGAGACCTGCCCCGTGTAGCCGACGACGATGTCGAGGCCGAACAGCAGGATCGCGTAGATCGAGATCGTCTCGACGAGGTGGATGTAGTAGGGGTTGTCGACGACCAGCGGGAACGCGACGAGCAGCGCGAGCCCGAGGGCGGCGAAGACGAGGGGGCGGTTCATGCGTCAGACCTTCTTGATCGCGGTCTTGCCGAACAGCCCGGCGGGACGCGCGGCCAGCACCACCAGCAGGAGCACCAGGCCGGGCACGTCCTTGTAGCCGGTCGAGAGGTAGAAGCCGGTCGTGGTCTCCGCGATGCCGAGGATGATGCCGCCGACGATGATGC
>Ga0209051_1001801_pt1 | contig 16980 bp, 10 predicted proteins | sample AraplaCvi_mMS_r2_2_FD_184286 | JGI IMG/M metagenome (GOLD analysis project Ga0209051, IMG submission 184286) | Arabidopsis root microbial communities from North Carolina, USA - plate scrape MF_Cvi_mMS_r2 (SPAdes) (version 2) | ecosystem: Host-associated > Plants > Roots > Endosphere | place...
ACCGGTGCCCGCCGGCACCCTGCCGTTCGCCTGAATTCCCTGATCCGGGCATTGACATGCCCCCGGATGTGCTGCAATCCTCTGCGCGACCATGCAGGGGGACATTACCGGGATGAAGCTCGGGCAAGAGGGGCTGGGCATGCCCGTGCGCACGTCGATCGCCGCGCCCGCCGAAACGCGCGGTCGGGATCCTTTCGCCGAGCTCGCGGTGCACGCGCTGTGCGTGCTCGTCGCCACCATCGGGGCGTTGCTCCTGGCGGTCGCGCTGGTGCAGCGCATGCTCGGCCCGCTATCGATGCTGGCGCAGGCGCGCCTGCTGATGGGGGCGGTGCTGCTCGCGGGCGGCGGCCTGTCGTGGGCCGTTGTCCGGCGCGGGCATCCCCGCGTGTCGGCGACCCTCGCCCTCGTGATCGCGCTGGCCGCCGTGGTGCTGCAGGCGTGGTTTTCGCGCCTGGGAACGCATTCGATCGCGCTGTCGGCCACCATGCTGCTGATCGCGGCGGCGGGCATCTTCGTCGACCTGGCGACCGCGGGGCTCCTCGCGCTGCTGACCCTCGGCGCCGTGTTCGGCCTGGTGCATGCGGAATCGCTGAACCTGATCGGGGGCGAGGCGGCGCTGCAGGCGGGCGCCACGGAGTCGCGCGCGTTCTCGTACACGCTGCTCGCCCTGGCGGGACTGCTCATCGCGTGGATCGTCCGGCGCCAGCTGGTGGGCAACGTGATGCGGGCCATCGACCACGAGCACCGGCTCGGCCGCCTGCTCTCGCTGGGCAACGACTTCACCTGGGAGATGGACGCCAAGGGCCGGTTCACCCAGCTCTCGCCCTCGTTCGAGACCCATACGAAGCGCAAGGTGGAGGAGTTCCTGCGCATGGGCGAGCCCGAGGGTCCGCAGTTCGTGCACGACGCGCAATGGGACGCGCTGCAGGCCGACCTGCGCGCGCGCCGGGCCTACCGCGGACGCGTGATCCACGTCGTCTGCCGCGACGGGACGGAGATCTTCCTGAACGGCAGCGGCGAGCCGGTGTTCTCGGCCACGGGGCAGCACACGGGATGGTGGGGCGTGAGCCGCAACGCGACCGCGGAGATGCTCGCCCAGCGGGAGTTGTCGCGCTCGCAGGCCATGCTGGACCGCCTGGTGCGCCTCAGCCCGGACGCGATCAGCGTGGCCAGCCTGCGCGACGGGCGCGTGCTGCTCGCCAACCCGGCCTTCCTGCAGTTGACGCGGCGCGAGGAATCGCAGGTGATGGGCCGCAACGGCGTGGAACTGGGCCTGTGGCGCAGCAACGAGGACATGATGGCGCTGGGCCAGGCGATCCGGGTGAACGGGTGGATACGCGATTTCCGCGCCACCGCGTGGATGCAGGACGGACAGAGCCGCGACGTGCTGATCACCGCCGCGGCCTTCGACTGGGACGGCGAGGAGGTGGCGGTGATCACCACGCGCGACGTCACCGAGACCGAGCGCGCGAAGCAGGAGGCCGACGCGATCCTGGACAACGCCGTCGTCGGCGTGTGCCTCGTGCGCGAGCACCGGCTCGCGCGCGTCAACCCGCAGCTCGAGCGAATGCTGGGCCTGCCGGTGGGCTCGCTCGTCGGCAAGCCTACCGAGGTGCTCTTCCCGGACCGCGAGAAGTTCGACGACTTCGTCGCGCACTACGAGCTGCGCCAGGCGGCGGGCGACACGATCGACATCGAACGCCGCGTGGTGCGCGGCGACGGCGGGCGGATCCTGGTGCGCATGCGCGGGCGTGCGGTCGACCCGACGCGCCGGCTCGAGACCGGCACCATCTGGGTGATCGAGGACATCACCGAGCGCCGCCGCTCCGAAGAGGAACTGGCGCACGCCAAGCGCGAGGCCGAGGCGGCGAACCGCGCGAAGAGCAGCTTCCTCGCGACGATGAGCCACGAGATCCGCACGCCCCTCAGCGGCGTGCTGGGCCTCGCGCGGCTGCTGCAGGACCGCGGGCTGGACGAGGCGCGGCGCGACGAGTACCTGACCCATCTGGTGGACGCTGCCGAGCACCTGACCGGCATCGTGTCGGACGTGCTGGACCTGTCGAAGATCGAGGCGGGCCACCTGCAGGTGGAGCATGTGCCGTTCGACCTGCACACGGTCGTGCGCACGACCTTCCGCACCTTTTCGCCGCTGGGCCGCGAGCGCGGCCTGGAGATGAGCTGCCAGCTGGCCGACGACGCCCCGCGCGAGGTGGTGGGCGACCCGGGGCGGGTGCGGCAGATCCTGGCCAACTACCTCTCGAACGCGCTCAAGTTCACCCACGCGGGCGCCATCGCGGTGGTGGTTCGCGCCCTGGGCGACGGCGCGCGCATCGAGGTGCGCGACACCGGCATCGGCATCAGCCCGGAAGTGCGCGAGACGTTGTTCCTGCCCTTCACCCAGGCCGACAGCTCCACCACCCGACGCTTCGGTGGCAGCGGCCTGGGCTTGTCGATCTGCCGCGAGCTCGCGACGCTGATGGGCGGGAACGTGGGTGTCGAGAGCGACGGCCGGCACGGCAGCACCTTCTGGGTGGAATTGCCGTTCGAGCCCGCGGGTGAGCAGGACCTGACCACCATCGCCGGCGTGCTGGACGAGCCGCCCCAGCCGCTGGCCGGCATGCGCGTGCTGCTGGCGGAGGACAACCCGGTGAACCGGCTCATCGTCGGCGCGATGCTGTCGCGCCTCGGCGCCGAAGTGCTCGAGGCGACGGACGGCCGGGCCGCGATCGAGCGCGCGTCGAGCGAAGCGCGCTCGCTGCACGCCGTGCTGATGGACCTGCACATGCCCGAGATCGACGGCCTCGAGGCCACGCGGCGCCTGCGCGCGCAGAGGGAGACTCGGATGCTGCCCATCATCGCGCTCTCCGCCGCGGTGCTGGACGCCGAGCGGGCACAGGCGCAGTCGGTCGGCATGAACGGGTTCCTGGCCAAGCCGGCTGCCGAGGCGGACCTGCTGCGCGTGCTGTGGCCCTACGCGCCGGCGTATCCGGGATTCCTGCCCTCGACCTAGGTGCCGGGCCGCCGGGCTCATCGCACCGCGGCCCCTTCGATGGCCAGCTTGGCGATGTAGCCCGCCCGCGTCTCGCCGGCGCTGCGCGCCAGGGCGTCGAGCCGCCGCAGGACGCAGCGGGGCAGGTGCAGGCTGATGCGCTCGCGGGTGGTGTCGAGCGCGGCGGGGTCGATGCGCACCGCGGCCCACGTCCACGTGCGCCACGAGCGGTGGCGGTGGCGCAGCGCGGTGATGTCCGACGGCGCGGGTACGGTCTGGCCCACCTCGAGCGCGGCGGCGATCCAGGCGGCGATGGCGTCCTCGGCGTTGGCGAGCGCCTCGTCGACCGTCTCGCCGGCGGCGAAGCAGCCGGGGAGGTCGGGGACGACGACGCCGAAGGGCGCGGGTCGGGTCGCGGGCTCGATGGCGACGAGGTAATGCATGGATCGATCCTAGGTCGCCTGCCTGCGGGTCGCGCCGCGCCGAATGGCGCATTTCGGGGCTGGTTGCCGCGGGGCGCGACCGATGAACCGCCTTCAGCGGCCTTCGGCGCGCGAGCGGCACGCCCACCTCCGCGCGCCGGGCAGGCGGCGAGGGGACGCGGGGACTCCGCGAACCAGGCCGAAGGCCGGACCCCCGCTACTTCCTCAAGATGCGCTCGACCGCGGGCGCCCGCAGGCGGTGCGCCTGCGGCATGTCGTCGCCCAGCAGCGGCAGCAGGTAGTCGCGGAAGGCCGGCGTGACGTCGTTGCCCGAGGGCGCGATGAGTGCGTCCTCCATCGTGCGCGTCTTGGCGGCAACGGCCTCGAGCGGCTGCAGCACGTAGTCGACGGCGTAGTCGCCGCTGCGGCGGATCGCGAGCGAGCCGTCGCGGTCGCCGAGCAGCGCGACCTGGACGGCGCGTTCGCCGACCTCGCGCGCCTCGCGCTGGTCGACCGGCGAGACGCAGCCGAGGAACGATCGCTGCAGGTAGCCGAAGGTGTCGCCGCGCACGCGCTTGATGCCGAGCTTGCCCTTGATCTCGTCGCACAGCAGGTCGGCCAGCGCGCCGCTGCCCGACAGCTGCACGTTGCCGTGCGCGTCGCGCTCGACGTCCTTCGAGAGCCGCTCGGCGATCGTCTTGCCGTCGGCGTCGTGGACGCCTTCGGAGACCGCGATCACGCAGCGTCCGAGGCGTTCCTGGCAGGCCTTGACGTCGGCGAGGAAGCGCTCGAGCTCGAAGACGCGCTCCGGCAGGTAGACCAGGTGCGGGCCGTCGTCCGGGAAGCGGCGCGCGAGCGCCGAGGCGGCGGTGAGGAAGCCCGCGTGCCGACCCATCACCACCGCGAGATAGACGCCGGGCAGCGCCGCGTTGTCGAGGTTGGCGCCCGCGAACGCCTGCGCCACGAAGCGCGCGGCGGACGGGAAGCCCGGCGTGTGGTCGTTGCCGACCAGGTCGTTGTCGATGGTCTTGGGGATGTGGACGCAGCGCAGCGGATGGCCCACCCTGCGCGCCTCCTCCGCGACGATGCGCACCGTGTCGGAAGAGTCGTTGCCGCCGATGTAGCCGAACACGCCGATGCCGTGCGCCTGGAGGACCTTGAGGATCTCGCGGCAGTACTTCAGGTCGGGCTTGTCGCGCGTCGAACCCAGCGCCGAGGCCGGCGTGACGGCCACGCGCTCGAGGCTGGCGCTGGACTCGTGGCCGAGGTCGAGGAAGTCCTCGTCCACGATGCCGCGCACGCCGTGGCGCGCGCCGTAGACGCGCTCGACCCGCGGGAAGCGGCGCGCCTCGAGCACGGCGCCGACGAGCGACTGGTTGATGACCGCGGTCGGGCCGCCGCCCTGGGCGAGGAGGATCTTCATGGGGCTCCTTTGCTGCCGGGGTCTGGCCTCGCGCCCGACCTCGCTGACTACGGGGGAGTCCGATCCTACGTCACAGCGAACGCCGATGGCGGTGGATGTCGTGCGTCACGAAGGGGTCGTCGCCCTCGGGGCGGGCGAGCCATTCGGGGTGCGACAGCGTGTGCTCGATGTCGGCCTTCCCGCTCGCCCAATGGTTGCGCATGGTGACGGCGCCGAACTCGTAGTCCTTGGCGAGGCCGTCCCACTCCTTGTCCTGGTAGATGAGCTGGATCACGTTGACCGTGCGCGCGCAGGCCATCTGGCGCGCGGCGCGGCAGGCCGGGTCGCGATCGCGCACCTCGGGCGGGATCAGCTCGAGCAGCTCGCGCAGCAGGCGGCGCTGGCGCTGCTCCAGCGCCTCCTTGTCGGTGATCGTGCGCGTGCGGCTCGAGTACTGGATGTCCTTCACGCGTTCCTGGGCGTCCACGACGTTGGTCGGCACGTCGCCGCGCGCGCTCCAGAGGTCGACCTGGAAGGCCAGCGTGTCGTGGCGCGGGTGGTCGTCGAGCACCTGCGACAGCGGCGTGTTCGAGACGAGCCCCCCATCCCAGTAGAAGTTCACGCGCCGCGGGGCGCCGCCGCCGCGGCCGGGCTCGACCGGGCCCGGCTCCTCGATGCCGATGGCGGGAAAGCCCGGCGGCAGCGCGCCCGAGGCCATGATGTGCTCGGCGCGGATGCGGTGGCGCCAGCGCCCCTGGTGGCTGTCGAAGGCCTCGAAGTTGCCGGTCGCGACATTGACGGCCGACACCGTCAGCCGTGTCTCGCCCGCATTGATGCGGTCGAAGTCGACCAGGCGCTCCAGCGTCGCCTTCAGCGGCGCGGTGTCGTAGAAGCTGGACGTGGCGACGGAAGGCTCCTGGAGCCAGGCCGCCGGCGGGCGCGGCGTGAAGAAGCCGCGCTGGCCCTCGCTCAGCGCGCGCCACGCGTTCCAGCCGTTCCAGAGCTTGCGCCGCCAGTCGTCGATCGGCTCGATGGTGGCGTCGATCCAGGCGAAGGCGTCGGGCCAGATCGCGGGGCGCGAGACCGTCTCCCAGAACTCGCGCAGGCGCGCCATGCGCGTGCCGGGCGGATTGCCGGCGATGATGGCCGCGTTGATCGCGCCGATCGAGATGCCCGCCACCCAATTGGGCTCGATGCCTGCATCCGCCAGCCCCTCCATGACCCCGGCCTGGTACGCGCCGAGCGCGCCGCCGCCCTGCAGGACGAGGGCGATGGTGTCGTACGGCGGGCGTTCGTTCGGCATGGCGGGCGGCGGCGGGGAGGGAAGGCTGCGAGCTTAGCGTCTCGCGACGACTCGCTCCTGAAGGCGGGCATTCGCGCTACCCTACGGTCAGGCGCGGACTCCCCCTTCCGGTACGGAGCTCCGTATCCAGCTGCTCTAATCACGCCATGAAGCCCACCCCTCCCGCCTCGCTTGCCGCGGACCTCTCGGCGCGCGGCATCCGCGACGTCGAATGCCTGTTCCCCGACGTGTCGGGCTATCCGCGCGGCAAGCTGATGCCCGCGGCCGCTTTCGCGGCGGGCGCGGAGCTGCGCATCGCGCAGGCGATCCCGATGCAATGCGTCACGGGCGAGTATTCGTACGACCCGATCTTCCCCGACCAGGATCCCGACGTGGTCCTGCTGCCCGACTACGCCACCGTGCGCCCCGTGCCGTGGTGCGCCGCGCCGCGCGCCCTGGCCATCCACGACTGCCTGGAGCTCGACGGCGCGCCCTGCGAGTTCGCGCCGCGCACCGTGCTGAAGAACGTGCTGGCGCGCTACGCGAAGGCGGGCCTGAAGGCGCTGGTGGCCCCCGAGATCGAGTTCTACCTCACCGCGCCCTGCGACGATCCCGCCGTGCCGCTGCGCGCGCCGGCGATGCGCGGCGGCCGCTGCGAGGTGGGCCAGTCGGCGTTCAGCCTCAACACGCTCAACGAGCACGCCGCCTTCTGGGACGAGTTCCGCGCCGCGCTCGAGACGCTGCAGATCCGCGCCGACACGTGGATCCACGAGGTCGGCCTGACGCAGTTCGAGATCAACCTGCTGCACGACGACCCGCTCGTGGTCGCCGACCAGGCCTTCCTGTTCAAGTACGCCGCCAAGGAGATCGCGCTGCGCCACGGCATGAACGCCGTCTTCATGGCCAAGCCGATCGCCGGCCAGCCGGGCAGCTCGATGCACCTGCACCAGAGCCTGGTCGACGCCTCCGGGCGCAACGTCTTCAGCGAGGCCGACGGCAGCGAGAGCCTGCTGTTCCGGCGCTACATCGCGGGCCTGCAGGCCTACCTCCCGAGCCTGGTGCTGCTGTTCGCGCCCTTCGTCAACTCGTACCGGCGCTTCGTCAAGGGCAGCCAGGCGCCGGTCAACTTCCACTGGGGCTACGACAACCGCACCGCCGGGCTGCGCATCCCGCGCAGCGGGCCGGCCGCGCGCCGGGTCGAGAACCGCGTGGCCGGCGCCGACGCCAATCCCTACCTCGTGATCGCGGCCACGCTGGCCGCGGGCCTGGCGGGCATCGAGGAGTCGCTGCCTCCCACCGCCCCGCTCGAGACCAGCGCCTACGAGGAGGGCCACACGCTCGCGCGCACCTTCGTCGCCGCGCACCAGGCCTTCGTCGGGGACGGCGTCGCGGCGCGGCTGTTCGGGCCGCGCTTCGTCACCGGCTACGCCTCTGCCAAGGAGCTGGAGTTCGAAAGCTACCTGTCCGAGATCGGCGCCTGGGAGCGGCGCTTCCTGGTGTCGCAGGCATGAGCGGACCGGGCGCGGCGCGTGCGGTCGTGGTCGGCGCCGGACCGGCCGGGCTGATGGCGGCCGAGGTGCTGCAGGAACGCGGCGTCGCGGTCGACGTCTATGACGCGATGCCCTCGGCGGGCCGCAAGTTCCTGCTCGCGGGCATCGGCGGTCTGAACCTCACGCACTCGGATCCGCCCGAGACCTTCCTCGCGCGCTACGCCGGCCGCGCGCCGCAACTCGCCGCGCCGCTGGCGCACTTCGGCGCCCAGGCCGTGCGCGACTGGGCGCAGGGCCTGGGCATCGCGACCTTCGTCGGCACCTCCGGTCGCGTGTTCCCGACCGACCTGAAGGCCGCCCCGCTGCTGCGCGCCTGGCTGCACCGCCTGCGCACCGGCGCCCCCGGGCGGCCGCCGGTGCAGTTCCACACGCGCCACCGCTGGCTGGGCTGGGACGACGCGGGCGCCCTGCGCTTCGCCCATCCGGATGGCGAGGCGACGCTGCCGGCCACCGCCACCGTGCTGGCACTCGGCGGTGCCAGCTGGCCGCGCTTGGGCTCGGACGGCGCCTGGGCGCCGCTGCTGGCGGCGCGCGGCATCGCAGTCGCGCCCCTGCGACCGGCCAACTGCGGCTTCGACGTCGCGCCGACCGGCCCCGGCCGCGACGGCTGGAGCGAGCACCTGCGCGAGCGCCATGCCGGCGAGCCGGTCAAGCCGGTCGCCGTCACCGCGCGGGACGCGCAGGGCGTCGAGCGCCGACAGCAGGGCGAGTTCGTCCTGACGCGCACCGGCGTCGAGGGCAGCCTGGTCTACGCCTTCTCGGCCGGCCTGCGCGACGCGATCGAGTCGCACGGCCGCGCCACCATGACGCTGGACCTGCTGCCCCAGCACACGGCCGAGCAGGTGCTGGCCGCGACGCGCCATCCGCGCGGTGCGCGCAGCCTGTCGTCGCACCTGAAGAGCCGGCTCGGGCTGCACGGCGCCAGGACGGCGCTCCTGCACGAACTCCTGTCGAGCGAGATCCTCCACGACCCGCAGGCGCTGGCACGCGCCATCAAGGCGCTGCCGCTCGAGCTCGCCCGGCCGCGCCCGGTGGACGAGGCGATCAGCACCGCCGGCGGCGTGCGTTTCGACGCGCTCGACGCGGCGTTGATGGCGACCGCCGCGCCGGGCGTCTTCGTCGCGGGCGAGATGCTCGACTGGGAGGCGCCCACCGGCGGCTACCTGCTGACCGCCTGCCTGGCCACCGGCCGAGCGGCCGGGCTGGGGGCGGCGGATTGGTCGGCAAACCTTTCACGAGATTAGGGGCTGTCACCAAGTTGACACTCCGGAAGTGCAAACGCGTCGACGCGGAACGGCGCGGCTGGTTACCATGGGGCGTCCCGCATTCCCTGCGCCGCCATGCCCCCGCGTTCCTCCGCCCGTTCCTCGCGTTCCCGCCGACCCGCCTCCGCGGGTGAGGTCATCGACGTCGAGATGCCCGAGGTCGGCGCGCCCCGGCGCCCGGCCGACATCCGTGCGCCGGGCGCGCTGCTGGTCGCCCTGGAGGGCCGCGCACCGTGGGAGTTCGCCGCGAGCGTCGCGGCCACGCCGTGGTTGCGCCGGCTGCCCCGCGGGGACGGGCACCGGGTGCTCGTCTTCCCCGGACTCGCCGCCAACGACATGACGACGCTGCCGATGCGCACGTTCCTGCGCGATCGCGGCTACCAGCCCTCGGCCTGGAAACAGGGGGTCAACCTCGGCCCGCGCGAGGGCGTGCTCGACGCCTGCCGCGAGCGCCTGCGCGAGCTCCACGCGCGCGAGGGCGCGCCCGTCAGCCTGGTCGGCTGGAGCCTGGGCGGCGTCTACGCGCGCGAGCTGGCCAAGGAGATGCCCGAGCGCGTGCGCTGCGTCATCACGCTCGGCTCGCCGTTCTCGGGCCCGCCGACGGCGACCAACGCGTGGTGGCTGTTCGAGCGCGTGAGCGGCCACCCCGAGCCCGACGCCGAGATGCTGGCCGCGCTGCGCGAGCCGCCGCCCGTGCCCACGACGTCCATCTACTCGCGCAGCGACGGCATCGTCGCCTGGCAGTGCAGCCTCAACCCGGCCACGCCGCTCGCCGAGAACATCGAGGTCGTCGCGAGCCATCTCGGGCTCGGCCTGAACCCGCTCGCGATGATGGCCATCGCCGACCGCCTCGCCCAGGATCCGCGTCGTTGGCGGCCCTTCGAGGCCGATGGCGGCCTGCGCCGATGGTTCTTCAAGACCGGGCGCCCCGCGCCATGACGCGGGCCCGAAGTTTGCCTCGCCGTCCCGCGCGATCCGAAGGAGGGGCGACATGCGCGTGAAGGCGAACGGCTTGTGGATCGAGGTGGACGACGCGGGGCCGCGCAATGCGCCGGCGCTGCTGTTGATCATGGGCCTGGGCATGCAGCTCACGGCCTGGCCGGAGGAGTTCGTCGACCTGCTGGTGCGACGCGGCTTCCGCGTGATCCGCTTCGACAACCGCGACATCGGCCTCAGCGACGGCTTCGAGCACGCGGGCGTGCCCAACGTGCCGCTCGCGGCGCTGCGCCACTCGCTGGGCCTGCCGCTGCAGTCGCCCTATCGCGTGCGCGACATGGCCGACGACGCCCGCGGCGTGCTGGATGCCCTCGGCATCGTGCGCGCGCACGTCTGCGGCGCATCGCTGGGCGGCATGATCGCGCAGCACCTCGCGGCGGCGAACCCCGAGCGCGTCGACAGCCTCACGCTGATGATGACCACCACCGGCTCGCGCCGCCTGCCGGGGCCCACGCTGCGGGCGCGCGTCGCGCTGCTGTCGCGCGAGCGCGGCCCCTCGCGCGAGGCCTGGATCTCGCACACGGTGCGCGTGTTCGGCACCATCGGCAGCCCTGCCTTCAAGCCCGACCCGGCGTGGTTCCGCCACCGTGTCGGCCTGAGCTACGACCGTGCGTGGCGTCCGACGGGCTCCACGCGCCAGTTGCTGGCCATCGCGGCCGACGGTGACCGTTCGCCGCTGCTGCAGCACGTCGTCGCGCCGACGCAGATCATCCACGGCATCCACGATCCCCTCGTGCCCGTGGCGAACGGCCATGACCTCGTGGCGCGCGTCCCCGGCGCCCGCGGCGACTTCATCGACGGCATGGGTCACGACCTGCCGATGGTGCTGCTGCCGCGCTTCGCCGAGCGCATCGCCGAGAACGCGGCGCGCGCCCGGGCGACGTGGGTGGCCGACCAGGCGCCGCGCGTCGCCCTCGCCGGCTGAGGCTCCGGCGGGCCAGGCCGCTCGGGCGCGAAGAAAAGGCCGCCCGGGTGCCCCGGACGGCCTGTTCGTCCAGCCGGGTGGACCTCAGTTCGTCGTCAGCGAAACGTCGTCCAGCACGAACGAGGTCTGCAGCGACGAGTCCTCGGTGCCCGTGAACTTCACCGTCAGGGCCTTGCCCTTGTTGGCTGCGACGTACGACGAGATGTCGAAGCTCTTCTGCGCGTAGCCCGTGCCCTTGTTCAGGTTCGAGTACGTGGCCAGCGTGGCGACCAGCGTGCTGCCCTGGTAGAGCTGCACCGTCAGCTTGTCGTAGGCGGTGTTGGCCGTGGTCTCCGCGCTGTCGACGTGCAGCCAGAACGACAGCGTGCCCGCGCTCGCGGTCGACGTGACGTTGATGGTCTGCGAGGCGGTGTCGGTGTGCGCCGAGCCGTACCCGTCCAGCCAGGCGAAGCCGGTGCCGCCGTGCGCGGTCTCGCCGGAGCAGGTCGCGTTGGTGCACGACACGCCGGTGCTGAGCGTCCAGCCCGACGAGCCTTCGAGGCCGCCGTTGGTGAGGCGCTCGACCTGGCCGCCGCCGCCCGAGCTCACCGTGACGGACGAGGACTTCGAGTTCGACTTGCCGGCCGTGTCCGTCACCGTCTCGGAGACGGTGTAGGTGCCGCCGGTGGCGTAGGTGTGCACCGGGCTCTTGGTCGTCGACGTCGTGCCGTCGCCGAAGTTCCAGGCGTACGAGTTGATCGTGCCGCCGGTGTCGGTCGAGCTGTCGGTGAAGGTCGCGGTGAGGCCGGAGGTGGTGAACGAGAAGTTCGCGACCGGGCCGGAGCCGCCGCCGCTGCCGAAGCCGGCGGAGAGGTTGGCGACCTGGATCGAGCCGTAGCCCGTGGCGTAGTCCCAGCCCGTGCCCGCGGCGTAGCCCTGGTTGCCCGAGGTGACGTCGTGGAACCAGGACGGGTTCGCGGCGGCGCCCTGGTAGATCGTGGCGGCCGGGAAGGGCAGCGTGTTGCCGTGGGCCGCCTGGATGCGGGCCCAGAAGCCGGCGAACAGCGGCGCGGCGAGCGAGGTGCCGCCGATCGGCGTGTTGCTGCCGTTGATCAGCACCTGGGCGCCGCTGCTGGGCGCGGCGTCGAGCGAGATGTCGGGCACGCCGCGCTTGGTCGAGGTGCCGAGCACGCCGGCGGCCGTCTGCCAGCTGGGCGCGTTCTCCGTCAGCGAGGGGCCGCCGCCGGCGCCGCCGCTGGCGGTCTGCTGGCAGCTCGAGGGGCTGGAGCACGACCAGGCCGTCTCGCTCACCCAGGTGGCGCCGCTGGACGACAGCGTCGTGCCGCCGAGGGCCATCACGTAGGGCGAGACGGCGGGGTAGCTCTGCGCCTTGCCGCCCGTGGCGCCGCACTCGTAGGCGCCGGAGTCGCCGGAGGAGATGGAGAAGGTCTGGCCCTGCGCGACCGCGGTCTGGAAGATCTGGTCGTCGGTCTGCTCGGTGCCCGAGAAGCCGGACTCGCAGCCGCCGATCGATACGTTGATGACCTTGGCCAGGTTGTCGCTCACCGCGCGGTTGAAGCCGGCCGTGAGGTTGGCGTCGGACAGCGAGTTGATGTTGTAGAGGATCATGGAATGGATCGTCCCGCCGGCCGCGGCGAGCGAGCTCTGCGTGTCCATGTTCCACTCGTCGATGCCCGAGGTGTCGCCGCTGGCGGTGCCCACCACCGTGGTCGTCACCGGCGGCACGGGGTAGCCCGAGCGCGAGGCGAAGGTCTTCAGGTCGGTGATGGTCTGGGCGACCGTGCCCTGGGTGATGATGCCGATCGTCGCGCTCGACGCGCTCGGCAGGCTGGAGGCGCCGTAGATGCCGGGGAAGTTGGTCATCGACACGGGGGCGACGGTCTTCGTGATCGCGTCCGTCCCGGCGGTCTCGATGCGCTTGGCGAAGGTGTGCGCGAGGTGCACGGTCTGCAGGCCGACGACCGCCAGCACGGTGTCGCCCAGGTGGGCCGGCACCTGCGCGTCGGTGACGTTGGCGTAGGCGCGGCGGCCGTCGACGTCGTACTCGTGCATCTCGGCCTTGAAGGCCTTGCGGATCACGCCCGCGCCGGCGTCCGCCGTGACGATCAGGCGGTTCGGGGCGACCTCGACGTTGGTGAAGCCCTGCGTCGTCAGGTAGTCGGCCACCTTTCGGGCCTGCGCCTCGGTCGGGGCGAAGCGCTCGAGGAACTGGGCCGAGGTGAGGGGCTGGACGGTATGGTCGCGGCCGATGCGCTCGGTGAGGGCGTCGAGCTCGGCCTTGTTGCGCAGCTTCAGCGAGACGGCGACCTGCACCGGGTCGCCGTCGCGCATGGCGGCGACGTGCACGGCGCGGCCGGTGTCCTGCGCGCGGGTGGCCGTGGCGACCCATTGCCCGGTATCGGCCTGCGTGGGTTGCGCGGCCTGCGCGGCGACGGCGAGGGCGCCGAGCACGAGGGCCGGCAGGAGTTTCAGACGGGCGCGGGGCTGCCGGGCTTTGGATCCTGGATTCTTCATGGAACTCTTCTCCTGATCGATGAGTCGTTCGCGCAGTCGATGACGCGACTATTTGCTGTGGGAGCGGCAATTCGATCGTGTCGACGTCGCTCGGTGATGCATCGCGGACACGCGATTGGCAATCCAATCCCGCGGGGAGGCCGACGATGCAGGCGCCGATTCTGTTCCCGTGCAATTGCGCCGGAATCAGGGCGAACCCCAAGCGGTATCCCGGTGCGCCCCTGCACCTTGGGTGGGCGAGTTTCCCTGGATTCGCAGTGCGTCAGCCGGAGGGATTCAGGTGCGCGAAAGCTTGTATCAAATTGCGCCAGAATTGTTCGAAGAGTTAATCACCCTTTAATTGCTGCGCCGCCAACAAATTGCTTGATGATTGAATCATTGACTCGCGAAAGAGTATTTCCCATTGTCGAGATGGTGCACGGAAAATGAAAATGGCCGCCCGAGGGCGGCCATTCGTTTCGTCGGCGCCGGCCCGACAACGGTGGCGGCGAAAGATTATTTCGCTCCATCCCCGGCATGCGCGACGGCGAGCGCCGTCATGTTGACCACGCGACGCACGGTGGCCGAGGGCGTCAGGATGTGGGCGGCGGCGTTCGCGCCGAGCAGGATGGGCCCGACGGTCACGCCGTGCCCGCCGGTCATCTTCAGCACGTTGAAGAGGATGTTGGCGGCGTCCAGGTTGGGGCATACCAGCACGTTGGCCGAGCCGCTCAGGGTCGACCCGGGCATCAGCACCTGGCGCAGCTCGGGGTTGAGTGCGGCGTCGCCCTGGATCTCGCCGTCGGCGCTGACATCGGGCAGGCGGGCGCGGAAGAGGTCGCGCGCGGCGCGCATCTTCTTCGCCGAGGGCCGCTGGCTGGAGCCGAACATCGAGTGCGACAGGAAGGCCACCCGCGGCTCGATGCCGAAGCGGCGCACCTCGGCCACGGCCATCGCCGCGATGTCGGCCAGCTGCTCGGCGTCGGGGTCGTCGTTGACCGAGGTGTCGGCGATGAACAGCGTGTGCTTGTCGAGCAGCAGCGCGTTCATCGTGGCATAGCCGTGCGCGCCGGGGCGCGCGCCGATGACCTCGCGCAGGTGCGCGAAGTGGCCGTCGAAGCGGCCCACCAGGCCGCACAGCAGCGCGTCGGCGTCGCCCAGGTGCACCATCAACGCGGCGATGGTCGTGTTGGAGCGCCGCACCGTCGCCTTGGCCATCTCGGGCGTCACGCCGTCGCGCGCGTTGAGGCGGTGGTACGTCTCCCAGTACCGGCGGAAGCGCACGTCGTCCTCGGGGTTGACGACCTCGTAGTCGCGGCCCGCCTGCAGGCGCAGGCCGGCGCGCTCGATGCGCGACTCGATCACCGCGGGGCGGCCGATCAGGATGGGCTTGACGAGGCGCTCGTCCAGCGCGATCTGCACGGCGCGCAGCACGCGCTCGTCCTCCCCCTCGGCGTAGGCCACCCGCCTCGGCGCCTGCCGCGCGGCGATGAACAGCGGCCGCATCAGCATGCCCGTGTGCGAGACGAAGCGGCCGAGCGACTGCACGTAGGCCTCCATGTCGGCGATGGGGCGCGTGGCCACGCCCGACGCCTCGGCCGCCTTCGCCACGGCGGGCGCGATGCGCAGGATCAGGCGCGAGTCGAACGGCGTCGGGATCAGGTAGTCGGGGCCGAAGCGCAGCTCGCGCCCCGCGTAGGCAGCCGCGACCTCGCCCGAGATCTCGGCCTTGGCCAGGTCCGCGATCTGGCGCACGCAGGCGACCTTCATCGCCTCGGTGATCGTGGTCGCGCCCGAGTCCAGCGCGCCGCGGAAGATGTAGGGGAAGCAGAGGACGTTGTTGACCTGGTTCGGATAGTCCGAGCGCCCGGTCGCCACGATGCAGTCGGGGCGCGCGGCCTTCGCGACCTCGGGGCGGATCTCGGGCTCCGGGTTGGCGAGCGCCAGGATGATGGGCTTCGGCGCCATCGACTTCACCATCTCGGCCGTGATCGCCCCGGCCGCCGAGCAGCCCAGCACCACGTCCGCGCCGTCCATCACGTTGGCCAGCGTGCGCGCCGTGGTCGCGCGCTGGTAGCGCTTCTTCGACTCGTCGAGCTTGTCCTCGCGCTTGTCGTGGATCACGCCGCGCGAGTCGCAGACGAAGACGTTCTCGCGCTTCAGGCCCAGCTCCACCATCAGGTCGAGGCAGGCGATGGCGGCGGCGCCGGCGCCGGAGACGGCCATGCGGATCTCGCCGATCTTCTTGCCCACCAGTTCGAGCCCGTTCAGCAGCGCGGCCGCGGAGATGATGGCGGTGCCGTGCTGGTCGTCGTGGAAGACCGGGATCTTCAGCCGCTCGCGCAGCTTGCGCTCGATGGTGAAGCACTCGGGCGCCTTGATGTCCTCGAGGTTCACGCCGCCCAGCGTGGGCTCGAGCGCGGCGATGATCTCGACCAGCTTGTCCGGGTCGCGCTCGGCGAGCTCGATGTCGAACACGTCGATGCCCGCGAACTTCTGGAACAGACAGCCCTTGCCCTCCATCACCGGCTTGCCGGCGAGCGGGCCGATGTCGCCCAGGCCCAGCACCGCGGTGCCGTTCGTGATCACGCCGACCAGGTTGGCGCGCGCGGTGTAGTCGGACGCCTTCGACGGGTCGGCCTCGATCGCGAGGCAGGCATAGGCGACCCCGGGCGAGTAGGCGAGGGAGAGGTCGCGCTGGTTGGACAGCGGCTTGGTCGGCGTGACCGAGATCTTCCCGCGCACGGGCTGGCGGTGGTATTCCAGCGCGGCGTCGCGCAGGGCTTCCTCGGCGGGCGAGAGGGCGGCGGTGTTCTTTTCCATGGCGTTCCTTCGTGCCGGCGACGGCCGGGGAACCATATTGCCACCGCGACAGGACGGCGTCGCTAACCCATGGTGACGGGCGGAGCATGGCGTTCACCCCGTCCGCGCGCCATGCTCGTTCAACGTCGCACCCCCTCGACGGAGAACCGCCATGACCACCTTCCTGCCGCGCCGCCGCCTGCTGGCCGCCTGCGCCGTCCTCGTCCCGCTCGCCCTCGGCTGCACGCCCGCCGCGTATGCGGACGCGCGGCTCGTCCAGGTCGAGATCGTCGACCGCGACAGCGGCCAGGCGCTGCATGTCTGGCGCGACCACGGGCGGCCCGTGGTCGCGGGCCGGCCGGGGGCGCGCTACGCGGTGCGCCTGACCAACCGCACCGACGAGCGCATCCTGGCGGTCGTCTCGATCGACGGCGTCAACATCGTCACCGGCGAGACCGCCGCGAGCGGCCAGACGGGCTACGTGCTCGCGCCGCGCCAGCGCACCTCGCTCACCGGCTGGCGCAAGAGCAACACCGAGGTGGCCGCGTTCGAATTCACGGCGCTGTCCGATTCCTACGCCGCGCGCACGGGACGCCCGGACGACGTCGGCGTGATCGGCGTCGCCCTGTTCCGCGAGCGCGTGCCGGCGTGGCGCGACATGCCGCCGGTCGCGCTGGGCGACGCGCGCGAGAACGCGGGCAACGCCGCGCCCGCCGCCGCGCCGGGCGCGGACGCGGGCGCCGCGGCCAGGTCGCAGCCCGTGCCCGCGCCGGCCGCGCGCGCCGAGGCGTCGCGCGGGGCCGACGCCGATTCGCGCGTGGCGCAGGCGCCCGTGCGCCCGGCCGAGCGGCTGG
>Ga0209051_1001802_pt1 | contig 16980 bp, 13 predicted proteins | sample AraplaCvi_mMS_r2_2_FD_184286 | JGI IMG/M metagenome (GOLD analysis project Ga0209051, IMG submission 184286) | Arabidopsis root microbial communities from North Carolina, USA - plate scrape MF_Cvi_mMS_r2 (SPAdes) (version 2) | ecosystem: Host-associated > Plants > Roots > Endosphere | place...
GTTCGGGCAGCGGACGACCGAGCGCTTCCCGATGTGCAGCACGTTCAAGCTGCTCGCCGCCGGCCTCGTGCTCCAGCGCGTCGACCGCGGGCAGGAGCGGCTCGAGCGCCAGGTGCGCTACGTCTCCGCCGATCTGGTGAGCTGGTCGCCCGTCACGGAGAAGCATGTCGGTGCCGGCATGTCCGTCGGCGCGCTGTGCGACGCGGCGCTGACGCTGAGCGACAACACGGCGGCGAACCTGCTGCTCGCGAGCTTCGGCGGCCCGGAGGCCGTGACCCGATTCGCGCGCTCGCTCGGCGACGACAAGACGCGGCTCGACCGCCGCGAGACGGCCCTCAACGAGGCGCTGCCCGGCGACGAGCGCGACACGACCACGCCCGCGGTGATGGCGCGCAACGTCCGCGCGCTGCTCCTGGGCCGCACGCTCAGCGCCGCCTCGCGCGAGCGCCTGCTGCAGACCATGCGCCGCAACCGCACCGGCGACGAGCGCCTGCGCGCCGGCCTGCCGCCGGGCAGCGACGTCGCCGACAAGACGGGCTCCGGCGAGCGCGGCACGACGAACGACATCGGCCTCGTGCGGCTGCCCGGGCGGGCGCCGGTGGTCGTGACGGTCTACCTCACCGCCGCCACGGTGGATGCGCGCGCACGCGACGCGGCGATCGCCGATGTGGCGCGGCTGGTGGCCGCCCACGAGCGTTGAGGCGGGGTCAGGTTTCCTCGAGGCCGATCAGCTCCTCGATCGTCTGCCGCCGCCGCACGAGCCGCGGCACGCCGCCTTCGACCAGGACCTCCGCCGCCAGCGGACGCGAGTTGTAGTTGGAGCTCATGGAGGCCCCGTACGCCCCCGTGTCGTGGAACACCAGCAGGTCGCCGACGGCCGCCGGCATCAGCGGCCGCGGCTCGACGACGCCGTGCGCATCCTGCGTGAAGACGTCCCCGGATTCGCACAACGGGCCCGCGACCACCGTGGGCCGCTCCACCGGCGGCGCGGCGCCGGCCTCCGCCGGCGCCGCCCGTGGCAGCACGCTGATCGCGTGATACCCGCCGTACATGGCGGGTCGCACGAGATCGCTGAAGCCGGCGTCGCAGAGCACGAAGTGGTTGCGGCCCATGTCCTTGACGGCGCGCACCTCGGCGAGCATGACGCCGGACTCGGCCACGAGGAAGCGCCCCGGCTCGATCTCGAGGCTCACCGGATGCCCCAGGTGCGCCGCCATGCGCCGGCGCGCCGCGTCCCACAGGCTGAAGTAGTTCGCGGTGTCCACGGGCGCCTCGCCCGCGCGGTACGGCACCGTGAGGCCGCCACCGGCCGAGACCGCGCGCACGCGGTGCCCGAGCGTCGCCATCTCGACGACCTGCCGGACCATCGCGTCGCAGACCTGGGCCAGGTGGCCGTAGTCGACCCCGGAGCCGATGTGCATGTGCAGCCCGGCCAACTCGAGGCCGTGCCGCGTGATGGCCGCGGCGGCGGCCGGAAGGTCGGACGCCCAGATGCCGTGCTTGCTGTGCTCGCCCCCGGTGTTGGTCTTGCGGCTGTGGCCGTGGCCGAAGCCGGGGTTGATGCGCAGCCACACGCGGTGCCCGCGCGCCTTCTCGCCGAGCGCGGCGCCAAGCTGGGCCAGCATGTCCACCGAGCCGGCGTTGACGGGGATGCCGTGCGCGGCGACGAGCGCGAGGGCGGGCGCCGTGATCTCGTCGGCCGTGAAGACGAGGCCCGGGTGCTCGCCGCGGGCGTCGTACCCGACGCGCAGGGCGCGCTCGATCTCGCCGGCGGAGACCGCGTCCACCTGCACGCCGAGGCCGCGCAGCAGGCGCAGGACGTGCGTGTTCGAGCAGGCTTTCTGCGCGAAGCGGATCGTGTCGAACGCGCGCAGGCGCTCGGCGCGGGCGCGGATCGTGTCGGCGTCGTACACCCACAGCGGCGTGCCGTGCGTCCGCGCGAGCTCGCGCAGGAGCGCGGGCGTGAACACGGCGGGGGCGGGGTGCTGGAGGTCGGCGGCATTCGCGGTCATCGCGCCATGGTGCCGCGCCACGGTCTTTCACGCCAGTGCTTTCGTTTGGCAACTTCATGCGCGTTTGATATGGTTTCGCATGCACGCCGCCCGCCCCCCGCTCACGCATCGCCATGTCGAGGTCTTCCGCGCCGTGATGAGCGCGGGCAGCGTCACCGCGGCCGCGGAGGCGCTCGCCACCTCGCAGCCCACCGTCAGCCGCGAGCTCGCGCGCATGGAGTACCTGCTGCAGCTGCGCCTCTTCGAGCGCGTGCGCGGACGCCTGCGGCCCACCGCGCAGGCCTATGCCCTGTTCGAGGAGGTCCAGCGCTCCTACGCCGGGCTCGAGCGGGTGGCCGACACCGCCGTGCGACTGCGCCAGTTCACGCAGGGGCAGCTCTCGCTCGCCTGCCTGCCCGCGTTCGCCCATGCGCTGCTGCCCGGCGCCTGCGCGCGCCTGCAGAAGGCGCATGCGGGGGTGAGCGTGTCGGTCGATCCGCTCGAATCGCCGCTGCTCGAGGAGCGCCTCGCGGCGCAGGCGCACGACCTCGTCATCACCGAGCACGATCCCTCCGGCGGCGGGGCGCCGGCCGGGGCGCGCGCGCGGCTGCTGCTGGAGCTCGACGAGGTCGCCGTGCTGCCGGCCGGGCACGCGCTTTGCGCGAAGCGGCGCCTCGCGCTGCGCGATTTCGCGGGCGAGCCCTTCGTGAGCTTCAACCCGCGCGACCGGTACCGGCAATGGGTCGATCGCCTGTTCGCGGAGGCCGGCGTGGAGCGCCAGCTCGCCGTGGAGACCGACAGCGCCGTCGCGGTCTGCGCGATGGTGCAGCACGGGCTCGGCCTCGCCATCGTCAATCCGCTGACCGCCCTCGCGCTCGCGAGCGGCGACGCGGGCGAAGGCAGCGCGGACCTGGACGTGCGGCCGCTCGCCGTCTCGATCCCGTTCCGGGTCTACGCGGTGCGGCCGCTGCACCGTCCGGGCAATCCGCTCGTCGAGCGCTTCGAAAGCGCGCTCGCGGCGGAGTGCGAGGCGCTGAAGCGGCGCGTGGCGAAGCTCTGGGGCAACGCGAAATCCGGGGAAGGCCGGACGCGGGCGTGAGGGCGCCGGGAACAGAATGGCGCCCACCACGGCACGGAGAGAACATTGCCCGAGACGCGCTTCGCCCTGTTCCACACGCCCGGCCCGCGGTGGCGGCACGACATGCCGGCGTTCGAGCAGGTGGGCCTGAACGATCACGTGGCGTATTTCCGCCTCCTGCACGAAGCCGGCAAGCTCTCGTTCGGCGGTCCCTTCGTCGATGCGGCCTCGGGCGGCATGATGGTGCTCGCGACCGACGTGGGCGAGGAGGAGGCGACGACCATCGCGAAGGACGATCCCGCCGTGCGCGGCGGCTTGCTCGGGGTGCGGGTGCGCGCCTGGCGCCAGATCTTCGGGTGAAGGTGGAATGCCGGGCTCAGGCCGGATCGTCCGTGCGGGCATTGCCCGTCATCACGTCGACGAAGTGCATCTCCGGCATGCCGCCGAGGAAGGTGAGGGCGTTCTTCGCGAGCTCGCGCGGGAGCTTGCCGGCGACGTGCGCGAAGCGGTGGGTGTTGTCCTGGAACAGGGAGAACAATCCGTAGTACTGCGTGTCGTATCGCACCGCGAACCAGGCGATCGTGCCGGTCTCGGCCTCGATCCAGGGCTTGGCATCGCGCATCAGTTGCGCGATCTCCTCCTCGCGGCCGGCCTTGGCCTTGAAGCGCACGACGAGGCCCTTGGTCGCGTTCTCGGGCACGATCGTTGGCATCTTGTACGCGAGGATGTCCCCGGAAAAGACCTTGGGCGGCGTCATCACCAGCCGGTGGACCTCGGCGAAGATCTTCTGCGCCGACTTGCCTTCCAGGTGAGCGGTGCGTCCGGCCTCGTCGTTGAAGACCGTGAACACGCCGAACTCGCCGCGCATGTAGCGGATGGCGAACCAGGCGTGCGTCGTCCTCTCCCAGGTGACTTCGGCGCTCAGGTCCTCGAGGAACGTGTCCATCGTGTCCTCGTCCGTCTGCGACTCCCAGCGGATGAGGAGGGCTTTGCTGATCATCTCAGGTTCCTTTCCTTGTCGGGGATGCCCGGGCTCGAGGCGCTCGGCCCGGGATTCGGGGGCGGTTGACGACCCCAGTGTCCCATCGAACTCCGATACCCGTCATGCGGGAAAACCGGGCAGCGAGCGAAAGCGTCGGATTTTCCGCAACGAGGGCGCAGCCAGCCTTCACGTACGAAGAAGGTGATCGATCATCCAGGCCACCGTCACCTGGTCGTCCTCGAGGTAGTGGGTATGCGCGCCGAGCCCGAGGCAGACCTCGGCCTCGCGCGCCGCGACGAAGGCGGGGTCGATGGGCGGCGCCGGGTGGAAGCCGCCGTACACGTCCACGCGCCCGAAGGCGGGGGCCATGAGCGTGGCCGTCGTGGGATGCGTGTAGCGCAGTCCGCGCGCGTCGCTCCAGAGCCAGCGGCCCACGTAGTCGCCGCTGCAGTAGCCGTTCAGCCAGCGGGCCACGCCGATGTCGTCGGCGCGCGGCCCGGCGCGGCCGTCGCCCGCGCGCATCACCCAGTCGTACACGCCGGGAAAGCGTGCGGCGTAGAGTTGCCGGAGCGGGCATCCGAGCGTGAGCAGGTGCACCGGCGGCAGGGTGCCGCGCGCGAGGCGCGGCGGCGCGCCGGGCGCGGGCGCGCGGCGGCCGTCGCTCGCGAGGAAGCGCAGCAGCTCGGCGCTGATCACCGTGCCCTGGCTGTGGGCGACGATCACGAGGCGCTCGTAGCCCTGCGCGGCGACGTGCTCGAGGAGCGCCGCGTAGCGCGAGAAGATGCGCGCGCGCGCGATGTTCGAGCGCGGGAACTCGCGGAAGTGGTCGTCGACGTCGAGCGCCACGTCCAACGGCGTGCGCAGCGGAGGCACGTAGCGCGAGAGCACCCCGCCGAACAGCGTCAGCGCGGCGCCCGCGCTCGCGGCCGCGAACACGAGCGGGCGCAGCAGCGTCTGCGAGAGATTCGAGGCGCGCTCCTCGAGGTGAAGCGGATCGGCGAGGCTGAACACGTGCAGCTCGCTGTCCATGAACTCCAGGGCCACGAGCAGCCCGAGCACCGCGCCCACGCAGGTCACGAGCAGCACGGCCAGGTCGAAGCGGCGCAGGCCGCAGGTGAGCCAGCGCCCGAGGCGGCGGGCGTGCAGCTCGCGCGTGGCCTCGAGCCGCTCGCCTTCGTCCGGCGGCCGCGTGCTCGCGAGCTTGCGCTGCGCCGCGACGCGCACGCGTTCCACCAGCAGCTTCAGCTCCGCGGCGATGCTGGGCACGAACATGACGGCGAGATAGGCGAGGAGCAGCACGAGCAGCGCCGCGATCAGCGAGAACTCGGTGACGCTGCGCACGTAGCGATCGTGCATCGCGTCGGCGCCCGAGGGCCAGTGCTCTCCCACGCGCAGCGTGCGCGGCGCCTCCGAGCGCGGCTGCACGATGCAGGCATTGGGCTCGAAGCCGGCGCCCGTGGCGTTGGCGGGCATCTCGAAGAGGCAGGGCATGTAGCCGATGTCGCGCACCGAGAGCTCGATCGCGGTCTCGGTGAGGGCCCACGTGCTCATCGTCACGACGAGGAACATGCCGAAGGAGACCACCACGCCGAGCCGGCCGGTCGCGATGCTCGCGCGCTCTGCATGGCCGGCACCGGCCGCGGCTGCCAGTCCCGCGAGCAGCCAGACGGCCAGCAGCGGCGCGGCGACGATCCACCACCACTTCACGGCCAGGAGATCGACCTCGATCGCGAACATCGTGGCGTGCGACCAGGCTTCGCGCCAGTCGATGCCGTGCCGTGCCGCCGCGTATTCGGCGCCCACGGACGCCACCAGCGCGGCCCCGAGCAGCAGGCCGATGGCCTGCCCCGCGGTGCGCACGAAGGGAAAGCGCTCGTCGGCCACGCGCAGCAGCGCCGACGTCGCCGTGCCGGCCAGCCACAACAGCGTGCCGCCGGTGACAGCGGGCGCGATCCAGGGCGGCGCGACGCCGGGCCACATCACTGGAGCGAACACGCCCGCGAGCGCAAGCGCGATCACCGCGAGGCAGCGCGCCGTCTGCGCCGCGGTGCCGTCGCGGCGCAGCCAGAACAGGCGCAGGCCCGCGCCCGCGACGAGGGCCGCGGCCACGCACGCGTGCACCACGCCGGCCTGCACGTGGCTCGCGAAGCCGAGGACGACGAGCAGCGCCGCGAGCACGCCCAGGAAGAGGAAGAGAAGCGCGAGCACGTTGACGAACAGCCAGTCGAGCGCGGATTGCACGCCCGTGACGACGCTCCACGCGGCGGCGCGCAGGCGCGAGGGCGCCCCGTCGCCGCGCCGCCGGCGCACCGTCGCGGCCGCTTCGTTGACCGTCTCGCGGCCCAGCTTCGACAGCCGGAACATCAGCGTGAACAGCTCGGAGATGATGCGCGGCACGCTGCCCGAGAGGCGCGAGAGGTCGGCCCAGTACATCTCGTAGACGTCCACCCGCGCGCGCCGCGCGCCGTGGGCGAGCTCCAGGCCGATGCGCTGCGTCTCCCAGGGCTGCGTGCGCGCGCCGTTGTCGACGCTCTTGGAGAGCAGGTAGTCGGTGACCGCGATGCCCCGGTCGTCGTCCCCGCGCGTGCGCCCGGCGGGCGCGCGGCCGGCGCGCAGGGTCGTGGGGGCGCGCCAGCGTGCGCTGTGGAAGTCGGAGCGCCAGGACTGCCAGATCGCTTTGCGGACCGAGCGGTCGGACTCGCACGGCGACGCGTCGCCGCGGGGTGGCCGCGCCGGCCGGCCCGCGGGCGGCAGCGGGGGCACGGCGAGCGTGAGCGATTGCAAGTCCACCCCGCGATACGACGAGGGCCCGGGCGCCGAGGCCACGAGCAGGTCGGCGACCTTGCGGGCCGTGTCGCCGGCGACCTGGTCGGCCACGCCGTGCACGGCGATCACCGCGATGCGGGAGGGTGTCCGGGCTTCTGCGTCTTCGCTAGGCACGAGCGCGGTTCTATCCGGCGCGGTGGTGCGGCGTCAAGCGGGTGTCGCGGGGTCAGGTCTTTGACCTGACCCCGCGCGCGACCTCGCCGCTCACACCACGCTGTCCCACGGCGCCGAGAGCCGCAGCGCCCCGTGGATGATGCCCACCAGCGAGTAGGTCTGCGGGAAGTTGCCCCACAGCTCGCCCGTCGTGGGTACCATGTCCTCGCTCAGGAGACCCATCCGGTTGCGGCGCGCGAGCAGGGCTTCGAAGCCTTCGCGCGCGGCTTCGATCCGGCCGATGCGCGCCAGCGCGTCGACGCGCCAGAACGAGCAGATGTTGAAGCTCGTCTCCGGGCGGCCGAAGTCGTCGGCCGATTCGTAGCGACGCATGAACGGCCCGTCGCACAGCGTGCGCTCCATCGCGTCGACGGTGCGGATGAAGCGCTGGTCGTTCGGCGGCAGGAAGCCGACCTCGCCCATCAGCAGCACGCTCGCGTCGAGCTCGCGGCCGCCGAAGCTCTCGGCGAAGGCCTGGCGCTCCTCGCTCCAGGCGAGCGTGACGATCTTCTCGTGGATGATCGCCGCGCGCTCGGCCCAGAAGCGCGCCCGATCGCCCAGGCCGACCCGTGCCGCGATGTGCGCCAGGCGATCGCAGGCGGCCCAGCACATCAGCGACGAGGAGGTGTGGATGCGCGCGCGCGTGCGCAGCTCCCACATGCCGGCGTCGGGCTGGTCGTGCAGCGCCCACGCCTGCTCGCCGGTGGCCTCGAGGGCCGCGAAGTCGGTGCCGTCGCGCCGATGGAAGAGCCGGTGGTCGTGGAAGGCCTGCGCCGTCGCGAGGACGATGTTGCCGTAGACATCGTGCTGGAAGTGCTCGTACGCCTGGTTGCCCACGCGCACCGGCCCCATGCCGCGATAGCCCGGCGCCTGCGTCACGATGCTCTCGGTGAGCCGACGCTCCAGGCCGATGCCGTACAGCGGCTGCACGTGCCCGCCGGCCTCGGAGCGCAGGATGTTGTAGAGCCAGTCGAGGTAGCTCTCCATCGTGCCAACCTCCGACAGGCCGTTGAGCGCACGCACGACGAAGAAGGCGTCACGCAGCCAGCAGTAGCGGTAGTCCCAATTGCGGCCGCTGTTCGGCGCCTCGGGGATGCTGGTGGTCATCGCGGCGACGATCGCGCCCGTCTCCTCGAACTGGCACATCTTCAGGGTGATGGCGGCGCGGATCACGGCGTCCTGCCACTCCAGGGGCAGCGCGAGGCGGTGCGTCCACTGGCGCCAGTGCAGGGCGGTCTCCTCCTCGAAGTGGCGCGCGGTCTCGTCGATGGGCGTGGCCAGCGTCTCGTCCGGGCCGAGGAAGAAGCTGATGGGCGCGTCGATCGTGAACCACGTGCCGTCCATCAGGTAGGTGAGCGGCGCGTTGGTGTTCAGGCGCAGCACCTGGTCGGGCAGGACGAATCGGATATGGTGGCTGCCTCGGGTGATCTCCGGCTCCTCCGCGCCCCAGTCGCCGCGCGGGCGCACCACGAGGCGGAGGCGGGGATGCCCCGAGATCGGGCGGACGCGGCGCACGAGCTGTGCTGGACGGTGCGTTCGATCCCGGAATATGAAACGAGGTGCAAAGTCGGTGATCTCGATGCCCTCCCCGCGATCGTTCCACAACCTCGTGCGCAGGACGGCCGTACCGGGATCGTAGGCTTGCTCGTGGCGGTTGACGCCTTCGAGTTCGACTGCCATTGTTCCGGCCTGGCTCGCCGTTTGCCCACTGTGGAGCAATGCGTCGAAGACAGGCGGGCTGTCGAAGCGCGGCATGCAGCACCACACGATGCGCCCCATCGCGTCGATCAGCGCGCTGACAGTGCAGTTGCCGATCATCGCGAGGTCCAGCGAGGCTCCCGCCGCCTCGGGTTGCTGGGGAATCTGGCTGCTCATTGCTTCAACCTCTCCTCGGTCTTCAACGCCAACGTACAATCCGGATTGCATTTGGACAAATACACTTCTTCTGCCCGATCCTCGGCGCGTGCGGCAATCGCCGAACCCGCGCGACGCCGGTTCCCATTGTTCCGCACCCTGCGCCTGCAGCTGCGTTTCCTGCTGCCGCTGGCGCTCGCCCTGATCGCGACGGCCTATCTTGCGCTTCCGCTGCTCGATCGCGTGACGCTACGCTGGTTCGCGCGGGATCTCAACAGCCGCGGCGCGCTCGTGGCCACTGCGCTGTCCGATTCCGTTGTAGCGGCGCTGCACGCGGGCCGGCCGCAGGAGCTCGAGGCGCTGTTCGCGCACACGACGCAGGACGAGCGCCTCTACGGCATCGGGCTGTGCAGCCCCGACGACAGGATGCTCGCGCACACGCCGGCCTATCCGGCGGACCTGAGCTGCCTGCAGGCGCTGGAGATCAGCGCGCGGCCGTACCCGCGTCTCGAGCTGGGCGGCGGGCCCGTGCACGTGGCCGTGCACGACGTCCTCGACCAGCTCCGCACGATCGGCGCGGCGGCGCCCGCGTCGATCGCGAGCGTGGCGGCTTCCGAGGCCTCGCAGGCCGGTACGGCAGCAGGTATCGGCGCCGGCGCGGCGTCGGCCGCGGCGTCGGCCGCCGTCGCCAAGTCGGCGGCCACCCCGGCGGGCAAGCGCGCCGCGGCGGAGCGCAAGGGCAGGAAGTCGAAGGAAGAGGCGCGCGCGCTCGCGAAGGCGGCCGCCGCGTCGGTCGCGGCCGCCAGCGCCGCGGCGAGCGAGGCGAGCGAGGCCGACCTGGCCGCCAGCGCGGCGAGCGCCCTCGCCACCACCGCGACGGCCGCCGGCAAGGCCGAGGCGCAGCCTGCGCCGCCGCCCCGCCTCGTGGCGCGCCTCGTCGTGCTGCACGACCTCAGCTTCATCGACAAGCGCAGCCAGGACACGCGCCGCTACCTGATCGGCCTCATCACCGGCCTCGGCTTCATCATCGCGCTGATCACCGTGGTCGTCGCCCAGCTGAGCTGGCGCGGCTGGGTGATGGGCGTGCAGGCGCTCCTGCGCGGCGAGGGCATCCTCACGCCCCTGATGCCGACGGCGCCCGAGCTCGAGCCCTTCGCGCGCGACCTGCGCGAGCGCCTGCGCGACCTCGAGGACGAGTACCGCCGCATCCAGGGCCCCGAGACCGACTGGGACGCCGATCGCCTGCGCCAGCTGCTGCGGACGCAGCTGAGCGGCGACCAAGTGATCGTCGTCTCCAACCGCGAGCCCTACATCCACGAGCACGGCCCCGACGGCATCATCGTCAAGCGCCCGGCGAGCGGTCTCGTGACGGCCGTCGAGCCCGTGATGCGTGCCTGCTCCGGCACCTGGATCGCGCACGGCAGCGGCAACGCCGACCGCGACGTGGTCGACGCGGAGGACCGCGTCGCCGTGCCGCCCGGCCACGACGACTACCAGCTGCGCCGCATCTGGCTCACGGCGGAAGAGGAGCAGGGCTACTACTACGGCTTCGCCAACGAGGGCATGTGGCCGCTGTGCCACGTGGCCCACGTGCGGCCGATCTTCCGCGAGTCCGACTGGGAGGCCTACCGCGAGGTCAACCAGCGCTTCGCCGACGCCGTCGTGGCCGAGGCGCGGGGCGAGGATCCGGTCGTCCTCGTGCAGGACTACCACTTCGCCCTGCTGCCCGCGATGATCCGCGAGAAGCTGCCGCGCGCGACCATCCTCACCTTCTGGCACATTCCCTGGCCCAACCCCGAGTCCTTCGGCATCTGCCCGTGGCGGCGCGAGATCCTGCAGGGCATGCTGGGCAGCACGATCCTCGGCTTCCACACCCGTTTCCACTGCAAGAACTTCATCGAGACGGTCGATCGCTACATGGAGGCGCGCATCGAGCACGAGCACTCGACGATCATGTTCCGCGGCAAGGAGACCTTCGTCGAGGCCTACCCGATCTCGATCGAGTGGCCGAGCGACGAGACCGTCCACAGCTGGGCGCCGGTGAGCGAGTGTCGGCGCCGCGTGATCCAGCGCCTGGCGCTGCCGGAGGACGTCTGCCTCGCCGTCGGCATCGACCGCTTCGACTACACGAAGGGCATCCTGGAGCGACTGAACGCGGTCGAGCGCCTGCTCGAGAAGCGCCCGGGCTGGATCGGCCGCTTCGTGTTCGTGCAGGTGGCGGCGCCAACGCGCAGCGCGCTCGACGAGTACCGCACCTTCCAGGATCGCATGGAGCGCGTCACCAACCGCATCAACGAGCGCTTCGGCCGCGAGGGCTACCAGCCGGTGCACCTGCTCGCGCAGCACCACGACTCCACGCAGGTCAACGAACTGTTCCGCGCGGCGGACATCTGCGTCGTCACCAGCCTGCACGACGGGATGAACCTCGTCTCGAAGGAGTTCGTGGCCGCGCGCGACGACGAGCAGGGCGTGCTGGTCCTCAGCCGCTTCGCGGGGGCTGCGCGCGAGATGACGGAGGCGCTGATCGTCAACCCGTACCACGTCGAGGAGACGGCCGATGCCCTGCACCGCGCCGCGACGATGCCGGCCGCCGAGCAGCGCGAGCGCATGGCGAGCCTGCGCGCGATCGTGCACGAGTTCAACGTCTTCCGCTGGGCCGGGTACATGCTGGCCGACGCGGCGCGCTGGCGGCTGCGGGCGCGCGTCACGGCGCGGGTGAAGCGCTACCAATACGAATACGACGAAGTCTAGAAGGGCGTCCGATGGTCATCGAGCATTCGCCGCCTGTCCTGGCCACTGCCATCGAGACGACCCGGCCGGGTCCGTTGCCGTACCAGATGCCGCTGCTGGAGGCGACGGGGCTCGCGGCGCTGGCCGCGCTCGCGCGCGATCGCGCGCTGTTCGCGTTCGACTTCGACGGCACGCTCGCCGGCATCCGCGCGCGCCCGAGCGAGGTGCGCGTCGCGCCCGCGCTCGCGAAGCGCATGGCGGCGCTCGCTCGCGCCAAGCCGGTGGCGATCGTCACCGGCCGGCGCATCGCGGACGTGCGCGCGCGCCTGGGCTTCGTGCCGGCGTTCATCGTGGGCAACCACGGCGCGGAGGACGAGACCGATCCCGAGGGCGGCGAGCGCATCGCCCGCGCGCTCGAGCCGCTGCGCGCCGCGATCACGACGCGCGATCTCGAGTTCGAGGTGGCGGGCGTGCTCGTGGAAGACAAGCGGCAGTCGATCGCGCTGCATTTCCGCAACGCGCCCGATCGCAGCGGGGCGCAGGCGCTGATCGAGGAGGTGCTGGACCTGCGCGGCCCCGACGTCCAGGTCTTCGGCGGCAAGCTCGTCTACAACGCGGTCGCCGTCGGCGCGCCGGACAAGGCGCACGCGGTGCAGAGGCTGCTCGCGCGCTCGGGTGCGACGACGGCGTTCTTCGCGGGCGACGACATCAACGACGAGCCCGTCTTCGAATGCGCGGAGCCGGGCTGGGTCACGGTGCGGGTCGGGCGCGAGCATCGGCCCTCGCGGGCGCGCTTCAGCCTCGAGAGTCCGCGTACGATGTGCGGCGTCATCGATCACGTCCTGGCGTCGCTGGGCTGATCCCGTCCCCATCCTCTTTGCACGGGAGGTTCGCTTCATGGAAACCCGCTCCCTCGGGGCGTCCGGGCTGAAGGTGCCCGCGCTCAGCATGGGCACCGCCACCTTCGGCGGCGCCAACGAGTTCTTCGCCGCCTGGGGCGCCACCGATGCCGACGGGGCGCGCCGCCTCGTCGACGTCTGCCTCGACGCCGGCGTCACGATGTTCGACACCGCCGATGTCTATTCCGACGGCGTCGCGGAGAGCAACCTCGGTCGCGCCATCGCCGGCCGGCGCGACAAGGTGCTCGTCTCGACCAAGGCCACGTTCCGCACCGGCGCCGGGCCGAACGACTTCGGCTCCTCGCGACAACATCTCGTCGCCGCGGTCGACGCGTCGCTCCAGCGGCTGGGCACCGACTACATCGACCTGTTCCAGCTCCACGGCTTCGACGCGACGACGCCGATCGAGGAGACGCTGCACACGCTCGACGGCCTCGTGAAGGCAGGCAAGATCCGCTACCTGGGTGTCTCGAACTTCTCGGGCTGGCACCTCGCGAAGTCGCTCGCGCTGGCCGATCGCCACGGGCTCGCGCGCTACGTCGCGCACCAGGCCTACTACTCGCTCGTCGGGCGCGACTACGAGTGGGAGCTGATGCCTCTGGGGCTGGAGGAGGGCGTGGGTGCGGTCGTCTGGAGCCCGCTCGGCTGGGGCCGGCTCACCGGCAAGATCCGTCGCGGCGCGGGGCTGCCCGCGCAGAGCCGCCTGCACAAGACCGCGGAGCAGGGGCCGCCGGTGCCCGAGGAGCTGCTGTTCAAGGTGGTCGATGCGCTCGACGCCGTCGCGGAGGAGACGGGCAGGACGATCCCTCAGATCGCCCTGAACTGGCTGCTGCGGCGCCCGACCGTCGCGACCGTGATCATCGGCGCGCGCGACGAGGCGCAGTTGAAGGAGAACCTCGGGGCGGTGGGCTGGTCGCTGACCGCGGAGCAGGTGGCCCGCCTCGACGCGGCGAGCGCCGTGACGCCGGCCTATCCGTACTGGCACCAGCGCCAGCGCCCGGAGCTGTGCCCGGCGCCCGTGTGACCTTCGGGGTCAGGTCTCCGACCTGACCCCGGCATTCGGCTGTTCGGTGCCAGGTCACCGACCTGGCAACGGCATTCGAATGCAGGGGTCAGCTCAAAGAGCTGACCCCTCGGAGAAGATCTCCTCGATCCTCAACCCGAACACCCGCGCGATCGCGAACGCCAGCGGCAGGCTCGGGTCGTAGCGCTCGTTCTCGATCGCATTGATCGTCTGGCGCGACACGCTCAGCCGCTCGCCCAGCTCCGTCTGCGACCAGCCGCGCTCCGCGCGCAACTCGCGCACCCGGTTCTTCATGCGTAGCGCCGGTGGGCGAGCACCAGCCCCAGGCACCAGAGCGCCGCCATCACGGGCCAGATCCAGAACATGGACAGGCGCGGATAGGCTAGCCCCTCGAGGAACCCGTAGCTGAAGCTCAGCATGGCCGTGCCGGCGAAGGCGAAGCCCAGCGCCTCGAGCTGGATACGCCGCTGCATTTCGTCCATGCGGCGCAGCTGGCGCAACACCACGAGGCAGCACACCACGCAGGCCAGCATGGGCGAGAGCGCGACCGCGGTTCTCCAGGGATCGGGCAGGGCGGTGTGCTGCAGCAGTTCGATCGAGCCGACCAGCAGCACCGCGTAGACGGCGAGGGTGGAGAAGAGTTCGACGGTGTAGCGCTTGTTCGTCGGGAGCATCGGGCACCTCGAGGGTGGAAAGGATGCTTTCCATTGTGGGTGCTTTCGATGTCGATGTAAAGGACCTTTTACATCGTCGATTGCCGCGAACCAGGGACTCGCCTCACCGATCGTCGGCCTCGTGGATCAGGGTCGTGAGTTCGATGAGTCGCGTGGCGTACGCCGCGGCGAGCTCGTCGACGAGCCGGGCAAGGGCCGCATCGGCCGGCGCGAAGCCGAAGCATGTCGGCCCGTCGCTTCCCGCCAGGGCCCGAAGCACGCCGGCACGCTGGAGATCCGCGAGCACGACCTCGGCCGCCTGGGGCACGAGATAGAGCGCCGAGCCGACCGCCGCGGCATCGAGCGCGCGCTCGGGACGGGTGTGGAAGAGCAGCACCGCCTCCAGGTGCGAGACGGAAGGCAGTGCGTCGAGGACGAATTGGTGCAGGTCTTCGGAGATCACGGGTCGCGGGGCGGCGAGCTCTTCAGCCCGCCTTCAGGTGCATTTGTGCAAATGTACCCTGCCCATGACCCGCCCGCGCTGCGGATTTCCGCAGGAATTCAGGCCGTTTCGCCGTGATACGAGGCGACGCGCTCGACCTCGTTCCTCGACCCCAGCACGACCGCCACGCGCTCGTGCAGCTTCGTGGGCACGAGGTCGAGGATGCGCTGCGTGCCGTTGGAGGCGGCGCCGCCGGCCTGCTCGACGAGGAAGCTCATCGGGTTCGCCTCGTACAGCAGGCGCAGCTTGCCCGGCTTCTCGGGCTCGCGCTTGTCCCACGGGTAGAGGAACACGCCGCCGCGCGTCAGGATGCGGTGCACGTCGGCCACCATCGAGGCGACCCAGCGCATGTTGAAGTCCTTGCCGCGCGGGCCGTCCTTGCCCGCGAGGCATTCGTCGATGTAGCGCGTCACCGGCGGCGCCCAGTGCCGCTGGTTCGACATGTTGATCGCGAACTCCTTCGTGTCCGCCGGGATCTGCACGTTCTCGGCGGTGAGCACCCAGGTGCCCATCTCGCGGTCGAGCGTGAACATCGCGACGCCGTCGCCGACGGTGAGCACGAGCTGCGTCTGCGGGCCGTACACGCAGTAGCCGGCGGCGGCCTGGTTGCGGCCCGCCTGCAGGAAATCGTCCTCGCCCACGCCGTGGTGGTGGCCCACCTTGCGCAGCACCGAGAAGATGGTGCCGATCGAGACGTTGACGTCGATGTTCGAGGAGCCGTCGAGCGGATCGAACAGCAGCAGGTACTCGCCCTGGGGATAGCGGTTGGGCACGACGTGGATCGTGTCCATCTCCTCCGAGGCCATCGCCGCGAGGTGGCCGCCCCACTCGTTGGCCTCGATCAGCACCTCGTTGGAGATGACGTCGAGCTTCTTCTGCACCTCGCCCTGCACGTTCTCGGTGCCGGCGACGCCGAGGACGTCGCCCAGCGCGCCCTTGTTGACGGAGATCGCGATGCGCTTGCACGCGCGCGCGACGACTTCGATCAGCAGGCGGAGCTGCGCCGGGATGCGGCCGTGCTCGCGTTGCTGCTCGACGAGGTATTGGGTGAGGCTGATCTTCTGGGCCACGTTGGGAAAGCGGTTGGTAGGTGGGAGAGGGGTCAGGTCTTCGACCTGACCCCTGCATTCAAGTTGCGTGCCACGGGTCGGAATGCCGGGGTCAGGTCGGAGACCCCTGACCCCGAAGCCATCAGTCCTTCACGGCGCGCTCGACGACCTCGCGCACATCGGGGCTCAGCTCCGGCTTGGCCGCGACGCGCGCGATCGCCTCGCGCGCGGCGCTGCGATAGGGCTCGGCGAGATTGCGCCAGCGATCGAGCGCGCGCGCCAGGCGCGAAGCGAGCTGCGGGTTGAGCGCGTCGAGCTCGAGGACGCGCTCGGCCCAGAACACGTAGCCCTTCGCGTCCGCGCGGTGGAACGCCGCCGGGTTGAAGTTGCACAGGGCCAGCACGAGGCTGCGCACGCGGTTCGGGTTGGAGATCGAGAAGTCGGGATGCGAGAGCAGCGACTTGACGCTCGCGAACACGCGGCCCTCGTGCTCCGGCGCGCGGGCGTGCAGCGCGAACCACTTGTCGATGACGAGCGCCTCGTGCCGGAACAGCTCGTGGAAGCGCGCCAGCGCGGGCGCGGCGAGCTCCGCGTGCGCCGACACCAGCGCGCTCAGCGCGCCGAGGCGATCGGTCATGTTGCCCGCGTCCTTGAAGCGCTGGTAGGCGCGGCCCGGCCACACGGCGTCGCCCGAGCGGCGCGCGTTGCGCACGAGCATGGCGAGCGCCAGGTTGGCGAGCGCGCGCCTCGCGCTCTGCTCGTTGTCGGGGCGATAGCCGTCGCGCACCTGGTGCGCGTCGAACGCCCACACCCAGTCGTCGTACAGGCGCGCGGCGAGCTCGTCGTACAGGCGCTCGCAGACCTCGTGCACGCGCTGCGGGTCGACCGGCACCGTGAGCTGCTCGGCGACATAGGCCTCGGACGGCGGCGTCAGCACCAGCTCCTTGAACGCCGGGTCGAGCGCCGGGTCGCGCAGCACGGTGCGCATCGCGCCGAGGAAGGCGTCGTCCAGCGCCAGCGGGGCCTCGCCCGTGATGGCGGCCACCACGCGCGCGAGCGCGAGGCGTTGGCCGGCCTCCCAGCGGTTCACCGGGTCGGTGTCGCTGGCGAGCAGCACGAGGCGATCGGCGTCGGAGAGGCCGTCGTCGAGGATGACCGGCGCCGAGAAGCCGCGCAGCACCGAGGGCACGACGTCGGCCGGCACGCCCTCGAAGCGGAAGCTGGCCTGCGCGTCGGCGA
>Ga0209051_1001803_pt1 | contig 16979 bp, 18 predicted proteins | sample AraplaCvi_mMS_r2_2_FD_184286 | JGI IMG/M metagenome (GOLD analysis project Ga0209051, IMG submission 184286) | Arabidopsis root microbial communities from North Carolina, USA - plate scrape MF_Cvi_mMS_r2 (SPAdes) (version 2) | ecosystem: Host-associated > Plants > Roots > Endosphere | place...
CCGAACACCGGGAGGGTCACCAGCTTCTCGACGGTGTCGGGGTTGACCGTGGCGGCGTTGATGATCGCGGCGTCGGGCAGGATGCGCCCCGGCGCGATGTCGCGGCGCTGCGCGATGTGGTCGCGCGTCGTCCACAGTTCCCGGACGGCGGCCAGCGTCCGGGGGTTCTTCACCTTGTGGATCCCCGAGGTCTTGCGCCAACGATCCCGCCGCGTCGGCGAGGCGACGTAGGTGCGCAGGTGCTCGAATTCCTCTGCCGCCCAACGGGTCTTGCCTTGCGCTTCCAGTTCGGCGGCAATCGCCGCGCGGAGCTCGAGCAGCACTTCGACGTCCAGGGCGGCGTAGTTGAGCCATTCCGACGGCAGGGGGCGCTGGGACCAGTCCGCAGCACCGTGGCCCTTCACCAAGTGCAGTCCGAGGAGACGTTGCACCATCGCGGCGAGGTTCACCCTGTCGAATCCGGCCAGCCGGCCTGCCAATTCGGTGTCGTACAACTGGGGCGGAACCATTCCCAGTTCGGCCAGGCACGGCAGGTCCTGATCGGCCGCGTGCAGGATCCACTCGTCGGTGTCCAGCACGTCGGCCAGTGGCGCCATCACGATCAGCGGGTCTTCGCCGTGGTTGACCGGGTCGACCAGCACGGTGCCCGCGCCTGCGCGCCGAATCTGAATCAGGTAGGCACGGTTGGAGTAGCGGAAGCCGGAGGCGCGCTCGGCGTCGATCGCGAACGGGCCGTGTCCCGACACCAGCAGTTCGGCGGCTGCCAGGATCTGGTCGGACGTGACGGCCAGCTCGGGTACGCCGTCGGCCGGGGTCAGTAGTGGCGTCGCTTCAGCCTCGGGCTCGGCGGCGTCTTGCTCGCCCGTCGTCTCGTCGGGGCCGGCGTCCCCGGCATCCAATCCTTCGGTCATGTCAGGCGCGCGTGCGAGCGACGAGGTCGGTGACCCCGGCCGGCGGAAGGCCTGCGGCGTGCTCCAACACTTCGCAGAATGCCTGCACGTGCGGCCCCAGTTCGAGGTTGGTCGCGGTCCACGATGCGCGCAGCTCCAATTGGTGGGCCCGTGGCGGACCCGAGATGTCGCCGTAGCGCACCGACGTCGTCGCCGTCACGGTGCCGCCAAGAGCGGTGACGTGGTCTTCGTGTTCGCCAAGCGCGTCGACGAGCCAGCTCCATGCCACTTCGGGGAGCAGCGGGTCGACGGCTTCGGTGGAGTCCAGATCGGCCTGGATGTAGGCCACCAGGCGCATCGTGCCGTCCCAGGCCTCCGCGCCCTCGGGATCGTGCAGGAGGATTAGACGACCGAAGGCGTCGCCGTCGGACCGCTCGGGGACGACGGTGGTTTCGGGATGGCGTACCTCTGCGCCGAGCGCATAGCTGTACGGCGCCAGTCGCTGAGGCGGCCGGATCGGGCCGAGCTCGATCTCGGGCCGGACGGTGGTGGCATTCATTGCCTCCACCGCTGCCCGGAACTGAGCCGGCTCGACGGTGGTCATGGGGTTTGACGCTAGCTGATTCGGGGATGGGGCAGCGAAGGCGCGCCGAAGTGTTACTGCATGGCAGCATGGGTGGCGATGAGTACCCGTCGTGACCTGCCAGAGTCGCCGTATCTGACCGCCGCCGCAGGCCGTAAGCCCAGCCGTGTCCCCGTGTGGTTCATGCGGCAGGCCGGCCGATCCCTCCCCGAGTACCGGGCGTTGCGGGCGAAGAACACGATGATGCAGGCGTGCTTCGACGCCGAGCTGATCACCGAGATCACGTTGCAGCCGGTGCGACGCCACGGCGTCGACGCGGCGATCCTGTTCTCCGACATCGTGGTGCCGCTGCGCGCGGCGGGAGTCGACGTGGACATCGTCCCCGACGTCGGGCCGGTGATCGCCCAGCCCATCCGGACCGCCGCCGACGTGACGTCGCTGACCCCGCTGGATCGCGAGGCGGTCGCACCCGTCGCGGATGCAATCGCGCTGTTGACTGCGGCGCTGGGTGACGTGCCGCTGATCGGCTTCGCCGGTGCCCCCTTCACCCTGGCGTCCTATTTGGTCGAGGGCGGGCCCAGCCGCAACCACGAGCGCACCAAGGCGATGATGCTCGGTGAATCCGACACCTGGCACGCCTTGATGACGGCCCTCACCGACGTGACCATCGGCTTCCTCAAGACGCAACTGGACGCCGGCGTCGACGCGATCCAGCTGTTCGACTCCTGGGCGGGCACGCTTTCGTTGGCCGACTACCGGACCTACGTGCTGCCGCACAGCTCGCGGGTGTTCGAGGCCCTTGCCGCCGAGGGCGTGCCCATGACGCACTTCGGGGTCGGCACCGCCGAGCTGCTCGGCGCCATGTCCGAGGCGGTGTCGGTGGGGGACGAGCCCGTGGTCGGCGTCGACTGGCGGACGTCGCTGACCGACGCGGCCGGCCGGGTGCGCCCGGGCTGCGCGCTGCAGGGCAACCTCGATCCGGTGGTTCTGCTTGCGGGCTGGCCGGTGGTCGAGCGTGCGGTTCGCAACGTTGTCGAAGACGGCCGACGGGCGGTCGACGCCGGCGCAACCGGCCATGTCTTCAACCTGGGTCACGGTGTGCTGCCGCCCACCGACCCCGGCGTCATCACCGAGGCGGTGGCGTTGGTGCACGCGTTGTGAGTGCCACCTATTGTGTTGTCGGAGGTGGTATTTCGGGTTTGGTTGCCGCCTACCGGTTGCGGGTCGCCGCGGGTTCGGAGGCGTCGATCACGCTCTTCGATCCTGCTGATCGCCTCGGTGGGGTGTTGCGCACCGAGCGCGTCGGCGGTCAGCCGGTGGACGTCGGGGCCGAGGCGTTCGTGGCGCGACGCCCGGAGGTGTCGGCGCTACTGGCCGAGTTGGGACTGGCCGACAGGAAGGTCGGCACCACGGGAGTTCGGCCGCTGATCTTCAGCGAGGGACGTCTGCACCCGATGCCGCAGGGCACGCTGCAGGGCATCCCGGCCCAGGCGTCGTCGATGGCAGGGCTCGTCGACGACGCGACGGTGGCGCGAATCGCCGACGAACCCTCGCAGCCGTTCTCGTGGCGCCCCGGCGCCGACCCGACCGTCGCGGAGCTAGTCGGCGACCGCTTCGGTCCGCAGGTGGTGACGCGCTCGGTGGATCCGCTGTTGGCGGGTGTCTACGCCGGCTCGTCGGCGACCATCGGCCTACGGGCCGCAGCTCCCACGCTGGCGGCCGCCTTGGATCGTGGGGCCCGCACTTTGACCGACGCGGTCCGCAAGGCACTGCCTCCACCGATGCCCGGATCGGTGTTCGGAGCGGTCGACGGCGGCTACGCGGTCCTGCTCGACGCGTTGGTACGGCAGGCCCGGGTCGACTGGGTGCACGTCGGGGTCACCCAGGTGAACCGGGACGGTCAACGGTGGGACCTGGTCGACGACGAGGGCGGCCACTGGCATGCCGACGGAGTGGTGCTCGCGGTTCCTGCGCCTCGGCTGGCGACATTGATCGACGGCGTGGCACCGAAGTCGGCCGCTGCGGCACGGCGCATCCGGACGGCGTCGTCGGCGCTGGTCGTGCTCGCGCTGCCGGGGGGAACCCCGTTGCCCGAGCAGTCGGGCGTCCTGGTCGCCAGTGGTGAACGGCTCAACTCGAAGGCGATGACGCTGACGTCGCGCAAGTGGGGACGCCGGGGCAACGTGGAACTGGTGCGGCTGTCGTTCGGCCGGTTTGGCGACTCCCTTGCCCGCGACGTGGGCGACGAGGATCTGCTCCGGTGGGCGGCCGAGGACTTGGCAACGGTGTTCGGGGTGACGTCGGACCCAGTGGACTGCCACGTCCAGCGCTGGATGGACGCCATGCCGCAGTACGGGCCGGGGCACGCCGGGCTGATCGCCGAGCTGCGCTCGGGTCTGCCGCCGACCCTCGTGGTCGCCGGGGCGTACCTCGACGGCATCGGCGTCCCAGCCTGTGTGGGATCCGCCACCAAGGCGGTGGCGGCGTTGACGACGTCGGGCGTGGCACGATAGCTGGTATGGCGAAGCTGGACTACGACACCCTCAATTCCATGACGAGATACATGATGATCTCGGTGTTCGCGGTACAGCCGGAGGAGCTGGGCGACGATCGCGCGGCCGTCGTCGACGAGACCGAGACGTTCCTCAAGCAGCAAGAGGCGGACGGCGTCGTCGTCCGCGGGATGTACGACGTGGCGGGCTTCCGGGCCGACGCCGACTACATGATGTGGACGCACGCCGAGCGGGTGGAAGACCTGCAGAAGACGTACTCGTCGTTCCGGCGCACGTCCCTCGGACGGGTCAGCGAGCCGGTGTGGAGTGTGGTGGCGCTGCACCGGCCCGCGGAGTTCAACAAGAGTCACGTTCCCGCGTTCATCGCGGGCGAGGACCCCGGCGACTACGTGTGCGTCTATCCGTTCGTCCGGTCGCTGGAGTGGTATCTGCTACCCGACGACGAGCGTCGCAAGATGCTCGTCGAGCACGGGATGGCGGGCCGCGAATATCCCGACGTGCGCGCCAACACGGTGCCCGCCTTCGCGCTCGGCGACTACGAGTGGATCCTGGCCTTCGAGGGGCCGGACCTGGGCCGCATCGTCGAGTTGATGTGGAAGCTGCGCTACACCGATGCGCGCAGGCACGTGCGCGAGGAGACGCCGTTCTTCACGGGGCCGCGCGTTGGCGTCGAGGAGCTCGTCGCCCGGTTCCCGTGAGCGCCGTGGTGGTTTGCTCGCATTGCGGACGGTGGCCACTCGGCGCGAAGTAACTGCTCGGTCAATTTCCAGGCAGTTCGGGTTTCATACCCTTTCCCTGTTTGCTAGCATCGCCCGATGGGGAAGACCGCAGTAGTCGTGGCGACGGCCTCCGTGGTCGCAGCCCTGCTCTCGGTGTGGATGGTCGTCGGTTGGGACGTGGAACCCACCGTCACCATCGTGTCGAACGCTTCGAGTGTGGTGTTCGCTGTGTTCGCCGCGGCATGTGCGGTCCGCGCGGCCGTGCATTCCAGCGGTCGCAAGCGGTTCGCCTGGCTGAGCATCGGCATCGGCGTCGGGGGCTGGGTTGCCGGCTCGCTGGTGTGGGGCTATCTCGAGATGGCGACCGAAGTCCCGCCGTTCCCTTCGCTCGCCGACGTCGGCTACCTGATGTTTCCGGTGGGAGCCTGCATTGGGCTGGCTGCCTATCCGGTCGGGCACGTCGGGCATTCACGCACCCGGTTGGTGCTCGACGGCCTGATCGCGGCCGCGGCGCTGTTCCAGATCTCGTGGGTGCTGGTGCTGCGCGATGCGTACGAGGCCGGGGACGGCGACCGTTTCGCGTTCGGGTTGTCGCTGGCCTACCCGGTGGGTGACCTCGTCGTCATCACCGTCGCGGTTCTTGTCCAGTCGAGGGCGCGCGCCGGGCAGCGACGGACGATGACGTTCTTGACCGCTGGTGTCATCCTGATGGCGTTGTCGGACAGTGCATTCGTCTACCTCAACGCGGCCGAGGAGTACGGCTACCAAATCGGGCGACTCGTCGACGTCGGCTATCTAGTGGCACTAGTCGTCATCGGGGCAGCGGCGCTCCTCGCGGTGGACGAGCCCGCGACCGAATCGTCGACCTTGCGGGTGCCGTCGCGATGGGTGTTGTGTCTGCCCTACGTGCCCATCGCGATCGCCGCCGCGGTGTGCGCACCGACGAATCTGCAGCAGCCGGGGATGGCCGCGCTGTTCTTTCCGACGGTGGTCTTGGTCGTCGCGGTGCTGCTGCGGCAGTTCCTCGTCGTCAGGGAGAACCGTCGACTCCTGGACCTGGTCGCGGAGCAGGCGTTGCGAGATCCGTTGACTGGCTTGGCGAATCGCGCGCTGTTCAACGACCGGTTGTCGCATGCCATGCAGTTGCACGTGCGTGATCGGCAACCGGTGGCGGTGTTGTCGTTGGACCTCGACGACTTCAAACTGGTCAACGACAACCTCGGTCACCCCGCCGGCGACCAATTGCTGGTGCTCGCGGCCCAACGAATCCTTGGCTGTGTCCGCGCCGGTGACACCGTGGCCAGGGTGGGTGGCGACGAGTTCGCAGTGCTGCTCGAGGGCAAGACCGAACACTCCCGGCAGGTGGCTCGGCGGCTCATGGCCTCGTTCGACGAGCAGTTCGTCATCGAGGGCCACGATCTGTTGCTGCGACCCAGCATCGGACTCGCGGTGGCGACGGGCGACGATGCGGACGTCTCGGCCGAGGCGCTGTTGAAGCACGCCGACTTGGCGATGTACTCCGCCAAGCGTTCCCGCACGGGTGGGGTGCACACCTTCGACCCGGAGATGACACGGACTCGGCCAAAGGGGACCGGCAAGGTGGGCAATGCCGGAACGAGTACGGTGCGACTGCTCGGCCAACTGCGCAACACGATCGACCATGCCGGGCTCAGCCTGGTCTACCAACCCAAGTTCGGGCTTCGCGACGGTGAATTCGTCGGCGTCGAGGCGTTGGTCCGCTGGCCCCATCCCGAACGCGGACTGCTCGGTCCCGACAAGTTCCTTCCCCTGGTCCGCGAGTACGGGTTGATGCGGTCGCTGACCGATCTGGTGGTCGAGCGGGCGCTCGACGACGTGGCCCGATGGCAGGCCAACGGTATCCGAGTACCCGTGGCCGTCAACATGTTCGCACCGTCGCTGTGCGATCTGGAGTTGCCGAACCGCATTCTGCGCTCGCTCGACGAGCGTGACCTAAGCCCGGACTTGCTGACCATCGAGATCACCGAGGACCTGTTGCTCGACGACGTCGACCGGACCCGTCAGGTGCTCGACTGCCTACGTGGCCGCGGAACGCGGGTCGCCATCGACGACTTCGGCAGCGGCTATTCGGCGCTCGGATACCTATGCGAACTGCCGATCGACGAGGTCAAACTCGACCGGCAGTTCATCGCCCCGATCGTGGACGACGCGCGTGCGGCGGCGGTCGTCCGCGCCGTGGTGGACCTGGCGCACGAGCTCGGCATGACGGTCGTCGCCGAGGGCGTGGAGAACGACGACACGACGACGATGCTCCGCGACTACGGCTGCGACGTGGCGCAGGGCTTTCACTTCAGTCCGCCGCTTGCCGGCGCCGAACTGTGCGACCTGCTCAGCACGCTTACGTCGAGGGAACCAGCTTCATCGATATCGAGTTGATGCAGTACCGCTGATCGGTCGGGGTGGGGTACCCCTCGCCTTCGAAGACGTGACCGAGGTGGCTGTGGCAGCTGGCGCACAAGACTTCGACGCGATGCATGCCACCCGAGTCGTCGGTCTTCAAGATGACGGCGTCCGAGTCGGCGGGGTCGAAGAAAGACGGCCAGCCGCAATGCGATTCGAACTTCTCGGTGCTGCGGAAGATCTCAGCACCACACGCCCGACACTGGTAGACGCCTTCGGTCTTGGTGTCGGTGTACTCGCCGACGAACGGGCGCTCGGTGCCGGCCTGACGCAGCACGGCGAACTCCTGGGGCGAGAGCTTCTTGCGCCATTCGTCGTCGGTCAGTTGGACTTTCGGGATGGTCATCACTCCACGCTAGCGCGGTCCCGATCGGTCGTCATCCACGGCGGGTCGATGCCGTCGTCGAGCCGGCCGTCGGCCTTGGCCTCGAGGTACCGGAAGTACAGCACGCAGAACACGACGATCAGCATCAGCGACCACCCGTAGGTGATCTTCATGTACTCCAGGAAGCGGCCGGTCGTCGGCCAGTGTCCCAGCAGCCAGCGGTCCATGGTCATGAAGCCGTAGATCGCCAGCCAGGCGGGCCAGTTGCGGATGACCGAGTTGGGGAGCACCACCGACATCAGGAAGGGGAACAGCATCATCGAGTAGTAGCCCTGGCCGAGTGACGTCACCAGGAACGTCGTGATCAACAGCACGCCGGACGAGGTCACCATCCAGAACAGCTGGTCGCGTTCCCGGTAGTAGCGGTACAGCAGCCAGAGGCTGGCGACTGCCAGCGCCAGGAAGCCCACTCGCAGCAGCAGGATCAGCCACGTTGGCAGGCCGTAGTAGATTCCGTTGCCCTGAATGGAGCTGTTGAAGTAGTCGCGCACCGAGAAGATGTAGGGGACCGTGTTGCGCACGAAGCCCATCGGGTCGCTGACCAGGGGCCAGGCGGCGACGTTGAACAGCAGTGGCACCCCGAACGCGGGTATCAGGGGGCGCCACTGCCGGTTCAGCACGGGGAGCAGCAGCAGGGGAGCCAGGGAGGGTTTGACGACGAGCGTCAACCCGATGGCGATACCGGCCAGCCACTCGCGGTTGACCTTGCCGCTCAGCAGCCAGCGCAGGAAGAGGACCTCGCCGAGGAGGACGCAGCCGTTGACGTTGGTGAACACCAGCGTGCTGGTGACGCTCTCGGTGCAGAACATCGCCAACAGCAGCGCGGGCGCTGCCACCGACGCCAGGGTGAACTTGAACAGCCGCAGCAGGAAGTACGCGGCCAGCAGGATGGCGATGGTGTTGAAGGTGATGAACCAGTACCGAGAGGCGTCCACCGGCAGGTAGCCGAACGGTGCCAGCAGCAGCGTCCCGCCGGGTGGGTACAGGTAGTGCGGGTCCACCTGGTCGAAGTGCTCGTTGTAGATGTCGAGCCCGAGCTTGAAGTTCACGACCGCGCGGTAGACGGGACCGAAGTCGTCGGTGATGTAGCCGTTGGTGGCCAGCACGTAGCTGCGATGGATGATCGACAGGATCGCCACGGGCCACAGCACCGAGCGCAGAACGTGCGCGACATTCGGCGGAGAGGTGCGGGGTCGGAATGCGTTCGTCAACAACGTGTCAGGTGCCGCCACCAGCGCACCGTACACCGGTGGCCGTGGGCGCCGAGCTAGGCGGGGCAGTACGTGTCGGTCTCGGGAACCTTGCCGGAGCCGAGGTAGGACAACACCGGTGGGACGGCGCACGTGGAGTAGATGCTGGCTCCGTGGCCGACGCCCTGCCACATCACGCGTCGGTTCGCCGCGCCCGAGTTGATGATGGTGGCCGCGACGGCGGCCACCCCTTCGTTGCCGACGATCGGGTCGTTCTGCACGCCGAGAAGCAGCACCGGAATCTTGAGGTTCTGCGGGTCGGGTGGCGTCGAACCGCTGGGCCAGGCAAGGCAATTGACCATGTCGAGGGCGCCGACGGTGCCGAATTCGGGGTAGAGCTTGCCCCATTCGACGACGAGCTCGCGCACTCGGTCCGGGGTGGGGCGGTTGAGCGCGTCGCTGCAGCCGTTGACGAATTGACCGTCGGTCTCGCGTTGCGTGACGGCCTGGTCGATCAGCGCGTTGAGTCCGGTGACGTCACCGCTGCGGGCCGCGGCGAGGGTGGTCGCCAGTGCCGCGGTCGACGACACGAAGTCGCCGCGGGGGAACGCCAGAGCGGTGGCGATGGCGTCGGTGAGGGCGGCGACCGAGGCTCCTGCGGGGCCGGTGCCTTGGCGCGCGCCGGCGAGCATGGCGTCGATCGCGCCCTTGGGATCGGGTCCGAGCGCGCAGCCCGAGGCGACGCACTGTGAGGCGAACGCGGTGAGCGCGGCCTGCTGGCCCTTGACCTTCTGTTCGGCTCTTCCCTCGGCGGCGATGCCGAGGGGCAGTGGGGAGTCGAGCACCAGCCTCGACACCTTGTTGGGGTGCGAGCCCGCGTACGCGAGGGCGACCTGCGCACCGTTGCCGACGCCGAGCAGGGCGAGCGTCGGAACGTCCCAGGTGCTGCGCAGGCGTTCGAGGTCCTCGGCGGCGTGGGCGTTGTCATAGGAGGAGTCGCCGGGGGCGATGGTGTCGGTGCAGCTCTGGGTGGCCGTCTGGACGACGGCGCTGAGGTTGGCGACGGGGTCGTTGCCGGATTCGAACTGCGCCTGGTCGAGCATTTCCTGCCGGCTGAACAGGTCGCGGCAGTCCAGGGCGCCCGACAGGCCGATGCCGCGGCGGTCGACGGCGACGATCGGGTTGGTCTTCAGCACGTCGGCGCCGCCGCGGGACAGCCACACCGGCAGCTGCGCCGAGGACGGGAGGTCGCTGCCGGTCGTCATGACCAGTGGCCCGGCGTCCGCCGGGGTGGCCGAAGACTTGGCGCGGACGACTCCGATCGTGAGCGTGCCCGTGGCACCGTTGATCGAGTCGACGTCGGCGTCGTAGGTGGCGCAGTCCAGGCTGACGCCGGGGACGGCAGGGACGGAGGCCGCCGCGAACGTCCGCGAGGTGCAGTCGCGCCACGTCAGATCGTTCTTGGGCGCCTCGACCTTGGGAGGTCCCGCTGCGACCGGTGTGGTCTCGGGGGCGCCTTGGGGTCCGGCGCCCGCATCGGTGGCGAAGCGGGGGTTGGCGGCGAGTCCCGGCGAGCAGCCGGCCAGGACGACAGCCGCGACGACGGGCAGACAGAGGGCCCTGAGCAGCTGAGGATGCCGACGCATGGTGACCACATTAGCGATCGGCGAGCTACTCCCCGCCCAGCCCGTCCCTGACGTACCGCGTGTAGAGATAGCCTTCGTCGTCGGTCAGCAGGTGGCTGCGACGCATCCGGGTGTGGGCTTCCCCCGACCCCGAGGCGATGCGCCGCGCCGCGCCGCCGACGAGGATCGGTGCAATCGTGACGCACAGTTCGTCGAGCAGGTCGTGCTCGGTGAGCAGGCTGATCAGCGACGGCCCGCCTTCGGACAGCACCCGCCGCAGACCCCGCTCAGCGAAGATCGCGAGTACCACCGCGGGGTCGACGCGGTCGGTGTGGGCTCCGGACGCGTCGACGACCTCGGCGGTCGAGCCGAACCGGGCAAGGGCCTCCGGCACGGTCTCGCGGCAGGTCATGATCATCGGGGGGACTTCGGTGCGGGTGAAGATCCTGGCGTCGTGCTCGAAGTCCGCGGCGTGGGTGACGACGGCGATCGGAGGCACCTCGGTCTGGCCTCGGCCTTGCCGTTCGCGCCGCTCGGCGAGCGACATCTGGGCACCGGAGTAGTTCTCGATGCGGACGGTGGAGGCGCCGACCAGGATGACGTCGGCTTCCTGCCTCATGCGGGAAAACAGGGCCCGGTCGCCGGGGCCGGCCAGACCGCCGGCCTTGCCGTCGTCGGTGGCGCCGCCGTCGAGGCTGGAGATCATGTTGGCCCGCACCCAGCAGCGCTCGAGATTCTGCGGGTAGGAGTAGAACGCCGCGAGCCGTCCGTCGTCGGTGTCGAACGTGCTGCCCAGGGGGCCAAGCTCTGTGAGCTGAGTCGCAGCATCGGGATCGGACACGTTGACCATTGCAGCACGTCGATACAGTTCCTTCATGTCTGGGGCCAGCGTCGTCGACCATCTCACCGATCGCCATCCAAAGGTGACACCTGAACGACTGGTCGCGGGGCTGGTGCCGCCGCCCACGTTCGCCGACGTCTCGTTCGACACCTACCGTCCCGATCCGGGCGAGCCGTCGCAGACCGCGGCCGTGCAGAAGTGCCGCGAGTTCTGTGAGCAGGCCGTGCAGCGCCGGGCGGGCAAGAAGAAGTTGTTCGGCAAGCGAGAGGTGCTGCCGGGAGTCGGGGTGTACCTCGACGGTGGTTTCGGCGTCGGCAAGACGCACTTGTTGGCGTCGACGTACTACTCGCTCAGCGCCGACGACGCCGGTCCCGCGGCGTTCGCGACGTTCGGGGAACTGACGCAGTTGGCGGGTGTCTTCGGGTTCCTCGAGTGCATCGAGCTGCTGTCGGAGTACGTGGTGGTGTGCATCGACGAGTTCGAGCTCGACGATCCGGGGAACACGACGCTGATCTCGCGACTGCTCTCGGCCTTGGTGGAGCGCGGGGTGTCGGTGGCGGCGACGTCGAACACGCTGCCCGAACAGCTGGGTGAGGGCAGGTTCGCCGCGCAGGACTTCCTGCGGGAAATCAACACGCTGGCAGGCATCTTCACCACGGTGCGGATCGAGGGTCCGGACTACCGGCACCGTGACCTGCCGCCGGCACCCGTGCCGCCGTCGGACGACGAGGTGCGTGCCGAGGCCGCCGGCGTGGCGGGGGCGACGCTCGACGACTTCGACGCGCTGTGCGCTCATCTGGCGACGATGCACCCGTCGAGGTATCAGGCCTTGATCGAGGGTGTCTCGGAGGTGTTCATCACCGGGGTGCATCCGCTCGACGACCAGAGCGTCGCCCTGCGATTGGTGTCGCTGACCGACCGGCTCTACGACGCGGGCATTCCCGTGGTGGCCTCTGGGACGAAGCTGGACACGGTCTTCAGCGAGGAGATGTTGGCGGGTGGGTTCCGCAAGAAGTACCTGCGCGCTACGTCGCGTCTGTTGGCGCTGACCGCGGCGGGTGAGCGGTGAGCGGCTGCACCATCACGTAGTCGTTTTCGATCTGGCCGCCAAGCCGGAACGTCTTGGTGCCGTTGATCGCGAACCCGTGCTTGGCGTAGAAGCGTTGGGCGCGTTGGTTTTCCTGGTTGACGCCGAGCCAGACGCAGGCCGCGCCGAGCGCACGGGACGTGTCGAGCGCCGTGGCCATCAGCGCCGCCGAGACACCCGCGCCGTGGGCATCCGGCAGCACGTACATCTTGGAGAGTTCGACGGCGGGCCGAAGGGGCACCGCTCGCTGGACGGCGGAATCGGCGATCACTCCGCGAATCAGCATGGCGTAGCCCGATATTCGGTCGTCGTCGCGTGCGACGAGGAGTACCCGTTCCGGGTCGGCGAGATACTCGCCGAAGCGTTGCGCGGAGAGGTTCTCGGCGATGAAGGCGGCGACGTCGTCGGCACTGGTCGACGGCGGGCACGCCAGCGGGAAGGTACGGCCCGCGACGTCGGCGAGTTCGGTCAGGTCGGCCTCTGCGGCCGGTGTCACCTCGACGGTCATCCGAGGGTCAGTAGAGATTCCACTGGGCGAGATGGGTTCCGGTGGCCTTGTCGAGGAGCACGACGTTGGTGACGAGGTCGCGGTAGACGTCCCAGTAGACGCCGCCACTGACGGTGGAGCCGGGGGGAGCGTTCTGCAGCATCGCGCGAAGGTCGTCGGGGACGTCGGTGTTGCGCGGCTTGTAGGCGTCGGCGATGGGTGTGACGCCCTCGAAGTCGAAGAACAGTGACGTGATGTACGGGTTGGGTGCCTTGACGACGTGAACGGTGACGTTGGCGCGGTAGACCTGGTAGCGGGGTCCGCGTGGCGGGTAGCCGAAGCCCGGTGGGACGTCGACCAGATCCACGCTGGTGACGGCGACGTCGGCGATGACGTTCATGTAGTCGACGTGTAGGACGTCACCCAGCCTGCCGATGGGGGCGACCGCCGCGGCTTCTGGCGCGGGCGAGGCGAGAACCCCAGCCGCGACCGCCACTCCGGCAACCATCATCGTGAACCAGCGACGCATGCCTCGCATGATTGCACACCGGTTGGTTGCCCAGGGGAGGATCGGTCCTCAGGACGCCCATGGCCCGATGCCGCCCACCTTCTCGATGCGGATGCGCGTCAGCAGGCCGGCGGGGGAGTTGGGCGGTGGGAAGTGTTCGCTGGAGCCCAGCATGGCCTCGGCCAGTTCGGTGAGGAGCTCGGGGGCGCCGCCTTCGACGATGCGGGCCGTTCCGGTGATCGACAGGTATGGCGCCTGCTGGCCGGGCGGCGTCGGACCGATGATGGTGACGGCGACGCGTCCGTCCCGCCGGATGTTGCGGGTCTTCTTGTACTCGTTGAGGTGTGCGCTGACCAGTTCGTCACCGTCGGGCGTGGACTGCAACGCGACCCAGACGACCGACACCTGCGGGCTGCCGTCGGGGTTGATGGTGACGAGGGTGGCGTCGGCGCCGGAACCGATCAGGGCACGGGCGGATTCGTCGAGTTTCATGACTTCTTGTACCGCATCGCTGCGCGTTTCATTCCCGTTCGGTGTTCGTCAGGGAGTTCAGCGCGCCGACGATCTCGGATTCGACGCCCTGCTTGTCGAGGCCGAGGGTGTGCAGGGGGCCGTCGTCGGCTTCGTCTTCGAGCAGTGCAAGCAGGATGTGCTCGGTGCCGATGTAGTTGTGCCCCAGGCGAAGTGCCTCGCGGAAGGTGAGCTCGAGGACCTTCTTGGCGGGTCCGTTGAACGGCACCAGAGCGGGAACCTCGGCGGCCCTCGGGGGCAGGGGTGCGGCTTTGGCTGCGGCGTCGGCGTCGACGCCGTGCGCGGCGAGGAGGTGTGCGGCCAGTGACGCCGGGTCGCTGAAGAGTCCGAGCAGGAGGTGCGCAGGGGTGATCTCGTCGTTGCCCGCGGCGTGTGCCTTGTTCTGCGACTCGACGACGACGTTGCGCGCCCGCGGGGTGAATCTGTTGAAGCCGTCGTCGGGGTTGAGGGGACTGGTCTCGGTCCGCGGCACGAAGCGCTTTTGGGCGGCTTGTTTGGTGACGCCCATGCACTTGCCGATCTCGGTCCAGGAGGCACCCGAGCGCCGGGCCTGGTCGACGAAGTGGCCGATGAGGTGGTCGGCGATGTCGCCGAGGGCCTCGGCGGTGAGGACGGCGTCCTGAAGCTGGTCGAGGGGCTCGTCGTGCACGGTCCTGATCGCCGTGATGAGGTCGTCGAGACGGACGGGGTGGGTGATCTTCACGGGTTCGCTCATGCGTCAACCGTAGGTTGACGACCGAGGATCGTCAACCCTGAGTTGACGATGAGACTAGCCGCGGGGGTATCCCCGGCGCACCGTGCGGTCCAGGATGCCGAGCGTGCCGCGCAGCGCGGCTTCGGAGATGACGGGGAAGATGCCTGCGTCGCGCCACTTCTGATGGATGTCGGACCAGTCGTAGAACGACGTGACGAGCGTTGCGTCGCCGTCTGATTCGAGGCGGTAGCCGTACACGTGGCCGATCGGGGGCTCGATCTTGCCGAGGATCGTCCAGGCGATCAGCCGGTCCTTCTCGTAGTCGGTTATCGACACGGTGACGTCGTACTTGCCCATCGGAAAGTCGTTCAGCGCTTCGCGATCCATGTGGACGACGAAGCTGTCGCCGCTGGCGGTGACGACGTCGCCATCCGCGTCCTGCAGCATTCCCGTCGCATCGATGGCGATGTGTCCCTGCGGATCGCAGAGGACGGCGAACACGTCCGCCGGGGGTGCGGCGATGGTGCGTTGGACTTCGATGCGGTCGGCCATGACGTCGATCGTGTCAGACGCCGACGTGGGCTACGGCGTCGGAGCTTGTCCCGATGCCGCGGCCCTGGCGTTGAGCTGTGCCATGTAGGCCTGTAGCTGCAGCCCTGCGAGTGCCGGGGCGAGCCCCGAGGCCTGCGGCGGTGGGGGTGCGTCCGTGAGCTGCCACGGCTGGCAACCGTTGGTCTTGAACGACTGGTCGGTGGGGTCGATCGCGACGGTCTGCGGCTTCTTGGTCAACGCGTTGTCGAGGGTGGCGCCGTCGGCGCCGAGGCGCTTCCAGAAGCACGTGCCGTCGCCGACGGGGCCCGCAGAGGTGTAGACCCCGGGAACGATGTCGGTTCCCACGGCGTAGGTGCCGTCGGCGTCGACCGTGGTCTTGGCCGCGGGCGTGGGTCCGTTGGCGGGGGACGGAGCCGGGGTGGGGGTGGGGGCAGGTGTCGTCGGATCCGCTACGGCGACGCCGGGAAGTGCGCCCATGACCCCCACGACGAGCGCTGCTGCGGTCGCTGCCTTCTTCACCCACATGTCCAACAGCTTAGACCGTCTTTGCAAATTGATGGCTGTCGTGAGACGTGACGTTCGTCGTCCGCGCGGCCTTCGAGCCGGTCGTGGCGCGTGACAGGGCGGCGATCAGTTCGATGGCGACGAACTGGGCGCCGGCCACGGCCAACACCGGCCACAGGGCGCCTGCCAAGATGCTCAGCCATCGCGAACGGCGGGCCTTGGTGGCGTTGAATGCGACGACCGACGACGTCAGCATCCAGCCGCCGAGGTAGCCGTACAGCAGTAGACCGGTCATTCGTCCCCTGAACGTCGCCCCCCGCGAATTTACTCTTTTGAGAGTGTTAGACCGCGCGGGTGACCCCGTCAAGTATCGGACGCGAACACGAAAAGGCCCGCTGCCGTAGGGCAACGGGCCGTCTCGACGTGTCTTGGGACTACTTGAAGGCGTCCTTCACCTTTTCGCCGGCGTCCTTGAGGTTCGCCTTGACCTGGTCGGCCTTGCCCTCGTTCTCGGTGCTCCTGTCGCCGGTCGCCTTGCCGGATGCTTCCTTGGCCTGGCCGCCCAGATCCTCGACCTTGTTCTTCGCCTTGTCCAAAGCGCTCATGGAAATCAACTCCTCATCGGTGACAATCACGTCCGGTTCACTGTCCGAACCTGGCCCTGGGATGCCACCGATGGCCAATTCCGAAACATCACGAGGTTTGGTTCACAGAATCTGCAACTGCGCCCAACCGGGCGTCGACGGCGGCCCGCCGGGGAGGCGTTGGGGACGCCTTTGGCGGTTCGGGGGGGAGGTGAACCGCCAAAGGCTTGGAAATCCGCAATGGGGGGACTGCGGATGTCCCGCGGTCCACCGTACGCGATATTTGGTGAAACGATTCAAAAGGTACGTACGGTTCGCTGCGGGTCGTCTGGCCGCGCGGTGGGGGATCGTGATGTGCCCGAATGGCGGCAAAGGGGTAGACCGGCGCGGCCGAGGTATCGCCGCGACACGGTTGGACCACGTGCCACACCAATTGGCACGACGTTGCCTGCGACGACGCCACTCCGGAGTAGCGGACTTGGTAGTCGAACCCCGACCGCGGCGGCTAAGTGACAGCGAACACGACGACGCGTCGCCGCATGGCGTTTCGGACAACAAGATCAGAGTCTGACGTGCGCGTCAATTGCTGGGTGCGTCAGCGACGAGCGGCACTGGAGAACCTCGCCAACGGCTAGTCGTCGTGGTTGCGCGACACGATGTCGACGAAGTGCGAGATTTGCGGGCCAAGCGTAGGCCAAGGTTGAGCGGCGGGCTGGTGAGCACTGCCGACACACGGTAAAACTGGTGCGCGATACTGGGATTGAACCAGTGACCTCTTCCGTGTCAGGGAAGCGCTCTCCCGCTGAGCTAATCGCGCGGGACCCATCTTGGAGGTGGAGACGGGAAT